>Ga0187823_10000041_pt1 | contig 24948 bp, 25 predicted proteins | sample NC_wetland_sal_i_12_FD_132968 | JGI IMG/M metagenome (GOLD analysis project Ga0187823, IMG submission 132968) | Wetland sediment microbial communities from Neuse River Estuary, North Carolina, USA - SourceSoil_3 | ecosystem: Environmental > Aquatic > Freshwater > Wetlands > Sediment | place...
ATCTCCAGCAGACCCCGGTATGCCCCGGAGTTCCAGGCGGCGTCCGCGATCGAGCCGGGCGTGATGAGGCCAACGCGCATCTCGCCTGTCGCCGTGCGCCCAGGTCCGCAATCGGACAGGAGCATAGCGACAGCAAGCGCGCAGTAACGCGGCAACATCAGGACAAGCTATTTCTGATCATTGGATTACGCGGCAGGCTGTTTAATCACCCGCCACGTTGGCCGTCGGCGTCCGGCTGGTCCTGGATCCGGACTTCGCCGGTCACCTTGCCGCCTTCCAGAACCGCGATTCTGGGCGTGATGATGTTTCCCGTGACCGAGGCAGTCGGCTGGAGCTCCACCCGTTCGGTGGCGTGTATCGACCCGGTGACGTCGCCGCCGACCACCGCCTCCTTGGTGTGGAGGTCGCCCTCCAGCAGGGCCCCCTGGCCGATGAGCACTTGGGTGCCCGCCCGCACGGTCCCGCGCACCCGGCCCTCGATGCGAACCACGCCCTCCGTCTCGAGGTCGCCTACCACCGTCATGTCTTTCGCGACGATCGAGAAGGGCATCTGGTCGGTGCGCCGGCGGCGCAGCTCGTTGCCGTGCTCGTCACGGGCCGGACTCGCGAAAAGGCTCATTGTCTGCCCTCCTTGACCATGGTCAGGGGGTCGAGCGACGTCCCCTGCCGGCGGATCTCGAAGTGAAGGTGGGGGGCGCTCGACCGGCCGGTATTGCCGCTCAGCCCGATCACCTGGCCGGCGACCACCGAATCTCCCTGGGCGACCAGCCGGCGGGAAAGGTGGCCGTACATCGACTGGTAGCCATCGACGTGCTGGAGGAGAATGAACCAGCCGTACTCCGGGTCCTGTCCGGTCTGCGCGACGGTTCCGCCTCCCGCGGCCCGCACCACGCTCCCGGTCGGGACGGCGATGTCGATCCCGGGGTGCGCCTCGTCTCTGGCGCTGTCGCCCACCTGCCGTTGCGTCAGGAAGCCGGTGTCGTCGAGCGGCCAGTAGTGCGGCGGCGCGTTGCCGGCGACGAACCGCGGCGTCGCCGACCGCGGATAGGCGCGGATGGCAGGCGCGACGGGCAGCGTGGCCGCGTGGCGCAGCGGATCGGGCACGATGTCGGCCCCGATCATCTGGCGCACCTGGGCGTAGCGCTGCTCCAGGCTGTCCACGGCCGCGCTCAACGTCACGATCTTCGCGTTCTCCGCCTGGAGGCGGGCCACGTCGCGCTGCAGGCCGGGGACCCGCGCGGCGGCGCGGGTGACGGGTCCGTAGAAGGCCAGCAACGCCAGGATCAGCACGCCCGCGACCACGCCTCCCGCCGCCGCGGCCCGCACGGCCCACACCGGAACGCGGAACGTGCGCGACTCGAGCGCGCCGTCCCGCTGCACCATGACGGTGTAGGCGCGCGCGCCCGGCTTCATCCCGCGAACGGCTCGCCCAGGATCAGCTCCAGCAGGCGGGCGAGATCGTCGTTGGAGTAGTAGTTGATCGCGAGGACGCCGCGGCCCCGGCGGCCCGCGTGGATCCGGACGTCGGTGCCCAGCCGGCGGCGGAGCGCCTCTTCGACCCGACGGCCCTCCGGCGTGAGCGGCCGGGGCTCCCGCCGCCGGTTCCGTCCCTCACCGCGCACCCGGGTCTCGACCTCGCGCACCGACCATCCGTCGGCCACGGCGCGCCGGGCGAGGCGCGCGACGGCCTCGGGTTGCTCCAGCGCGAGGAGCGCTCGCGCATGCCCTTCGGACAGCTTCCCCTCGTGCACCATGGCCCGGACCTCGTCCGGGAGCCTGAGGAGACGGAGGAGGTTGGCCACGGTCGTCCGGTGGCGGCCGACCACGCGGGCCACTTCCAGCTGCGACAGCGAAAACTCCTCCATCAGCCGGTGGTACCCCTGGGCTTCGTCGATCGGCGAGAGGTCGTCTCGCTGGAGGTTCTCGACCAGGGCCAGCGTCAGCAGCGTCTGGTCGTCCACGTCCCGCACGACAGCCGGGACCGTGGCCCAACCGAGTCGCTGCACGGCGCGCCAGCGCCGCTCGCCGGCGATGAGCTCGTAGCCGCCGTTCCTCGGACGGACTACGACCGGTTGCAGCAGGCCGGATGCTTCGATGGAGGCGGTGAGCTCCGTCAGGGCCGGCTCATCCAGCCGCGTCCGCGGCTGAAAGGGATTGGGCCGGATCGCCGTGACGGCCAGCTCGCGGAGCGCCCCGCTGGCCTCCGCCTGCTCGCGAGTGATCGGACCCAGGAGCGCTTCGAGTCCTCGGCCCAGCCGCTTCGTTTCCGTCATGGGATCACCTCGGGGACTGGCGGCGCCGGCTCGGGCACCGGCGGGGTCTCGAGACGGTGCAGCAGCTCCTGCGCGACCGCCAGGTAGCTCTTCGCCCCGACCGACTGGACATCATAGAGCAGGATCGGCTTCCCGAAGCTGGGCGCCTCGGCGAGCCGGACGTTCCTCGGCACGGGCGTGCGGAACACCTTCGCGCCGAAGTACTCCTTCGCGTCCTCCGCGACCTGGCGGCAGAGATTGAGGCGCGAGTCGTACATCGTGAGCAGCACGCCGTCGATCGCGAGCGGAGGATTGAAATTCTGCTGGACCAGCCGGACGGTGTTCAGCAGCTGCGAGATCCCTTCGAGAGCGTAATACTCGCACTGGATCGGGATGAGCACGCCGTCGGAGGCGGTGAGCACGTTCAGAGTGATGAGGCCGAGCGAGGGCGGACAGTCGATGATGACGACGTCGTACGAGCCCCGGATGGGGTCGAGCGCGGTCCGCAGGGCGAGTTCCCGCCCCGGGCGGTTGACCAGCTCGAGCTCCGCGCCGACGAGATCCTGGGTGGCCGGCAGCACGTCGAGGTGCGGCAGCGCGTCGTGGTGGACAATGGCGTCGGCCGCGGGGCGACTATCGACCATGGCGTCATAGAGGGAGAAACGGATCGAGCCTTTTTGAATGCCGACTCCACTTGTCGCATTTCCTTGGGGGTCGGCATCGACGAGCAGCGTCTTCCGCTCCGCGATCGCGAGGGAGGCGGCGAGGTTGACGGCGGTAGTGGTCTTTCCGACGCCGCCCTTCTGGTTTGCGATCGAGATGACCCTAGCCACGATACTTAGCTTAAGCTCTTGTATTGTAAAGGATTACCTACACTACGCTGGAATGTGACTGGCGCCAGCCACGCCGCCGGGAAGGCGCGAAAGGAAATATAGGAGCGACACATCGATAGGCAATGACGCCGAGGCACCAGCAACCGCCAGACAATTGGGGGCTCCCGGGTCCAAATCAGCTGGCGATTCAGAGGAAGTTGGGCCGGGAGCCGTGCTGGCAGAGCAAGGGTGGGGTTAGACTGTCGAGCCAGCGTTCTCGCGCGCCGGGCCGGGAGAGAGGGGGTGTTTCACGTGAAACAGACTCTTGTCTAGTTCTCCGTTTCACGTGAAACGGCGGCCTCGCTCTGGAGCCGAAGCACCGCGATCACGAGGTTCTGGAGATCGCTCGGAGAGACGCCCGGGATCCGGCCTGCCTGGCCGATCGTCGCCGGGCGGGCGGCGGAAAGCTTCTCCCTGGCCTCGTACGAGATCGTCGCGAGCTCGTGGTACGCGATCGCGGCTGGCAGGCGGAACCCATCCAGCTCGGCCAGCCGCTCGGCTGCCTCGCGCTCCCGCTCGAGGTAGCCCGAGTATTTGAGTTCCACTTCAGGCGACCGGCACGCCTCGTCCGTAACCCCGGGAACCCCGGCTGCCCGGAGAAGGGCGGCGAGGGATACACCCGGCCGCCTGGCAAGGCCGGCGATTCGCTCGGGCGCAGAAATGCCGGCACCGCCAGCTCGGAGCACCGGATTCGCGTCCGCCGGGCGGATCGCCGTCGCGGCAGCCGCCGAGGCCATCCGGTCCTCCTCGCCAAGGCGAGCCTGCGCCGCCCGACGCTCATCGTCGGTAAGCAGCCGATGCCGCTCCGCAAGCGGCAACAGGCGCCTCAACGCGTTGTCCTGGCGAAGCAGCAGGCGGTATTCCGCCCGGGACGTGAACAGCCGGTACGGCTCATCTACGCCGCGGGTTACGAGATCATCAATCAGGATCCCGATGAAGGCCTCGTCTCTCCGCAACACCACCGGCTCACCGCCAAGCGCCCGGGCTGCCGCGTTCAGACCCGCCATCGCTCCCTGACCCGCCGCTTCTTCGTAGCCGGTCGTTCCGTTCACCTGCCCGGCGAGGAACAGCCCGGGGACCTGCTTCGCTTCGAGCGTGGGCTCGAGCTGCGTGGGCGGTATGTAGTCGTACTCGATTGCATAGCCTGGGCGGGTCATCTCCACCGCCTCCAGGCCCGGGACCGTTCGCAGCATCGCCAACTGCACGCCGCTTGGCAGGGAAGTCGAGAGCCCGTTCACATACATCTCGCGCGTCTCGAGACCTTCGGGCTCAAGGAAGATCTGGTGCCGTTCCGCATTCGGGAACTTCACGATCTTGTCCTCGATGGACGGGCAATACCGGGGACCGCGCCCGCTGATCGCCCCTCCGTAAAGGGCGGACTCCTCCAGATGCCGGGCAACGAGATCGCGCAGCCTGCCATCGGTCCAGGTAAGGTAGCAGGGGAGTTGCGCCGGATGCGCCGCCCGCTCGAACGAGGAAAACCAATAGGGATCGGGGTCACCGTCCTGGCGCTCAAGCCCCTCCAGGCGCGCCGTCCTGCCATCGATCCTCGGCGGTGTGCCCGTCTTGAAGCGTTGAAGGTTAACTCCAAGTATCACAAGTGCTTGCGAAGCATCATCTGAAGCGGCATCGCCGGCTCGACCACCCGGGATCCGGGTCGAGAGGCCAACGTGGATCTCACCCCGGAGAAATGTGCCCGCCGTCAGCACAACCGCACGGGCTCGGTAACGCCGCCCGTCGGCGGTGACGACGCCGGTTGCAGCTCCGCCTTCCACCAGAAACCCGGACACCGTCCCCTGCGCGAACGCGAGCCCCGGGCGCTGCTCGAGCAGCATCCGCACGGCCCGGCGATAGAGGCCCCGGTCGCACTGCGCTCGCGGAGACCACACCGCGGGCCCCTTCGAGCGGTTCAGCATCCTGAACTGGATCCGTGCCAGATCCGTCGCGCGGCCCATCACGCCGCCCAACGCATCCACCTCGCGCACCACGGTGCCCTTGGCGATCCCGCCGATGGCGGGATTGCACGACATCTGACCGATCGTTTCGAGATTCTGCGTGAGGAGGAGGGTACGAGCGCCCGCGCGCGCCGCGAGTGCGGCCGCCTCGGTGCCCGCGTGTCCGCCCCCAACGACGATCACATGGAAGTCCGTCATGGCCCGGACCGGTGGGGAGACTCAGCCGCCTACGGTACTCAGCGGTACGAGGGTCGCGACGTCGCCCGGCAGCACCACCACATGCTTCCGCGTCACGGGAACGCCGAACTTGAGCGTCCGGCGCAGAAACTCCTCCCTCGATGCGGCCGGATCGCTCCGATCGTGAACCGCCACATCGAGAAGGTGGACGCCGCTCTCGTCCTGCGTATCGAACCGGCCCACATAGGTAACGGGGCCCGTCGTGTCGAGCACCACGGTGATTCCGTGCAATGCCTGGTGCCCCGGATGGAACACGTGCCCGTTCACGTCACACCGTCGCGCCGCAGAACTTGTCGAACGCCGCCGTGAGGTTCGCGGCAACGGTCTGCGGTGCCTGCCCCTCGATCTGATGGCGGTGGATGAAGTGCACGACCTCGCCGTCCCGCAGGAGCGCCATCGACGGAGAGCTCGGCTGGTACTCGCCGAAGTACTGGCGCGCTCGCGCCGTGGCATCGACATCCTGCCCGGCGAACACCGTCACGACCTGCTGCGGCCGGATCGCGTGCTTGAGCGCATGCGCGAGCGCGGGCCGGGCATTGCCGGCGGCGCAGCCGCACACCGAATTGACGAAGACCAACATGGTTCCCTTCTGGTCCCCGAGGGCCTCGTCCACCTCGGCCACCGTCTTGAGCTCTCTCGCACCCATCCGCACCATCTCATCCCGCATGGGCGCGACCAGCCTTGGATCGTAGGGCATATCCTGGAACTCCTTGGGTCTCTGTTTGCTGAGTCAGTGAATCGTGAACGGCGGGCGATCGCGGCGGACCCGCGCACTCTTCACGCTTCACTCCGTCGATACCTGCTCCGCCCGCTCCAGCGCCGCCTTTAGCGCGTGCCACGGCAGGGTGGCGCACTTCACCCGCAGCGGAAAGGCCGAGATCCCGGAGAAGACGGCGAGCTTGCCGAGCTCGCCGCCCTGCGCATCACCCCCCCGGCCGGTCACCACCCCGCGAAAGCGGTCGAACAGGCGGTCCACCTCCGCCCGCGTCTTCCCCTTCACCGCCCCCGTCATGAGGGACGCCGAAGCCTTGGAGATCGCGCACCCCGAGCCATGGAAGCTCACGTCCGTGATCACGTCACCGTCCAGCTTGAGCCAGACCGTGATCTGGTCGCCGCAGAGCGGGTTCCGTCCCTCTGCGTGCCGATCGGCATCCTCCATGCGGCGGAAGTTGCGAGGCGATCGGTTGTGCTCCAGGATCACATCCTGGTAGAGCGCGCTCAGCTCTGTCATCGCCCGAACACCCGCCTGACCTGCTTCAGGCCGTCGACGAGAGCATCCACCTCGGTGCGCGTGTTGTAGAGCGCGAAGGACGCCCGCGCCGTCGCCGCGACGCCGTACCGCTCCATAACCGGCTGCGCGCAATGATGGCCGGCCCGGATCGCGACGCCCTCGAGATCCAGCACCTGGCCGATGTCGTGCGCGTGCACGCCGTCGAGCGCGAAGCTCAGAATGCTCGCGCGCTCGCGTGCGTTGCCGATCAGCGTCACGCCCGGCACCCGCCCTACCTCGGCGGTGGCGTAGCGCAGCAAGTCGTCCTCGTGCGCCGTCACCGCCCCCAGTCCGATGGCCGACAGCCAGTCGATCGCGGCGCCCAGGCCGATCGCTCCGGCGATATGCGGGGTGCCGGCCTCGAACTTCGCCGGCACGGCCGCCCAAGTGGACCGCGCGAACGTGACCGACGAGATCATGTCGCCGCCGCCCTGCCACGGCGGCATCCGATCGAGCAGGCTCTCGCGACCGTAGAGCACGCCAATGCCCGTCGGCCCGAACAGCTTGTGACCCGAGAATACGAAGAAATCGCAGTCGAGCGCCTGCACGTCCACCGCGAGGTGCGGCGCGGACTGCGCGCCATCCACCAGCACCGGGATCCCCCGGCCGTGCGCGGCCGCGATGATCCGGCGGACCGGATTGACCGTGCCCAGCGCGTTCGACAGATGCACGACCGACACCAGCCGGGTCCGCTCGCCCAGCAGACGCTCGAAGGCGGCCAGGTCGAGCTCGCCGGCGTCGGTGAGCGGCACGACGCGCAGGACCGCTCCCGTCTGTTCGCCGAGCAGCTGCCAGGGAACGATGTTGGCGTGGTGCTCCATCCCGGTGATCAGGATCTCGTCCCCGGGCCGGACCACCAAGCGCGCGAAGCTCTGCGCCACCAGGTTGATCCCCTCGGTCGTGCCGCGGACGAAGACGATCTCGCGGGGCGACGCTGCGTTGAGAAACCGGGCCACCTTTCCGCGGGCGCCCTCGTAGGCGTCGGTGGCGAGCTGGCTGAGGTAGTGCACGCCCCGATGGATGTTTGCGTTCTCGGCGCTGTAATACCGGGTCAGCGAATCGATGACAGCCTGGGGCTTCTGGGTGGTCGCGGCGTTGTCCAGGTACACGAGCGGCCTGCCGTGGACCCGCGCGGCCAGAATGGGGAACTCGGCACGCACCCGCGCGACATCGAAGCCGGATGCGCCGGCGGCCGGCGAGCCGGACGCGACGACGGGGGCCGCTGGCATGGCCGAGGCCTACTCGACGTAGCCCAGCCGGGCGAGCACGAGGCGGTTCAGCTCCTCCCGAACCGGGGGCAGCGCGACCTCGTCCACGACCTCCGCGGCGAAGGCGTAGGTGAGAACTCTCCGGGCGGTCTCCGGTGGGATGCCCCGGCTCCGGAGGTAGAACAGGCCCTGCGGGTCGAGAAACCCGACCGTCGCGCCGTGGGTGCACTTCACGTCATCGGCGAAGATCTCGAGTTGCGGCTTGGTGTCCACCTTGGCGCCGCGCGAGAGCAGCAGGTTCCGGTTGGTCTGCTTGGCGTCCGTCTTCTGAGCCTCGGGCTTCACGAACACCTTGCCGTTGAACACCGCGCGGGAACGATCGTCGAGCACGCCCTTGTAGACCTCCCAGCTGTTGCAGTTGGGATGGTCGTGGTAGATGGCGGTGTGGTTGTCCACGACCTGCTCGCCCCGAGCGAGGTAGAGCCCGTACATGAGGGTCTCGATGCCCGGCGCGTTGAGGCGGACATGCAGGTTGTGCCGCGCGATGGCGCCGCCCATGGCCAGCGTGAACGACCGGTAGTGGCTGCCCCGGGCCTGATCCACGTGGGTGAGCCCAACGTGATACCCGCGCTCGCTCTCCCGCTGGATCCGCGTGTGCTCAGTCCAGGCGTTCTCTCCCGACACGACCTCGGTCACCGCGTTGGTCAGGTACGTCGCCCCCTCGGCCAGCGTCACGTAGCTCTCCACCACGGAGGCCCGGCCGTCGCGCTCGACGACCACCAGGTTCCGGGGATGTGCCACGGCGCCTGCCGCGTCGGGACTGGTCACGAACACCAAGTGCACCGGCTGCTCCAGCGTCGTTCCGGCCGGCACATGGACCAGCGCCCCGTCCCGCATGAAGGCGGTGTTGAGCGCAGCGAAGGGCGTTGTCTCCGGCGCCGCGTGCCGCGTCAGGTGGCGCTCCAGCAGCTCGCCGTCTCCGCGGAGCGCGGCGGCCAGGTTGCCGAGCCGCACGCCCGGCGGGAGCGCGGGCAGGACCGACAGCTCCGGGGCATACTTCCCGTTCACGAACACGAGCTGGGGCCACTCGGCATGGCCGAAGAGAAACGGCGCCAGCGCATCCCGGGTGACCTTCCCGGGGACCGCCGGCTGGAAGTCGGCCTGCGCGATCGGCCCGACGGGGGTGAATCGCCACTCCTCGTCCCGGGCGCTGGGGAAGCCGACCGCCGCGAAGCGGTCCATGGCGGCCCGCCGGAGGCCGGGCAGCCAGGCCGGCCCCTCCGAGCCCCCGTTGGCGGCGAAGGCCTCGAACTGGCGGACGTAGGTCTCGGTCACGCGACTCCCGCCTCTTCCTCAACCCAGTCGTAGCCCCGCGCCTCGAGCTCGACAGCCAGCTCCTTCCCTCCCGACTTCACGATCCGCCCGTTCACGAGGACGTGGACGACGTCCGGCACGATGTAGTTCAGCAGCCTCTGGTAGTGGGTGACCAGGATGAACGACCGCTCCGGGCTCCGGAGCCGGTTCACGCCTCCGGCCACGATGCGCAGAGCGTCGATGTCCAGTCCCGAGTCGGTTTCGTCGAGGATGGCGAGCTTGGGCTCCAAAACCGCGAGCTGGAGAATTTCGTTCCGCTTCTTCTCGCCGCCCGAGAAGCCGGCGTTCACCGCCCGGCTCATGATCTCCGGCCCCCACTCGACCACCTTGAGCTTCTGCTCGAGGATGTCGAGGAAATCCATGGGATCCACCTCGTCCAGGCCCTTCGCCTTCCGGAGCGAGTTGTACGCCGCGCGCAGGAAATAGGCGTTGGTCACGCCGGGGATTTCGACCGGGTACTGGAACGCGAGGAACACGCCGGCTTGCGCCCGCTCCTCCGGCTCCAGATCCAGCAGGTCCCGGCCCTCGAACAGCACCTGGCCGCCGGTCACCTCGTACGCGGGATGGCCGGCGAGCACCTGTGCCAACGTGCTCTTGCCCGACCCGTTCGGCCCCATGATGGCATGCACCTCGCCCTTGTTGACGGTGAGCGAGATGCCCCGCAGGATCTCCTTGTCACCCGCGGACGCCCGCAGGCCGATCACGTCTAGCACGACAATCTCTCCCGTTTCGCTGTCATCCAACGCTTCCTTCCAGACTGACACCCAGAAGCTTCTGAGCCTCCACGGCGAACTCCATCGGCAGCTCCTGGAACACCTCTTTGCAGAACCCGTTCACGATCATCGAGATCGCGTTTTCGGTATTGAGACCCCGCTGCTTGCAATAGAAGATCTGATCTTCGCCGATCTTGGACGTGGAGGCCTCGTGCTCAACCGACGCCGTGGGGTTCTGCACGTCGATGTAGGGGAACGTGTGGGCCCCGCAGCGGTTCCCGATGAGCATCGAATCGCACTGGGTGTAGTTGCGGGCGCCCTCCGCCTTCGGCAGGACCTTGACCAGCCCCCGATAGCTGTTGTTCCCCCGTCCGGCGGAGATTCCCTTGGACACGATGGTGCTCCGGGTGTTCCGCCCGATGTGGAGCATCTTGGTGCCGGTGTCGGCCTGCTGTCGGCCGTTCACCACGGCCACCGAGTAGAACTCGCCCACCGAGTCGTCGCCCTGAAGGATGACGCTCGGGTACTTCCACGTGATGGCGGAGCCGGTCTCGACCTGGGTCCACGAGATCTTGGCCTTCCGGAGCGCCTTACCGCGCTTGGTAACGAAGTTGTAGATCCCGCCCCGGCCCTCTTCGTCTCCGGCGTACCAGTTCTGGACGGTCGAGTACTTGATCGCCGCGCCCTCGAGCGCCACCAGTTCGACCACGGCGGCATGGAGCTGGTTGCTGTCCCGCTTGGGCGCGGTGCATCCCTCCAGATAGCTCACCGAGGCACCCTCGTCCGCGACGATGAGGGTGCGCTCGAACTGCCCGGTGTCCGCCGTGTTGATCCGGAAGTAGGTGGACAGCTCCATGGGGCACTTCACGCCCTTCGGGACATACACGAACGAGCCGTCGCTGAACACCGCCGCGTTGAGCGCCGCGAAGAAGTTGTCGCTGGGCGGCACGACCGAGCCGAGGTACTTCTCGACCAGCTCGGGGTGCTCCTGCACGGCTTCGCCGAAGGAGCAGAACACGATGCCCTGCTCGGCGAGCTTCTTCTTGTAGGACGTGCCCACCGAGACGCTGTCGAAGATCGCGTCCACCGCGACGCCGGCCAGGATCTTCTGCTCCGACAGCGGGATGCCGAGCTTCTCGTAGGTCTCCCGGAGCTTCGGGTCCACCTCGTCGAGGCTGCCGAGGGGCTTGTCCGTCTTGGGCGCCGAGTAGTAGCGGAGCGCCTGGTAGTCGATCGGCGGGTACGTGACGTTGGCCCAGTGCGGCTCGCTCATCTTGAGCCAGCCCCGGTAGGCCTTGAGGCGCCACTCCAGCATGAACGCCGGCTCCCGCTTCTTGGCGGAGATGAGCCGGATGATGTCCTCGCTCAGGCCCATCGGCGCGACATCGGCCTCGATATCGGTTACGAAGCCGTACTTGTACTCGCGATTGACCAGCGTCTCGACCGGCGAACTCATGGACTTTCCTCCGAAGCCCGGCTCGAGCCGTCGAACCGGACATGATATTCACAGGCGCCACAGCCGCCCAGGATGTGCGCCCGGCGGTCCACCGCCGCACCGAGGACCTCCTCGAGAAACCGGGCCTCGGCGGCGCAGAGCTCGGGGAAGCGTTCAGCGACCGACTGGATGGCGCAATTGTGCTCGGTCAGCGTCCCGATGCTGTCGGCGTCAGCGCCCGCTTCGGCCATGTACCCCTCGTCCGCCAGAGCCTGCGCGACCACCTCAAGCCGGCGCGTCGGCGCAAGGCCCGCGGTTTCGGTGCGCAGCCGCTGGGAAAGGCTGGCGAAGTGCCCCTCGAGCACCCGGACGGCAGCACCGCGCCCTTCCCGCTCGACGATGCGGTCGAGGAACTGCAGCAAGGTCGCCTCGTAGCGCCGCGGGAAGAGGCCCTCTCCCATGGGGCTCAGGCGATAGGCAAACGCCGGTGCGCCGACCCCGCGGTGCTGCCGGTCGTACGCGACCAGGCCCTCGGCCTCCAACTCCTTCATGTGGTGCCGCACGGCGTTGAGCGAGATCCCCAGCTTGCCGGCGAGGCCCCGGGCCGTCAGAGGCTGGGCCCGCTTGAGTTCGACCAGAATCTCGCCCCTCGGACCGCGCTGGCCCGGCGGACACCTGATCGGATTCACCTGAGGCAGTTGAGCACCCATGGATGCAATCGTAAGCCTCGTGCTCGTAATTGTCAATTCGCACCACTAAAATGGTGTGAACTCGCCGGCGTACAGCATTGACAGACACTTGCGATGCACTAAGTAGCACTCACAACTACTATTAATCGATGCCGTGGCGCCGAGAAGAAGCGCCAATTCTGGCTCTTACCGGGTCCATCCATAATATTGGGCTCGACTCTCGCGCCTCGGACGAACCGGCTCGACGCCATGACTATCCATCGCATCCGCCTCCTCGGCGATCCCATCCTCCGGACTCGGTGCGCGCCGATCACGAAGCCCGGCTCGACTGCCGTCCGGGTGATCCTTGACGATCTCCGGGAGACGCTGCGCGACTGGCAGTCGCGTTTCGGGAGCGGCCGCGGAATCGCCGCGCCGCAGATCGGTGCGCCGGTCCGGATGATCCACCTCGAGATGGACAAGCCCTGGTCGCTCATCAACCCCGAGATCGTAGACATCGGCACGGAGGATTTCTGGGTGTGGGACGACTGCTTCTCGTTCCCCAACCTCCTCGTAAGAGTGGCCCGCGCCTACCGGATTCGCATCCGCTATCAGGACACCAAGGGGACGTGGCATGAGGAGGACCTCGAGGGCGACCGCGCCGAGCTGCTCCAGCATGAGATCGACCACCTCGACGGTGTCCTCGCGGTCGACCGCCCCTACGGCCTCGACCCCTTCTGCCTCCGGGAGGAATGGAACCGGATCCACGCTCCCGCCGGCCGCTACGGACCACCGGAGCCACGGACGGAGAGCCTTGCCGCGCCGGTACCCGGCCTTATCTGATCGCGCCCCCGGCGTGTCTCGCGATCCGGCCCTGAGCTGATTCCCCCATGGCGACCGTGCTCGGCGCCGCTCCGCCCGCCATGCCCGCCTGCGCGCACCGGCCCCGTCCCTATACCGGCCCGTCGCGCGGGGAGGTGCTGGCCCTGCGGCAGCGGTACGCTCACCCCTCGTTGTTCACGCTCTACCGGGAGCCCCTGCTCGTCGTCGAGGGGCATATGCAGTACGTCTTCGACGAGAGCGGGCGGCGTTACCTGGACCTGTTCGCGGGCATCGCCACCGTAGCCTGCGGGCATTCCCATCCGACGGTCGCGGCCCGCGTCGCGGAGCAGGCAGCGACGCTGCAGCACGCGTCGACGATCTATCTGCACCCCAACCTGCCCCGCCTGGCGCAGCGGCTGGCCGCCAAGCTGCCGTCCGGCCTGGAGGTCACGTACTTCGTAAACAGCGGCAGCGAGGCCAACGACCTCGCCGTCACGATGGCCCGGCTCTATACCGGGAACCTCGACGTCATCGCGGTTCGCAACGGCTATCACGGCGGATCCCCGACGACGATGGCGCTCACCGGCCTCTCGACCTGGAAGTTCCCCACCCAGCAAAGCGCCGGCGTGCATCACGCCGTCTGCCCGGATCCCTATCGCAGCGCGTTTCCGGGGTCGCCCGCGGCGATCGCGACCCGGAGCGCGCAGGACGTCCACGACCTGATCCGGCACGCCACCCCCGGAAGGGTGGCGGCGTTCATCGCGGAGCCGGTGCAGGGCATTGGAGGCGTGACGTACGGCGCGCCGAACTACCTGCCCGAAGCGTACGACATCGTGCGCCGCCATGGGGGCCTCTGCATCGCCGACGAGGTCCAGACCGGCTTCGCCCGCACGGGCCGCTTCTGGGGTTTCGAGCACTCCGGCGTGACGCCCGACATCGTCACCATGGCCAAGGGCATCGGCAACGGCATGCCGCTGGCAGCCGTGACCACGCGGCGCGAGATCGCGGAGGCGCTCGCGCAGCGGCTTCACTTCAATACCTTCGGCGGAAACCCGGTCTCCGCCGCGGCCGGCCTGGCGGTGCTCGACGTGATCGAGGGAGAGCGGCTCCAGGAAAACGCCAGGACCGTAGGGGCGCGGCTGAAGGCGGGGCTCGAAGGCCTCATGCGGCGCCACTCGCTGGTGGGCGACGTCCGCGGTCTCGGGCTTATGCTCGGGGTCGAGCTCGTTCGCGACCGCGGGACGAAGGAGCCGGCGCCGGCTGAGACGCTCGAAGTCCTCGAGCGGCTGCGGGAAGCCGGCGTCCTCGTGGGTAAGGGCGGCCTTGCCGGGAACGTCCTGCGCATCAAGCCGCCGCTGTGCATCACGCCCGAAGACGCCGACTTCGCCGTCGCGGCATTGGATTACGCTCTCGACCGGATCGTCGCGGCGTGACGGCCCGCGTTCTTTTCTGATACGGAGGCCAGGAGATGCAGGGACAGATGGTCGAGTTCCGCGCCAACGGGCGCATGACCCCCGGCTACCTGAACGCGCACGCCGGCACCGGGCCCGGGCTGATCGTCGTCCAGGAGTGGTGGGGGCTCGTCGATCACATCAAGCACCTATCCGATCGCTTCGCCGCCGAAGGATTCGTGACGCTGGCGCCGGACCTCTACCACGGCACGCAGACGAAGAGCCCCGACGAGGCCGGCAAGCTCCTCATGGCCCTCAACATCGCGCAGGCGGCGACCGACCTCGCCGGCGCCGCCGACTACCTGCTCGCCTTGCCGAGTGTGCACCCGAAGGAGGTCGGCGCCATCGGCTTCTGCATGGGCGGGCAGCTCGCGCTCTTCGCCGCGCAGGAGTACCCGGACAAGGTGGCCGCGGCGGTCGACTTCTACGGCATTCATCCGAAGGTCACGATCCACCCTTCTAAGCTGCGGGTGCCGGTGCTGGCGCACTTCGGCCGCAACGACCAGTCGGTCAAGGAAGCGGACGCGCGCGCGCTTGCCGCGCGGTGCCAAGCGGCCGGGGCGCCGTTCCAGGCGCATTTCTACGACGCCGGCCACGCCTTCTTCAACGACTCCCGCCCCCAGGTCTTCGACCAGCCCTCCGCCGATCTCGCCTGGCAGCGGACCCTGGACTTTCTCCGAGCGCACCTGCGGTAGGCGGGCGTGGAGACGGTCGAGCACCTCGTCATCGGCGCCGGACCTGCGGGCCTCCGAGCGGCGCAGGTGCTCGCCGACGCCGGGCGCGAAGTGCTAGTGCTGGAAAAGAACCCGGAGGTCGGGCCGAAGACCTGCGCGGGGGGCCTCACGCAGAAGGCCGTGCGCGAACTGGCGCCGCTCGGCCTCCCCGCGGAGCTGGGGCTGACCTGTATGGGCCACGTCGCGTTCGCGGGCGGACTTCCCCGTGTGCTGGATGCATCGGCCGCCGTCGTCCGGACGGTCGCCCGCAGCGACCTCGGACGCTGGCAACTCGGATGCACCCGGCGAGCCGGCGCCGAGGTCCGTGCCGGAACCCCCGCGGTGGGCCTGGACCTCGAATCGCGCAGCGTCAGCGTGGGCGGCCGGATGCTCCGCTACCGCCATCTCTTCGGCGCGGACGGCGCGGACTCCGCCGTGCGCCGGGCCCTGGGTCTTCCGCATCCGCGGGCCTGCTTCGCCGCCGAGTACAACGTCCCCGACTTGCGCCTGGAGCCGCTTCGGGTGGAGTGCGACCCCGACGCGCTGGCCAACGGCTACTTCTGGGTCTTCCCCCACGAGCGGTACACTTCGATCGGGGCTGTCGCCCCCAAGAGAGTCGTGCCCCCGGGAGCGGTCAGGCGCTACCTCTCGGCGCGGGCCTCGAGCCTCGGCGCGGACCCCGACCGGACTCCGTTCGAGGCGGCAACGCTGGAGGTGCACTTCGCGGGCTTCGATTTTCCGAACGGCGTGCATCTCGTCGGTGACGCGGCAGGCGTGCCGTCGGCGCTCACGGCGGAGGGGATCTACTCCGCGCTGGTCACCGGCGAGGAGACGGCCCGACGGGTCCTCGAGCCCGGCTTCCCGTCACCCAAGACCACGAGCTGGCTCAAGGTGAAGCGCGCGCACGACCGCCTCTCCGGCGCGCTCCGCTCGCGCATCGTGCGCGGGGCGACGCTCGGCGGTCTGGCCCGCTTGGCCGGCTGGCGGCCCGGCGCCCGGCGCCTTGCTGCATGGTTTCTGGACGGCTGAAAAGCCCCTTGCGCGCCCCCAGACCCCATCGTACTCTCCTCTCTCCTTACTGCTTTGCGCGACGCGCCAGAGGACCAAAGGCATGACCTACGTGATCACCGAAGCCTGCATCGGCGTCAAGGACCGGGCCTGCGTGGATGTCTGTCCGGTGGACTGCATCTACGAGGGCGAGGACATGCTCTACATCCACCCCGACGAGTGCATCGATTGCGGGGCGTGCGAGCCCGAGTGTCCGGTCACGGCCATCTTCCCCGAGGAAGACGTGCCGGCGAACATGCAGGCCTTCATCGCCAAGAACAGGGACGTGTTCAACAGCGATACGCCGCCCGGCCCTCCGAAGCGCTAGGCGATCGATCGTTCGCCCCCGTCGCGGACAGCCCTCCGGCAGCCATGCGGAGGGCTTTCTCATTCAAAGAGAGGCGGCCCGCGAAGCCGCGACAGGCGCGGCTCCGGGGCCGTTCGTAGGAAGGATTGCATTGAAGCACGGAGGCCCAGTGAGCACCGGGCCGGCCCGCACCATTAAGAACGCGCGAGCCACCCAAAGGGTTTCAGCCGGGCTGGGCCAGGAACGTCCGCAGCGCGTCCGTCACGATGGAGGGGGTCTCGAGCGTGGGCAGATGCCCCGCACCCGGCGCGACCACCAGCCGGGCGCCCGGAATGGCGGCGGCCATGGCACTCATCTCCGAAACGGGCATGAGCTGGTCGCTCCCTCCCGCGATCACCAGTGCGGGAAGCCCCGCGAGGGCGGGAAGCAGCGACATGCTGTCCGGGCGGTCCCGCATCGCACCGAGTGCGCCGACGATCCCGGGCACCGGGGTCGCCGCCATGAGCGCCCGTACCCGCGCCACCAGTCCCTCCGGCGCCCCGGGGGCGAGCATCTTGGGCAACATGGCGTCGGCGATCACCCCCGCCCCGCCCTCTCGCGCCTGCGCGGCCGCCGCGTCCCGGGCGCGCTTGCCCTCGGTGGTGTCGGGCCCGGCCCGGGTGGCGATCAAAACCAGCCCGGAAACGCGCTCACGCCAGCGCCGGAGGAACTCGAATGCCACGTACCCGCCCATCGAGAGCCCGCAGAGGACTACCCGCTCGACGCCCAGCGTGTCGAGGAGCGCCGCGAGGTCGGAGGCATACGTCGCCATGCTGTAGCCGAGGTCGGGCGCGTCGGACTGCCCCATGCCGCGGAGGTCGGGAGCGATCCGCCGCCAGCCGTCGAGCGCCTCGAGCTGGGGACTCCAGATCGTGTGGTCCAGCGGATAACCGTGGATGAAGAGAATCGCCGGGCCATCGCCGCTGGCGTCCACGGCAAGATTGACCCCGTTCACCGTGAGGCGGCGCGCGTTCCCCGCAGGGGCGGGGCGGGCATTCATGAACTCGCCGAATTCGGCGGGGACGGGAGCCGGGCGTCCCTCCCGATTGATGCAGACGAAGACGAACTCCGCGGTCGAGATCAGGGCGTCGTCCCGCATCCGGCGGGCCGTTTGCCGCATCGTGAAGCTCGTGCGGCCGTGATGGGTCAGGGCCTGATGAAACCGCAGGACGTCGCCGGGATAGGCGGCGACGTGGTAGTCGATCACCGCCCTGCGCACGGCCGGCCAGGTGGCGTGCCGCGTGAAGATGTCCATCCCCGGCCCCCGGGCGAGCATCTCCCAGCGGGCTCGCTCGAACAGGGCGAGAAACGACGCCTGGTTCAGATGCCCGAAGGCGTCGCACTCGTCGGGATAGACGGTCAGGTCGATCTCGGCGGGGAGCATGGGAGGAGTATAGGCGGTCGCGCAGCCGGATCGGCAGGTACCCGAAGATGCACGCCGCCGCCACGCGCGTCTATCTTCTGCTCATGAAACCGTCCACCGACTACATCCGCCACGCCGCCCGGCTCGCCCGCAAGCTCCAGATGGATGCCGCGATGGGAGCGGGACCCCAGCCGGATGCCGAGTTCTACAAGGCGCTGGCCAAGGCCCTCGAAGAGATCGCCGCCGGGCTCGAGCAGGTGGCGACCCGTGAGTGATCCGCACCCCTCACGAATCGATACACAGACGGCGTTCGAAACCCTCCTGGCCGAGCTGGGCCGGGAGCCGCTCCTCGCGGTCGACACCGAGGCCGCCAGCTTCCACCGCTACCACGACCGGGTGTACTTGGTCCAGCTGTCATCGCGGACCCGCACGGCCATCGTGGACCCCCTGGCGGTCACCGACCTGGCGCCCCTGGGACAGCTCCTGGCGGATCCCCGGGTCGAAGTCGTCTTCCACGATGCCGACTACGACCTCCGTCTCCTGGACCAACAGTACGGGTTCCGGGCCGCGCGGCTGTTCGATACCCGGGTGGCCGCACAACTCTTGAACGAGCCCGGCATCGGCCTCGCCGCGTTGCTGGAGAAGTATCTCGACGTGCGGCTCGACAAGCGGTTCCAGCGAGCCGACTGGTCCATCCGTCCGCTGCCGCCGGAGATGCTTGAATACGCCGCCTCGGACACCCGCCACCTGCCGGCGCTGCGCGACATCCTGCGGGCGCGCCTGGCGGAGTTTGGCCGGCTGACCTGGGCGGAGGAGGAATTCGCGCTGCTCGAACGGGTGAAATGGGGGACCGTCGAGGACGACGAGCCGGCCTACCTTCGCGTGAAGGGGGCGAAGCTGCTCCGTGGACGACACCTGGCGGCGCTGCGGGAGCTGCACCAATGGCGGGAGGAGACAGCCGCCCGCACCGACCGGGCGGCCTTCCGCATCCTCAACACGGAACCCCTGTTGGCGATTGCCAAGGCGCTCCCGGCGGACGTCGGCGCGCTCCGGGCCATCCGCGGCGTCGGCCCGGAACTCGTGGACCGCCGCGGCCGGGAGATTCTCGCGGCCGTGCAGCGCGCTCTGGACCTCGCCGAGGGCGACCTTCCCCGGATCGAGCGCGGCCCTCGCCGGGTACCGGACCCGGCCTTTGAGGCGCGGGTGGACCGGCTCAAGGCCAAGCGCAACGAGCTGGCGACCCGGCTGGAACTGGCGCCGGGCGTCCTCTGTCCCAACGCGACGCTCGAAGCGATCGCGCGTGCGCGCCCCCAGGCCATCGATGAGCTGCGCGGGATTCCCGGCATCCGCCGCTGGCAGGCCGAGACCTTCGGTGAGGAATTGCTGGGAGTCGTGGCGGCCGAGCCTGCGGAGGGGGCACGGAAAGCGCCGGCTCAATGACCGAGGAACGCCCTCACTCTCGGGTCCATGCGCTCCGGGGTCCAGTAAGGCTCCCAGACCAGCTCGACATCCACCGAGTTGACGCCCTCCAGGTCGGCGGCCACATCCCGGACGCCCTGGATGATCTCGGCGCCGGCGGGGCAACCCGGCGAGGTGAGCGTCATGCGGACGCGCACGTCCCCCGGCTCGGAGACGTCCACGTCGTACACGAGGCCCAGATCGATGATGTTGAGATTGAGCTCGGGATCCTTTACCGCGCGGAGAGCCCGACGAACCGCATCCGCTGAAATGGCCATGGCTTCACCTCGTTGTCCTTGACCCACGCACAACCCAATCTACCATCCCCCGCCGATGCGGCCGCAAAGCGGCACGGGCCGGTTCAGCATCCGATCAGGTGCTCCGCGTCACACGCCGCCGGAACCGTCCGCAGCGTTGCGTCGGACAGCTGCGCACGGACCAGTTTGAGCTTCTCGATCGAGCGCCGCGTGCGCGGATCGTAGCTCCGGTTGGTGAGAAAGACGAGGAACAGGTCGCGCGTCGGGTCGATCCACAGTTCCGTTCCGGTCCAACCGGTGTGTCCGTACGCGGACGGACTGGCCAGCGTGCCGAAAACGCTGGGGTCGTCCGACGGCGCACCGAGCGTCGGCCCGTCCCAACCGAGCAAGCGGGTTCCGCTGTGCGTGCCCGGCGTCAGAAACAGCCGCATCGTTTCCGCGCGGACCCAGCGCCCCTCCGGTCCGACGCCCTGGCGCAGCCACACCTGCGCAAAGCGGGCGAGATCGCGCCCGGTGGAGAACAGCCCTGCGTGACCGGCGACCCCACCCAGTCGCGCGGCGTTCTGATCGTTCACCTCGCCCCGGACCGGGCGGCCGCGATAGCGGCCGGTGGGCGCGATCCACTTCCTGAGCGCCGCCGGCGGACGGTACAGAGTGCGCTCGAGCCCAAGGGGGCGCAACACCTCGGATTCGACGACCGCATCCAGCGGCTGCCCCGCCACCTTCTCCACCACGAGCCCCAGCAGGATCGCGTTAAGATCGCTGTACTCGGCCGAGTCGCCGGGGGCGCGGTTCAAGGGCTCGGCGTAGAGCCGGTCGATCACGCCGTCGGGCGAGCGCGCGAACCGATAGAACGGAACCCACGCGGGCAACCCGCTGGTGTGATCCAATAGCATCCGCACGGTGACCCGGCCTTTCTCGCCCCCGGAGAAGCGGGGGAGAAAGCGGCTGACCGGCGCGTCCAGGCTCAGGCTCCCCGCGTCCACCATCCGGAGCACGGCGCTCGTGGTTCCCACGACCTTCGAGAGGGACGCCAAGTCCCAAATGGTCGAATCCGGGCTGGGGGCCGCGGAGCCGGCGCTCCAGGTCAGATGACCGTACCCGCGCGAGTACAGCACCGTATCTGCGCGACCGATCACCACTACCGCCCCGGGGTAGAGACCCCGCCGGATACCCCCTCGCACCGCCGCGTCCACGGCCCCGAATTGCTGAGCCTGAAGGCCGAGGGATGGGAACATCAGTCCGGTCAGTGCCATCGCCGCCATGAGCCTGGGTGCTCGAGCCGCCATCCGCCGCTCCGCAAGATTGGGTTACCGCGCCAGCGCCCGAAAGGTTCTAGCGAACGCGCCAGAGTCGTGCCTTGTCGCTGTCGGGTGTATAGGTAGCTAAGACAACTACGGCGTTCGATGGGGGCCCCGCAACTACTGATCGGCTGATCAGCGGCCGGTCACGTCCTTCACCGAGCCGGGAGGGAGCTGGTAGAGCACTTGGGCGGTTCGCACGTCCCGCTCCGACAGCGCGGAGGTGCGGGTCGAAGGAAACATGACGTCGTTGGAGTCCGCCGAATGGGGAAGGCCGATGGCGTGCCCGGTTTCGTGCACGGCAACGGAGAGCAGTGCGGGGTCGCTCAAGGCGGCGCCGGCGGTCGAATGCAGCGCCAGGGAGATGGTCGCGCGGCGCACGCGGCCAAGCTGGTCCCAGGTGAGGTCGGTCTGGCCGGCCCGGTCGATGTCGAAGCGGTCGATCCACCGCACGACGATGTCGGCGGCGGCACTGTCCCTCACCTCGGCGAATCTCACGCCGACCCCGGCCTGCGCCCAGCGATCCAGCGCCTGGCGGACGAGGCCGGCCATCCTCGGCGCGTAACCAGGCGCGGCTCCCTCGACGATCAGAACCTTGAGCGGTTCGCCGTTGCGGTCAGGCCACCGGCGCACGACCGAGTCCGTCGTCGTGATCAGGGAATCGAGGTAGGTCTGCCCGGCGTACCGGATGAGCTCCTGCCGCACCGCGAGGCGGGCGAGCCGATCCAGCGTCGGCGTCCGGCTGTCGGGGGTGGCCGGGAGCGTGACGGGTGCCACCACCGCGCGCGCGGGGCCGCGCGCCACCGCGGCACGGTTGGTGTCCGCAGCGGCCGCGGGAGCGCTGGCGTTCAACGAGGCAGAAGCCAGCCTCGTAATCCGGTCAGCCAGCACAGCAAGCAGCAACAGCCCGGTGAGGACCGGGAGAAGGAGGCGCGCCATCTCAGGGGAATATGCCGCCGCACGCCGCCGGCACGCCAGCGCGCTGGCGTGCGGCCGATGAGCCGTCTAACATTTGGCCACCCGCAGCCAGCGGCTGGCGCGGCACAGGGAGGGATCCGCTGAATCCGAGGGAATACCTTGCCCGTGGCCTAGTCCGCTGGCGCTGGGTCGTGGTCTTCGTCTGGACGGTGCTGGGCGTGTTCGCCGCCGTCCGCGCTCCGCATACCGAGCGACTGCTCAACGTCCGGGGCGGAAGCACCCGGGCGACGGAGGCGTCCGAGGCCCAGGACAACCTCGAACAGCGCTTCGACAGCCCCGTCAGCGAATTCTTCGCGGTCACCCTCGCCGCCCCGGCCGCGCTGGACTCCGGCCCGTCCCGGCCGGTTCTCGACACCCTGGTCCACGCCCTCGCCGCGGAGCCGTTCGTCCGCGGCGTCGTATCGTACGCCTCGACCGGTGACACCGCGTTCCTGAGCCGGGATCGGCGCGCCACGTTCATGGTGGTGGCGCTCCGGGCGACGACGGGCGACAGCGCGGCGAGCATGGTCCCGGTCGTCCGCCAGACGATCCGCGAGACGCTCGAGCGAATGCCCCGCGGCGGCCAGTACACCGCCTACGTGACCGGCCGGGCCCCGCTCGATCTCGACGTGCGGCAGGTGAGCGCGGAAGACAGCCGGCGGGGGGAGGCGCGGCTGCTTCCCCTCACGATGGTCATCCTAGTCCTGGCCTTCGGTGCTCTGGTCGCCGCGGTCCTGCCGCTCATCGTGGGCTTTCTCGCCATCGTGGTTTCGCTCACGATCATCGGCTATCTCACGCACGTCACCCCGATGTCGGTCTTCGTCCTGAACATGACGACGATGATCGGCCTGGGCGTGGGCATCGATTACTCCCTGCTGGTCGTGACCCGGTTCCGGGAGGAACTGAGCCGGGGAAAGCGCAGGCGGGAGGCGGCCGTGACGACGTTCCTCACGGCGGGCTCGGCCGTCGTGACGTCGGGCCTCACCGTCGTCGTCGGCTTCGCGGCCCTGCTCTTCACTCCCCTGGTCGAGACCCGGAGCGTGGGCCTCGGCGGGCTGGTCGTCGTAGCGGTGGCGGTACTGCTGTCGACCACGCTCCTGCCCGCCCTGCTCGCCATCATGGGCCGCAGCATCGAACGGCCGCGCTGGCTCGCACGCCGGCTGGCATGGTGGCACGCCCCCCGCATCTGGGAGACGTGGGCCCGGACCCTCAGCCGCCATCCCTGGCGAGCCGTGACGCTGGGCGGTCTCACGATCGCGCTGCTCACCGCGCCGGTGTTCTGGATCCGCATCGGGCTACCGTCCCGGCACTGGTGGCCCACCGACACCGACGCCGGCAAGGGCCTCGAGACGCTGACGGCCATGGGCGTGGCAGGCGTCATCCAGCCCGTGCGCCTCGTCATCGAGGCGCCGAAGGGGCATACGGCGGTCGAGGCGACGGTGCTCCGCGGGCTCATGACGCTCTCGGATTCCCTCCGCGCGGACCCCCGCGTCCGGGACGTGCGCAGCCTGGTGGACGCGAAGCGAGGGACATCACTGCTCGCTTATTCGGTGCTCTACAGCGACCTGGACGCCGCGCGGAAGGACCTTCCCCCCGACTTCCTGGACGCGTACCTGAGCAAGGACCACCGGATGACGCTGATGGACGTCATCCTCTCCGACACGACGTCTCTCACCACCGCGATGGACGTCGTGCGGAAGGTCCGCGCACTCAGGACGCAGAACCTTCGCGGAACAAAAGGCCTGCAGATCCGGGTCACCGGCTACGCCGCGTCGAGCCTTGATTTCCAGGAGGACCTGCTCCAGCGCTTCCCGCTCCTGGTCGGGCTCATCCTGGCGGCCACCGGCGTCATGCTCGCGATCGCGTTCCGCTCCGTCCTGGTCCCGGTCAAGGCAATCATCATGAATACGCTGTCGGTGAGCGCAACGTTCGGGCTCATCGTCCTCGTGTTCCAGCGCGGCTTCGGCTCGCAGCTCTTCGGGCTCGACGGTCCGACCTCCGCCATCTTCGTGGTCGTCCCCGTGCTCGTGTTCGCGGTGGTGTTCGGGCTCAGCATGGACTACGAGGTATTCCTGCTGAGCCGCATGAAGGAGGCGTTCGACCGGACGGGGCGGAACGACGAGGCAGTGCTCGAAGGATTGAGCGCCACGGCGTCAGTGATCACCTCGGCCGCGCTCATCATGATCCTCGTGTTCGGGATCTTCGCCTTCGCGCGGGTGCTGGTGATGCAGTTCCTCGGCTTCGGACTGGCCGTGGCCGTGCTGCTCGACGCCACGATCATCCGGATGGTGCTGGTGCCGGCCTTCATGCACCTCGCCGGCCGCTGGAACTGGTGGCCCGGAACGGCGGTGAGCGGGGAACCCTAGCGCGCCAAAGCCCTCACCGCTTGGCATCCAGCCAGTTGGGGCCCACGCCGATGTCAACGACCAGGGGGACATCGAGCTGCACCACGGTTTCCATGCTGGTCCGCACCAGCCCCCGCATGACCTCCACCTCCGCCGCCGGCACCTCGAACACGAGCTCGTCGTGGACCTGGAGCAGCATCCGGCTGGCGAGCCCGCGCTCGTGCAGCTCCCGGTGGGCGTGAACCATCGCCAGCTTGATCAGGTCGGCCGCCGATCCTTGAAGGGGCGAGTTCTGGGCCGTCCGCTCCGCGTACGCGCGCAGGTTGTAGTTCCGGTCCCGGATCTCCGGGATGTAGCGCCGGCGCTTGAAGAGGGTTTCCACGTAGCCCTGCTCGCGCGCGAGCTGGACCTGCCGGTCGAGAAAGGCGCGCACCCCGGCGAACCGCTCGAAATAGCGGGCGATGAACGCCTTGGCGTCCTCCTGCGAGACGCCGAGCTGGCGGGAGAGGGCGAAGGCGCCCTGGCCGTAGATCGTTGCGAAGTTGATCGTCTTGGCGCGGCCCCGCATCTCCGGGGTCACCTCGGCAACCGCCACGCCGAAGATGAGTGCCGCGGTCTGGCGGTGAATGTCGCCCCCCTGGCGGAAGGCCTCGATGAAGGCCGGATCACCGGAGAGGTGCGCCATGAGCCGGAGCTCGATCTGCGAGTAGTCCGCCACCAGAAAGACCGACCCGGGCGCCGGGACGAACCCTCGCCGGATCGCCTCGCCCCGCTGGGTGCGGACCGGGATGTTCTGGAGGTTGGGCTCGGAGGACGAAAGCCGTCCGGTGGCAGCCCCGGTTTGATTGAAGCTGGTATGGATACGGCCGGTCCGGGTGTTCACCTCCGCCGGCAGCGCGTCGAC
>Ga0187823_10000042_pt1 | contig 24868 bp, 24 predicted proteins | sample NC_wetland_sal_i_12_FD_132968 | JGI IMG/M metagenome (GOLD analysis project Ga0187823, IMG submission 132968) | Wetland sediment microbial communities from Neuse River Estuary, North Carolina, USA - SourceSoil_3 | ecosystem: Environmental > Aquatic > Freshwater > Wetlands > Sediment | place...
ACCTTGAGCAACGACAGCTCGCGGTGGACCAGAAGCGCTCGCGTCCACCAGGCGAACACGCCCACCCCATAGCCGTACAGAGCGGAGCGCAGGGACCGCCAGTCGCGCCGGTGGCGGTGCCATACCAGGGCGCTGGGCTCGTAGACCACGCGGTGCCCGCAGGCCAGAATGCGGTAGAAGAACTCGTGGTCCTCACCGCATCGGGCGGGCGTGCCGGGGCCGAGAGCCTCGTCGAACAGGCCCACCTCCGCCAGCACGTTCCGCCGCACCGCCATGTTGACCGACGCTCCCACGCGCCCGGCCCCGAGCGGGTGCTGCGTGAAGTAGTCGAACTCCGCGCGCTCGAAGCCCCGATTGAAGCCGTGGGTGATCTCGAACCAGATCTGCGCCGGGGTCTCGAGCTCCGATGGCATCGTGAGTCCTGTGACCAGGGCCACCGCCGGATCCTCGAAGTTTCGCAGCAGCGATGCGAGCCAGGAGGGATCCGCCTGCGCGTCATCGTCCGTATAGGCCACGAAGTCCTTGCGCGCCGCCAGGAGGCCGCGGTTCCGCGCGATGCCGGCCCCGGGTCGCGGCTCCCGGATGTAGCGGACGCACGCGTAGCCGGCGACCAGGCGCGCGGTGCTTTCGTCACTGGGACAGCTGTCGACCACGATGATCTCGTGGCCGGCATCCGCCAGCGGGGCCAGGCTCGCAAGACACTTCTCCAGGTCGCGGGTGCGGTTCCGCGTGCAGACGACCACCGACGCACACGCGGCCGGCAGGGCCGGGCGATCATCCGAGAAGCGCAGCTGCCACATGCGCCAGGCGTGTGACTTGACCACGGCGTCCAGCGACGCCGGCGGTACGCCACCGTCGACGACCGGGACGACGGCCTGGCCGATGACGTCCGGGCCGACCCGCAGAAGGATCAGGGCCTGCCGGGAGCCGCTCGGGCTCCGCAAGACCAGCTTCCCCGATTCGCAGTCGAATTCGGCGATGGCCGTGGGCGTCGAGGCGTCGAGGGGCAGGGTATTCATTGGTGCGTTCCGGGCGGCCAGGGCAGCAAGTTGCGCGCCCGGAGTGCCCCGAACTTCCCCGGCTTGTCGGCAGGGGCGTCCTGCCCCGGCGCGAGGCGTTGCGCCAACGCGCCGTAGAGCGCGCGCCACTGTCGCTCGCCGTCGGAGGGTTGGTGCGGATCCAGCAGGGCGGTGCCGAGCCGGTCCACGAGGACCTCGCGCGACTCAGCCAGGCAAGGGCCGGCTTCCGCGCCCCCCCCGGCTCCCGGGCTGCGGGGGGCCTCGGCGCGGAACGCGCCGGCCCGATCCAGACCCTGGGGTCCGAATCGCTCGGCGATCTCCGCCGCCGCCCGCTGTGAGCGACGCCACGCTATCGGCCCGTTGACCGCCCCGCGCAGCTCCGCCAGCGCCAACTGCCACGGATGCCGCTTCGGCGAGAGAAGCGAGGCCGCGCCGCGCCGGACCACCCACCGCCCCAGCCAGCGCGCACCGACCGCGGTGAAGGCGAGCCGCTCGCGGGGATAGGCCGTCCAGCTGCGCGCCGCATAGGCGAAGAATGCGGTTCCCCATCCGGCGATTTGGCGCTCGAGGGCGGCGCTGTCCGCCCGGTGGCGGTGCCGGATGATCGCGTCGGGCTCGTACGCCAGCGTGTATCCCTCCTGGATCACCCGGAAGAACATTTCCAGATCGCCGCCGCCGCCGGTGGCGGTGCCGACATCCAGCGCGGGGTCGAAGCCACCGATGCGGGAGAAGATCTCGCGGCGGAAGGCCATGTTCGCGCCGGTGCCGAACTGGGCGGGGCGGTGGTGCCCCACGGCACGGCCCCGGTGATCACCCTGCGCCCGGCACCAGCGACGCTCGAACCCGCGGCCGAAGCCGCCGTAGACCTCGAACAGCTTTTGCGCCTCGGTCTCGATCTCCAGCGGCACGACCGGCCCGGTCACGGCCATCACATCGGGCTGCTCGGCGAACACCCGCTGGACCGCACCGGTCCAGCCGGGGTCCGCCACGCCGTCGTCGTCGGTGAAGGCGAGGATCTCGCCCGCGGCCTCCGCGATGGCGCGGTTGCGGGCCCAGTCCAGACCCGGCCGGGGTTCGCGGGCGTAGCGGACCCGCGGAAATCGGGCCTCGAGCATCACTCGGACGGCGTCGGTCGCCGGGGCGTTGTCCACCACCAGGAGTTCGAATCCGGGGCTGCGGGACGCCAGCAGCGCATCGAGGCAGCGGGCGAGCTCGGCGGGGCGGTCACGGGTGCACACGGCCACCGTGAGCGACGGCGCCGCCTCCGGCGGCGGAGGGGGACGCAAGGCAAACAGGCGGGCGGGGTCCCAGCCCTCCGGCGGCATCTGCGCCCCGAGGCTGAGGAGAACGAAGTGGCGGATGATGCGGTCCGCGTGCTGCGCGAGGACGGCGCGGCCGATGGAGACCGCCGGGCACTTCCCGTCCACCACCGGTACCTCGATCGTGCCGACTGGCGTGCCGTGCAGGCGGACCAGCCCCCACACGGCCGAGTACCCGTCGAGCTGGGTGATATCGGCGAGGGGCTCGAGGCCGGCGATGGCCTCGCCCAGCTCGACATCCACCACCTTCCGCGGGCGCCACGGCGCCCGCCTCACGAGACCGCCTCCTGATACGCGGCGAGCACGGCGTCCGTGGGCCCATCCACGCGGACCTTCCCCTCGTCAAGCCATACCGTCCGCCCGCACAGCCATTGAACGACGGCGAGGCTGTGGGACACGACGATCATCGTCACCCCGTCCGCCCGAAACGTCTGGAGCCGCTCGAGGCAGCGGGTCTGGAAGCTCTGATCCCCCACGGCCAGGACTTCATCCAGGAGGAGGATGTCGGGACGCGCGTTGACCGCGATCGAGAACGCGAGCCGGGCCTGCATGCCCGACGAGTAGTACTTCACCGGCTCGTTGATGAACGCGCCGATGTCGGCGAACGCTACGATGTCGTCGTACCGGTCGGCGACCTGGTGCGGGGTGAGGCCCATGATCGCGCCGTAGAGCGCGAGGTTCTCCGCGCCGGTGAGCTCCGGGCTGAACCCGGCGCCCAGCTCGATGACGGCCGAAACCCGCCCCCGGGTCTCGATCAGCCCTTCCGACGGCTGGTAAATCCCCGCCATCAGACGCAGCACGGTGCTCTTGCCGGAGCCGTTCCGGCCGATCAGCGCCACCGCCTCGCCCGGCTCGACCCGGAGGTCCAGCGGGCCCAGGGCGAACTGGGCGTGCCGGACGTGAAGAGGCCGGCCGCGCACCGTCCGGATGAACACTTCGCGCAATGACGTCGTGCGGTGCTCGTAGCGGTAGAACCGCTTCACCACGCCGCGACAGAACACGGCCGGCGCGCGGGCGCCCTCGGGCTGGGGCTCAGGCAATTTCGACGGACGCGGCCTTGCCGCGATTGAAGACCGCATAGCCCAGCGCGTAGAGGCCCACCGCGGCGACCGCGACCCAGGTCACCAGGTCCGCGGGTGGCAGCTCCCCGCGGTAGAGCACGGCGTGATACAGCGTCAGCAGCCCGGCGATCGGGTTGGCGAGATAGAACACCCGCGCGAAGGCGGGCACGAGGCTCGCCGGGTAGAAGACCGGGGACAGGTAGAACAGCACCAGAAAGACGACCGGCAGGGCGTGCTCGGCGTCGCGATAGAACACGGCCAGCGTGGCGACGATCATCGAGAGTCCCACGGCGATCAGCACCTGAAGCACGATCAGTACGGGCAGCAGGAGAAAGGCGGGCGGGACCGTCTTCAGGTGGAAGACCACGAGGAGCACGAGAGCGATCCCAAGCTCGACGAAGAACTCGAACAGGCGCGAGGCGCCGGCGCCGAAGATGAGCAGCTCGGTCGGGAACGCCACGCTCCTGCGCAGCGTGGCGTGCTCCGACAGGATGGTGATGCCGGCATACAGCATCTGCGCGATGAAGTTCCAGGCGAAGAAGCCGCTGAGCAGGAAGGCCCAGTAGTGGACCATGCCCATCCGGATGACATACGAAAAGACCGCGATGAGCACGGCGATCGTGAGCGCCGGGTTGAGCAGGGTCCAGAGGAACCCCAGCACCGAGCGCTGGTACTTGACCTTGAGGTTGCGGACGACCAGGCTCCGGAGCAGATAGCGGAAGCGCCACAGCTCCGCCAGCGGCGACGGCCGGCGCGCCGAGGAGGTCACGAGCATGGCGCGGCCTGCTCCCGGCCCTGGCGGGCGGGCCCGGCCGGGGAATACGACGCCAGCCCGCGCCATCCCTCCCAAAGCATGCGCAGGAGCACGCCGGCCGGCAGCACATCCCGTCCCGCCGCTCGGCGGGCGAGGCGCACGGCGGGCTTGACCAGTCTCCAGCCGAGGAAGGCCAGCACCGGAAGCCGGCGGGCTGCGGGCGTGCGCGCCGCCGCCCTGGCCGTGAGCGCCACCAGCGCCCGCTGGTAGCCGATGACCTGGTCGTGCATCGCGTCCAGCTCGCGCCGGTGCTCGTGCCGCACGAGGGCCGCCGGCTCACAGACCACCTCGGCGCCGGCCTCCAGGACCCGCAGGATCATGTCGGAGTCGCCGGCCCCGGGAAGCGGCGTGCCCACATCGAGCGACTCGTCGAAGCCGCCCAAGGCCAGCGCGAGCTCGCGCCGGACGGCCAGGTTGCATCCGCAGCCGGCGGTAAGAGCCCACGCGATCGCCGGCGCCCGGCGGCCGCCCATGAGCCGCCGGCCGTCGGCCGGCAGGCAGAGCCGGGTCTCGCTGTCCGGGAAGGGCATGCCGCCGTTCGCCTCGAACAGGCGCTGCGCTTCGGTCTCGAGAGAGAGCGGCTCCACCCGGCCGGTGCACAGGCCCGCCGCGGGATGGTCGCGGAAGGCCGCCGCAAGCGCGGCGGTCCAGCCCGGATCCGCGACCCCGTCGTCGTCGAGCAGGGCGACAACGTCCCGGGTGGCCGACCGGAGCGCCCGGTTGCGCGCGGCGTCGAGCCCGGCTACGGGCTCCACCACGTATCGCGCGCCGGGGAATTCCGCCTCGACCAGGACGCGGGTCGCATCGTCCGCCGGCGCGTTGTCGACGACGAGAATCTCGCCCGGAGGCTCGCGCTGCGCCGTGACGGAACGGAGCGCCCGGCGCAGCAGCGCCGGCCGGTTCCGGGTGCAGATCGCGACCGTGAGATCGGCGGCGGTCACTGCCATCGGGGAGGGCGCCCCGGTTCGGCGGTGCCCCGGCGCCGGAGCCAGTCCAGGCCGCCTGCAACCATCCCGGCGGCGTAAGCGAAACGCGACAGGAGCACGGCCGGCAGCATCAGCACCGGCTCGAAGATGCCGGCCCGGGCCCAGCAGGCGAGGATGTAGCCGGTGTGCGCGACCGCCAGCGGCGCGGCCGCGGCGATGAGCAGGCGGGGATAGCGGTAGAGCCATGCCATGCGCGCCGACCCGGACCCCGACTTGCTCTCGAGCGCCGTGTACGCCCAGCGATAATTGCGGCGCAGCAGGTTCCCCAGGGTCGGGCGGTTGTAGTGGTACACCACCGCCTTCGGCTCGAAGTAGATCCGGTGCCCGGCCCGGCGCAGCTCCGCTTGCAGGGCGCGCTCTTCGTTCGTGTAGCGGAGATGCGGCTCCTCGCTGAATCCCGGCGTGGCCAGGAACGCCGCGCGGCGAATGCTCAGGTTCGGCGGCGGATGGTGCGGCACCCAGCCCGCGTCCCGCCGCGAGTGCACCAGATACCAGCCGCAGTAATAGTCGCAGCGCGCCAGCGCCGGCAGGCCCGGCGGCAGGTCGAGGGCGCCGCCCACGACCACGGCGCCGCCCGCGTGGGCCGCGAGCAGCGCCGCGAGCCATCCGGGACGGGGAACACAGTCGGCATCGAGGAAGACGAGCGGGTCGCCGCGGGCGGCGGCGGCACCCCGGTTGCGGGCGGCCGCCGGACCGCCGCCCGGTCCGGCCAGGCGGATGACCCGGGCGCCGGCGGCCTGCGCGTTCTCCGCCGTGGCGTCGGTCGACCCGTCGTCCACCACGATCACCTCGACGGCGACATCGCCCGACGTCTGCCGCAATACGGCCTGCACCGTCGCCCCGATCCCCGCCGCCTCGTTGTGCGCCGGAAGGATTACCGAAACCAGCTGCACGGCCGCGCTCCCGTCGGTCAGCGCTGCGCCGTGGGCGCCGCGGCCCGGGTCCGAAGCCCCTCGTAGATCTCGCCCACCGCCTCGACGAAACCCGCGGCGTGGAGCCGGCTGCCGGCGAAGGCGCGCGCTCCCGCGCTCAGCCGGGCCGCGAGTCCGGGGTCGGAGAGCACCGCGCTGATGCCGCGCGCGAGGGCGGCCGGCGTGTGCTCCACGAGCAGGGCGCGGTCCTCGGCGAGCACCCAGCGATGGGCGCCCGGGTTCGATGCCACGATCGGCTTCCCGGCAGCGAGATAGTCGAACACCTTGAGCGGGGCGTTCTCGCCGTACGCCCGGGGCGACACGACCAGGTCGGCGAGCGCGAGGAACTGGGGCAGCCGGTGGCGCGGCTGGCGCTCCCGGATGCGGACGGATCGGCCGAGACCCATGGCCTCGGCCTGCCCGCGGACCTCGGCGCAGGCCGAGGGATTCCCGCCGACCAGCACCAGGACCACATTGCCGACGTCCCGTAGCACCTGCGGCATGGCCGCGAGCAGCTCGCTGAGTCCCTGATAGGGCTCGAAGCTCCCGCTGTACAGCACGACCCGCGCGTGGTCCTGTATCCGTAATTCCTGACGAAGGTCCCTCACCGCGTCGGACGCGACCGGGTGCCGGCTGCTGGGGAACTGCCACTCGCAGATGCGCACCGACGGCACCGCGTGCCTCGCCTGCTCCGCGAGACCCGAGCTGGCCACCACGACGTCGGCCCGCTCGAGCAGCCAGCGCTCGCAGCGGCGAAGGACGCCAAGGGCGACGGGATTGCGGAAGACGAGGTGGCTCCGCATCTGGTCGGGCAGGCTCGACTGCATGTCGTACAGCACCGGCACGCCGATCCGGCGGCCCAGAATGACGGCCGGGAAGGCGGCCTCCTCCACCGCATGGATCACATCGTAGCGGGCCCGTTTGAGCTGCCGGGCGAAGGCCCGCACGAGGACCGCGTCCAGGATCAGCTTGCGCAGGGAAAAGCCGATTCTGACGCTGCGCATAGGGTAGGGCTTCGGGGCGCGGAGGATCGTAGTGCCCGGCAGGTCGACGCTGCGGCCGACCGGGTAGGTCAGCAGGTCGGTGCGATAGCCGAGCAGCCCGAGGGCTTCGGCCACTTCGCGGACCGCGATGCACGTGCCCCGGTCCTCGTAGAAGGGCTGCGGGGCGACCAGAAGAACGCGACGCGGCTCCTCGGCGCCGGATGGGGCGCGCGCGGACTGCGCGCTATTGACCGCACTCCGGGCTTCGGGCGCCGGATCGGTCAGCGTCTCGGACGGCGACTGCAGCATGATCTTTCCCGACGCTCTCGCTCAGGGGGGGCCTCGAGCGATTCGGTGGATCAGGATTTTGTGTTCTGACTCTGGAATCATCGCAGAGAACACCCGGAAGTGCAAATCGCATGCCCCTCAACTGCATCGAGGCGTTTCAGGTCACCGCCCGATCTAGGCCGCCACGAGCCAGGGTGCGTCGTGAACCGGCTTCAGGGGCCCGCCCGGCCCAGTCGCACCAGCGCCGCCGCGGCCCCCTGGCGGATCACGGCGCTCGAGTCGGAGAGCGCGGCGGAAAGCGGACCCCGTGCCGCGGAGCCGAGGAGCACCAGGGCGTCTGCTGCTGCCCGGCTCACCCGGGGATCGGCGTCGCCCAGTGTCCGGATGAGCAGCGGGATGGCCTTGCCGTCGTCGGCGGCGTATGGCTGGAACCGGCGGAGCGCGGCCACGCGGTCCAGCGGGTTTGGTGCGGCCAGCCCGGCGGCCAGGTCCTCGCTGCCGCCCAGGGCTGCTCCCCCGCGCCGGGGTGCCTGAGGCCCGATCTGCCCGATCGTCCACGACGCCATGTCGCGCACCGAGCGATTAGGATCGGTCAGGGCACGCGTGACGGCGGGAGCCGCCGGGGCGGCGGCCGGGCCGACGGCGCCTATGGCGTACACGGCGCGCATGCGCACGTCGGGCCGGCGGTCCCCGAGGGCTTGGAGCAGGGTGGGGACGGACGGTTCGCCGATCTGGCCCAGCGCCCAGGCAGCCCGCAAGCCCAGCTTCTGGCTGGTATCTCGCAGTGCCGCGCTCAGCGCGCTCACCCGCTCGGCCATCCGGGGCCCCGGGCGTGCCAAGGCGGCCGCCGCGTCCATCTTCGCCTCGGGCGTGCCGCGGCGGAGGCGGGCGAGCAGCGTGTCCAGCGGGACCGAATCCGCTCGAGCGGAATCCGCCTGGGCCGAGTCCGCCGCCCGCGACCGGCGTGCCGGCGGCGCGGGCGACCCTGCGCACGCCGCCACCAGGGCGATGATCCCACAACGGAGCAGCGGAGATGCCATCGGCGAGCGGCGCCCTGAATGAAGGTCCGGCTTCCAGCTGGAACGATAGCCCGGGCCGGCGTCGGCGTTCAACGAAGCCGCTCTCCCGCCGCTCCGCGTTCGTGCTGGCCCTGGGGCTCGCCGCCGCGCCCGGTGCCGCGCGGGCCCAGCTCCCCGCCTGGGTCATCGACTCCACGGCGGGGCCGGTGCTCAAGCAGCTCTGGCAGGAGTCCGTGGCGGCGCGCGCGGAGCGGGTGGCCTGTCTTGGCGGAACGATCGGCCCCGACACCGTCTGGATCACCGCGGCGGCCCCGGTGGCGACCACGGCCGACTCGCTCGGCGCCGGCGCCGAGGCGTCGCTCGCCCAATGCGGGCCGCCTCGCTGGATCGGCACCGTGCATACGCACATCCGCTCGACCGATGACTCGGAGCCGGTCGCCCGCTTCAGTCCCGGGGACCGGGCGGTGATGTCGGCCTGGGTGGAGCGCTGGGGAAGAAAGGGGGCGTTCTGCCTCCTCCACAGCCGCAAGGCGGCCCATTGCGAGGTCTACCCCGCCGGCGTGCCGCCGCGGGAGATCCCGGCGCCGGCCAGAGAATGAGCCGGCCGCCGCCCTGAAGGCGGCTTCACGCTCGCATCATCTTCGCCTCAGATGGCGCCAGCTAGTATGACCACGGCCGCTCGCCAGGAGCCGTCGCCATGCTCGATCTGCTGGTCGCCTCCCACCCGAATACACCCCGCTCGCTCGGACAGGCCGTCCTCTCGCTCGGTTTGCACTCGGCGATGATCGTCGGCGCCGTCGCGGCCACCCGCCAGATCGCCGGGCAGGTGGCGCCCCGCGCCGTCGAAACGACGCTGGTATTCGCCCTCAAGCCGCCGCCGCCCGAGCCACCGCCCGAGGCCCCCAAGCCGGAGGTGCTCGTCGCGGTCAATCCGCCGCCCAAAGGCTTCCAGACCGTGATCCCCCCGGCGGAGATCCCCAAGGTGATCCCGCCCGTCGACCTGAATCAGCGCGTGCTGGACCCCCGCAACTTCACGGGCAAGGGCGTGGAAGGCGGGATCGCCGGAGGCGTGGTCGGCGGAACCGGGAAGGTGGACGCCGAAACGCCGGTCAATGCGGTGTACCAGGCCGGTGACCTGGACGAGCCCGCCCAGGTGATCTCGCAGCCGCCGCCCCGGTACCCACCGGTCCTGGAGCAGGCCGGGATTCCGGGCGTCGTGGCCGTGCAGTTCGTCATCGGCCCGCAGGGCCGGGTCGAGCCGGGGTCGCTGGACGTGATCTCGACCACCGATTCCGCCTTCGTGGCGCCCGCCCGCGAGAGCGTCCTCGGCAGCCTCTTCCGGCCCGCGCGCTTCCACGGGCAGAAGGTGCGCCAGCTCGCCCGCCAGACGATCCGGTTCGCGATCGCCAATCAGTGAGCGCTTCGCCCGGCCCCGGCCTTGAGCCGGAGCCGGGCGGAGAGCCCCAGCCCCGAAGCGCGGTCACGGCCACCCCGGCCGTGCTTTCATGTTCCCTCCCGGGCGCGGACCTCGCGCCCGTCCGTCACCAGGTCACCGGGGTAGACCACGACCTGGTCGCCCGGCGCGAGCCCGTCGAGTATCTGTACCCGCGCTCCGGTCTGGCGGCCGATCCGCACGGGGCGGAGCCGGGCGCGCCCCTCCTCCACGCGGTAGGCGGCCCAGCCCTGACCCTGCCGGAAGATCGCGCCCGCCGGCGCCTGCAGGACGCTGTCGGCCTGCCAGACGAGGATCCGGGCCTCGACCCGGAAGCCGTCGCCCAGCGCGGCCCAGCGCGCGTGCGGCTGGTCCAGGTCCACCAGCACGTTCACCCGCTGCTCCTCGACGCCCAGGGCCGAGAGCCGCGTGAAGGCGGAGGGCTCGACGGTGCGCACATGCCCGCGGAGCGCGGAGTCGCCGCCCCACCGCTCGATGCTCACGCTCGCGCCCGGCGTGATGCCCACGGCGTCGCTGGTGAGCACGTCCACCACGATCTCGAGCGCAGCCGGGTCGCCCAGCTCGAGCAGCGGGCCGCCCGCGGGTACCGGACCCTCGCTCTCCTGCATGATCCGGAGCACCACCCCGTCCACCGGCGACCGGACCTCCAGCTGCTCGGCGCCGCCGGTGCTCAGGCGGCGGAGCGCGGCCCGGGCCACCTCCAGCTCGTACTGCGCCACGCGCACGCCGAAGCGCGCCGACGTGGCCTCCTCCGCGCGGGAGCGCTCGGCCAGCTCCGCCTGGTCCAGCAGCTGGCGCGACGTGGCGCCCTGCGAGAAGAGCGTGCGCTCGCGCGCCGCCTCGCGCACCGCGTACGCCGCCGCCGCCTCGGCCCGCGCGGCGCCGGCTTCCGCCTGCCGGCGCGCGGCATCAGCCCCGGCTACCCGGGCCTCCGCCTCCGCGCGGGCGCGGGGGTCGAGCAGCGGCGTCGCGAGCGGGAGGATGCGGGCGAGCACGTCGCCGCGCTTGACCGAGTCGCCCGCGTGGAGCCACAGCCGTCCGACGCTGCCGGCGAGCGGCGCCGAGACCGTGTAGCGGTCCTTGACCCGGGTGCGGCCGTCCTCGTCCACCGTCACCCGGAGCGGTCCGCGCTCGACCGTCGCCAGCTCGACCGGGACCGGCTTCGACTGAAGCGCGAGCGTGAGCCCGATGGCCAGGGCCGCCGCCAGCAGCACCGCCACTCCCCGGTAGGCCCACACACGGACGCGGTTGGACACGGCGTGGGACCGGCTCGCGGGAGACGCCGTGAGCGGCGGGCGGGCGTCGGGCAGCCGCGCCGGACCCGGCGCGGGAACTGGTGCGGGCGCGGGCGCGCCGGTGGTGGCTGGGGGCGCCGCGGTGCCGCTGGGCGCGGGACGGACAGGCTGATCGGTCATCGGGTCACTCCCGCGTCTTGAGCACCGCTACCAGGTCGAGGCGGTCGAGCTGCCGGCGTACGAGCAGCGCGCTCACGAGGCCGGTGGCGACCACGGTGAGCGTGGCGATTGCGTAGGTGTGGCTCGAGATCGTCACCGGAAAGCGGTACATCTCCGCGTGGACGCTGCCCATGACGAGCGCCGTGAGCCAGTAGCCGAACACCCAGCCCAGGGGTATGGCGACGACGACCTGGAGCCCCAGCTCCCCGAGGAGGATCCGGGAGATCTCCCCCCGGGTGAACCCGAGCACCCGAAGGCTTGCCAGGTCCCGGCTCCGCATCGAAAGCGCCACCCGGGCGTTGTTGTACACCACGCCGATGGCGATGATCGCGGCGAAGAGGGTGAGCACCAGGGATATCACCACCATGGTCTTGCCGACCTGGGCCCAGATGTGGTCGATCGCGCTGCGACGGCTCGACACCGCGGCGACGAGCGGCATTTCGTCCAGGCGCCGCTCCACCACGGTGCGCATCGCCGGATCGAGGGTGAGAAACGCAGCGGAGACGACCGGGGCGTCCCCCGTCAGCCGGTCGAGCCGGTCGAGCCGCATGTAGCCCTGAATGCCCGTCATGTCGTCGATCAGCCCGGCCACCGCCACCCGCCGCCGGCTGCGATCGCCCTCCAGGAGCTCGAGCTCCACCTCGTCGCCGGGGCGTGCGCCCAGAATGTCCGCGAGCGCCCGGCTCAGCACCATCCCGTCGGCCGGGAGGGATCGCGGGGCGCCCGTGGTAGTGACGATCTGGCGAAGCGCGATGGCGTCCGGGTAGCCGAAGACGGGAACGTCGCGGTACCGCGGGCCCAGGCTCAGTCGGACCGGCACAGAGCGGAGCGCGTCCACCTGCCGAACGCCCGGAAGGTGCGCCAGCTCGCGTACCGCGCGCTCGGGCAGGGCGCGGATGAAATCCACCCGCAGGTCCTCCCGCATCGCCCGCTCCATCTGCACGTCCACCAGCCAGTTGATCGCGTCCTGCTGGCAGCGGCCGACCACCAGGATGCCCACCGCTGCCGCAATGCCGAGCACCGAGAGTCCCGTGCGGAGCGGCCGATGCTCCAGCTCGCGCAGGACGATGCGCCAGCTCTGTCCTACCAGCTCCTCGAGGCCGAGCCGGTCCACCAGCATCGGTCGGTAGACCGCGGGCGCGGGCGGCCGCATCGCCTCGGCGGGCGGCATCGTCACCACCCGGCGCACCGACCCGAGCGCGCCCGCGCCAGCTGAGGCCAGGCTCACCAGGGCGGCGATGCCCACGACCTGGGGCGCGAGCCGGTAGACCAGGAGCGGAAAGTGGAAGACGTCGGCGTAGACCTGGGTGAGCTCCCGGCCCAGCCACGCCCCGAACACCGTACCCAGCACCGTGCCGCAGAGGACCAGCAGGGCGACCAGCTTGAGAAAGTGGAGCCCGATCTGGGCGTTCGCGTAGCCGATCGCCTTGAGCGACGCGATCTGGCCCCGCTGGAGCATTACCAGCCGGGAGAGAACGACGTTGACCAGGAACGCGGAGACGCCGAGAAAGATGAGCGGCACCCAGGTGGCGAAGCTCCGGAGCTGGTCCAGCTCGCCGGTGAGCGTGTAGTTGGAGACCTGCCGCTCGCGGCTCACGGCGCCCAGGCCGCCGTAGGGATCCAGGAGGCGGTCGGCGGCATCGCGGACGGCGGCCGCGGAAGCGCCGGGCTGGAGCGCGAGCACGGCGTCGTTGAAGGCGCCGTCCAGCTGGAAGGCGGGGGCCACGGACTCCCGGTCCATCCACAGCACCGCGAAGCGGCGGTCGTCGGTGATCTCGCCGGCGGGCGGGATGGCGTAAATGAACTCCGGCGAATCGGCCAGGCCGACGATGCGCAGCACACGCCGTATGCCGTTGATGACGGCCGGGAGCGTGTCGCCCGGCTCGATGCCGTAGCGCCGGGCGAAGGCCGTGAGCAGGAGCGCCTCGCCCGCGCGGCCGGGCTCCACCATGCGGCCGCGCCGCACGAGCAGGGCGTTGAGCGGCGCGTCGCCGCCGGCCGGCAGCGTCACGATCTCGCCGATGGGCGGCTGCCGGGCGCCTTCGAGGGGGAGCCGGACCGTCTCCACCACGCGGGTGTAGACCCGGGCGACGCCCGGAATCGCGGCCAGCCGGTCGCGCACCGGGTCCGGCGCGCGCTTCAGGTGGACGAAGACGTCGCCGAAGCGGTACCGGGTGTAGTACGTCTCGCGGGAAACCTCGAGCGAGTCCCAGGTGCTCTGGAGGCAGACGAAGCTGGTGATCCCCGACGCCACCACCAGGGCGATCGTGAGCACCTGGCCCTTCAGCGTGCCGAGGTCGCGGAGCAGCTTGCGGTCGAGCATCCTCACCATCGGAGCGCCTCCACCGGCAGCTTGGTCTCGTGCGCTTCCTCGTGCACGATGCGCCCGTCGCCCAGGACCAGCACCCGGTCCGCGATGGCCGCGACCGGCACGTTGTGCGTGATGATCGCCGTCGCCGTCCCCAGCTCGCGGTTCACCCGGTCGATCGCCTCGAGCACCAGGCGGCCCGTCTCCACGTCCAGCGCGCCCGTCGGCTCGTCACAGAGCAGGACGTCCGGCCGCTTGGCCACCGCCCGGGCGATCGCGACCCGCTGCTGCTCGCCTCCGGAGAGCTGGGCGGGGAAGTGGTCCAGGCGGTCGCCCAGCCCCACCAGCTCCAGGACGTCCTCCGGCGCGAACGGGTCCCGCGAGATCTCGGTGACGAGGGCCACGTTCTCCCGGGCGGTGAGACTCGGAATCAGGTTGTAGAACTGGAACACGAAACCCACGTGGTTGCGCCGGTAGCGTGTAAGCTCCGACTCGCTCGCCCGCGTCAGCTCTCGGCCGCGGTAGAAGACCCGTCCGGACGTGGGCACGTCCAGGCCGCCCAGAATATTGAGCAGCGTCGATTTCCCGCTGCCCGACGGGCCCAGCAGCACCACGAATTCCCGCTCCTCCAGAGCCAGGTCCACGCCCCGGAGGGCGTGCACCTCGACCTCGCCCATCCGGTACACCTTGGTGAGTGCGACCGCCTCGAGGACGTGTTCGGTCATCGGGCCCACGTCAGGTACCAGAGGCCCGCGCCCGTGGCCGCCGCGAGCGCGGTGAGCCCCGCCGCCGCGCGCCAGCGGAAGCCCCCGGCGCCGAAGCCGAGCGCGAGACCGAGCTTGAGCAGGGTGTTCGACAGGATGCCGACGGTGATGGCCTGCGCGGCGAGCTGCGCCGTGGCCGGCTCGGTGCCCATGGACGTCATGGACAGCACCAGCGCGTCCACGTCGGTGAGGCCGAGCGCCGCCGCCGAGGTGATGACGCCGGCTGAGCCGAAGCGGGCGCGCACGAATACCATGGCCATGAGCACCACCTGGAACAGCAGCGCCATGCGCACGGCCGGCCCGAGCCGGAGCGGGCTCCGGGTAGTGTCCTTCGCCGCGAGGTGCGGGGTTTCGTGGCGGGCGAGGGCGCGGGCGAGCAGCAGCACGCCCGCCACGGCCGGCAGCGCGAGGAAGGGGAGTAGCACTCCGGCGACGGTCGGATTCAGGATCCCGGCGAGGATGGCCACCCGCGGCAGGAGCACCGTGCACGCGCCGATTACCCCCACCGCGAGCGGGCCTGCGGCCGCGGGCTCCGACCGGCTCTGGCGCGCGAAATGGAGCGTCACCGCCGTCGAGGAGACGATGCCGCCGAGGAGCCCCGCGATCGGGTAGCCCAGCCGGGGGCCGGCGATCCGCTGCGCCAGGTAGCCCGTGAAGCTGAGCCCCGAGAAGAGCAGCACGATGATCCACAGCTCGCGCGGCCGGATGCCGCCCAGCGGGCCGTACGGCCCTTCCGGCAGGAGCGGCAGCACGACCAGGGCGAGCACGGCGAACTGGAGCGCGGCGCGCAGCTCCACCTCGCCGATGCGCTGCACCAGGCGGTGGAGCCGGGTCTTTTCGCCCAGTGCCAGCACCACCACCGCGGTGGAGCCGCTCGCGATCGCCAGATAGCCGAGGCCGGCCAGCGTTCCCAGCGCGAGCACCACGAGCGCCGCGGCCTCGGTGGTCCCGTCCGGATCGGCTCCGGGTCGCCGGGCGGCCACGACGTAGGCGGCCACGGCGAGCCCCGCGCCGCCCGCCAGGATCGCGGCGGCCGGGCCGGTCAGGCCCTGCGCGATTAACAGGCCGGCGGCGCCTCCCAGGAGGCCGAGCAGAAAGAACGTGCGCAGCCCGGCGAACCGGGCGGCGGGCCCGGTCGCGTGCCCCGACCACTCCCGCTCCAATCCGACGGCGAGGCCGGAGAGGGCGGCGACGGCAAGCGGGGCGACGGTCTCCATGAGCGCTCCGGAAGCGGGTCTCGAGCAGGGGACGGTGTGTCCCACGGGGAATGTGGCGCGGGTGGGGAGGCGGGACGGTGAAGCCATTCTGAAGGTGTTTTCACGGAGTATCAAGTATCTTTGCCCGCATGTCGACTGCCCGCCGCACGCACGGCTTCCGCGAATCGGTGATCCGGGGGATGACCCGGCTCGCCCGCGAACACCAGGCGATCAACCTCGCGCAGGGGTTCCCCAACTTCGCGGCACCCGACCTGCTCAAGGCCGCGGCGGTCGAGGCGATCGGCGGGGACATCAACCAGTACGCCATCACCTGGGGCGCGCAGCGGCTCCGGGAGGCGCTGGCGCGGAAGTACCAGGCCTGGTACGGCCTCCCGGTCGATCCGGAGCGGGAGATCACGATCACCTGCGGCGCCACCGAGGCCATGATGGCCACGCTGCTCGCGGTGGTCGATCCCGGCGACGAGGTGATCATCTTCGAGCCGTTCTACGAGAACTACGGGCCCGACACCATTCTCTCGGACGCGCGGCCGGTGTTCGTGCCGCTCGAGCCGGGCCGGCCCCTTGATCTCGAGCGCCTGACGGCGGCCTTCTCGCCGCGGACCCGGGCCATCGTCGTGAACACGCCGGGCAACCCGTCGGGCCGCGTGCTTACCCGGCCCGAGCTGGAGGCCATCCGCGATCTCTGCGTGCGGCACGATTGCCTGGCCGTCACCGACGAGATCTACGAGCACATGGTCTACGAGGGCACGCACGTGCCGCTCGCCACGCTGCCCGGCATGGGCGAGCGCACGATCACCATCAGCGGGGCCTCGAAGACGTTCGGCGTGACCGGGTGGCGTATCGGGTGGGCCATCGCGCCCGAGACGCTCACCGACGCGATCCGCAAGGTGCACGACTTTCTCACCGTGGGCGCGCCGGCGCCGCTCCAGGAGGCGGTCGCCGTCGCCGTGGACCGCCTGGACGAGCGGTTCTACCACGAGCTCACCGAATCCTACCGCGCCCGCCGCGAGCTCCTGGTGGACGCCCTCGGCGCTGCGGGCTTCGGCTGCACCCGGCCCGAGGGCGCGTACTACGTCCTCGCGGACTTCTCCGGCCTGAGCGATCTGCCGGACAGCGAGTTCGCCGTCTGGCTCTCTCGCGAGATCGGCGTGACGCCCGTGCCCGGCTCGAGCTTCTTCCACGATCCGCTCGACGGCCGCTCGCTGGTGCGCTTCGTCTTCTGCAAGACCGACGACATCCTGCTCGAGGCCGCGCGCCGGCTGCGCGGCCTCGGCGGCGGGCGATTCGCGCGGCACCGGCCCGGGGAGGATCTGGAGACCGCCGCGCGGAGCGGCCTCCAGTCCTGAGCCGGCGCCCCTTGCGCGGGGCGTCCCTCGACCGCACTCTGAGCCAGAAAGGCCGGACGATGGGGAGCGACAACACGCGATCGCACGTTCGCATCCACTACCCGCCGGCCGGGCGGCCCCGGCTTGTGCTTCCGGGCGGCGCCCACGAAGTCCTGGATCTCTCGGCCGAGGGACTGCTGTTCGTGCTGCCGCCCGGGCGCGCCACTCCGGACTTGGGCGCCCGGCTCGAGGGAACGCTGGAGCTGGCGACCGCGGGCCCGGTTTCGGTGCGGGCGCGCGTCGTCTGGGTGGACGGCGATCGCGTGGGTCTTCACCTCTGGCCGGATGCGATCCCGTATCCGGTTCTTCTCGCCGAAGAGCGCAGCGTCGCCCCGACCCGGCGTCCCTGACCCGGACCGGCCGGCCCCGTTCCGCCACCCCGCGAGGGCGGGGGACCCATGCCTTTTCTGGACCGCGCGGATGCCGGCCGCAGGCTCGCCGGAGCGTTGGAGCGTTTCCGGGGCCGGAGTCCGGTGGTGCTGGCCCTGCCGCGCGGCGGCGTGCCGGTGGGGCTCGAGGTGGCGCGGGCGCTCGGGGCGCCGCTCGACGTCATCGACGCGCGGAAGCTCGGGGCGCCGGGACACGAGGAGCTCGCGGTCGGCGCCATCGCGCCCGGCGCGGTGTACGTGGACCGGCTGCTGGTGCGCCGCCTGGGTGTGAGCGCGGCTTATCTTGAGCAGATCACCACGGCCGAGGGGCGGGAGCTGGAGCGCCGCGAGCGGCTCTACCGGTCCGGGCGGGCTCCGCTCGACGTCGAGGGCCGGGTGGTGATTCTGGTGGACGATGGCCTCGCCACCGGCGCCACCGCCCGCGCCGCCGTCGCGTCCCTCCGGCAACGGCGGCCGGCGCAGGTGATCCTGGCAGTCCCGGTCGGCGCGCCCGAGACGGTCGCGCGGCTCCGGGAAGTGGCGGACGACGTCGTCTGCCTCGAGACGCCCCCGGACTTTCGCGCGGTGAGCCTGGCCTACCGCGACTTCTCGCCCACCAGCGATGCCGAAGTGGTGAGCTGTCTCGCCGCCGCCCGCTGATTCGCACCACCCTTTCCCCGAGGTCCCGATGCACCCGGCCGATGCCGACACCTACAAGACCGAGCTGATCGGCAGGATCATCGCCGTGATGAACCGGACGTTCGCCACCACGGAAGGCCGCGAGAGCGGTCTGCGCACGCTGAGCGAGCGGCTGCTCCGGCTCGACGAGGCCGCGCTGCGCCAGCTGGCCGAGACCTTCGGCCTCGACGAGCCGGGCGAGCCGGAGCCGGAGGAGCGCTGACCGTGCGCGTGCCGTAGCGCCATGTCCCGCGCGTTCGTGAAGGAGGATGCGGGCGGCGAGCAGCCGCGCTACCCGCTGCCGCCTCCCGACGACCCCGGGTACGATCTCGCGGCCGCGCGGGCCCTCCTCCGCGGCGCGGACGAGGGTGACTCGGCCAGCGCCGAAGCGGCGACCGGGTACGTATTCGGCGAGCCCCGGCTCCGGCCCCAGGTGGAGCGCATCCTGGCCGAAGCCCGGGCCGACGGCAACGAGCGGCTGGAGCAGCTGGCGGAGCGCTTCCTCCGCCGCGCCGTGCGATGAGCCCGCCCCGGCCGCCTTCCTTCTTCTACCGCCTGAGCCACGGCATCCGGATCACGGTGCGGCCGGAGTATCTCGGGGACCAGTCCGATCCAACCCGGCAGCGCTTCGTCTTCGCCTATCATGTCCGGATCGAGAACGTGGGGACCCACCCGGCCCGCCTCCGCACCCGGCGCTGGCGCATCCACGACTCCATCGGCGAGGACATGGAGGTCGAGGGCGAGGGGGTCGTGGGCGAGCAGCCGCTGATCCCGCCGGGCGGCGTGCACGAGTACCAGAGCTTCTGCGTGCTCAAGTCGCCCGGCGGGCACATGGAGGGCGAGTATCGGTTCGAGCGGCCGGACGGAACGACGTTCGAGGCGGAGATTCCCCGGTTTGTTCTTGCCCTGCACGATGCGGAGGCGGGCTAGTGCCGGGACCTTATCTTTCCGGGATGAGTCCGCCCGGCATCGCGCGTCCGGCCGGTCCGCTGACCGTCCCCTTCCGGGAGCACCTTGCCGCTCTGGAGGTCGCTCCGGCGCGCCTGCTCGTCGCGGTCTCGGGGGGGCCGGACTCGGTCGCCCTGGTCGATCTGCTCTGTGCCTGCGGGGAGGCGCTCGGCCTCGAGCTCGCCGTGGGACACGTGGACCACGGCATCCAGCCGGACAGTGCGTCCGTCGCGGAAGCCGTCCGCGGGCTCGCTGCCGACTACGGGCTTTGGTTTCTGGAGCGCCGGCTCGCGCTCGGCCCCGGCGCCACCGAGACGGCGGCCCGGGCCGCCCGGTACCGCGCCCTCGAGGCGATGCGGCGGCGCGCCCGCGCGGATCTCATCGTGACCGCCCACCACGCCGACGATCAGGCAGAGACCGTCCTGATGCGGGTGCTCAGGGGGTCCGGGCCCGCGGGCCTGGCGGCCATGTCCAGCCGGCGGGGGCGAGTGCTGCGGCCGCTGCTGCCGTTCCGGCGGGACGATCTGGCCCGCCATCTGCAGAGCATCGGACGATCCGGGTGGGCCGATCCGGCCAACACGGACCCGAGGCACCTGCGATCCTGGATCAGGAGCGATGTGCTGCCCGCGCTCCGGGGGCGTCTCCCGGACGTCGAGGCCCGGCTCGCAAGGCTCGCGGAGCAGGCGGCGGTCAGCCGCGGTGGCTGGGATGCCCTGCTCGACGTACTGCCGGGACTGGACTATCAGACCGAAGCCGACGGGGCGTCCATCGCCTCGAAAGCACTGGATATTGAAGATCGTAAGCTGTTCATTTGTATCGTAATGGCGGTCGCGACACGATGTGGAATCTCGCTCGGGCCGACGCGGGCTGCCAGGATTGCCGGGCTGCTGGAGTCCGGGCGCAGCGGCAGCCAGGTCCCGCTCGGAGGTGGCTGGCTCGCCGAGCTCTCGTTCGGTCGCTTGCGCTTCGCCCGTCTGACAGAGAGGCCGGCGCCGAAGGATCTGGCGCTCGCGGGCGATCGTGGCGCCGCCGTCTGGTCCGGCTGGAGGTTCGTCTGGTCGCCGGCCGAAGTGCCGGAGCGGCAGGACCGGATGGCGGCCACGGCTTGGCTCGACCCGGCGGCTTCCGGGCTCGTGGTTCGGGCCCGGCGCGCCGGCGACCGAATTCGTCCGCTCGGGGGGCACAGCCGCCTGCTGGTCCGCTGCCTGCAGGAGGCCCGGGTTCCCCGGAGCCGTCGGCCCGGCTGGCCGGTGCTCGAGTCGCAGGGTTCGATCGTGTGGGTCCCCGGCGTCTGCCGGTCGGATCTGCTGGTTCCCCGTGCGGGCGCGGAGGCGCTGCGTGTCCACGCTGAGCTCGCCTGACGTTCTCCGCCGAACTGGCGGCCGGCCCATCAAGTCCATCGTCTTCGACGAGGAGACGATCGCCCGGCGCGTGGGGGAGCTGGGCCGGGAGATCACGGAGGCCTATCCCGAGGGCGAGCTGCTGGTGCTGGGTCTCCTCAAGGGGAGCTTCATCTTCCTGAGCGACCTGGTCCGCACGATCGAGCGCCCGTTGCAGGTGGACTTTCTGATCGCGAGCTCCTACGGGGCGGGGAAGACGTCGAGCGGGGCGGTGCAGTTGCTGTACGACCCGGAAACCGGCCTCGCGGGCAAACATATCCTGCTCGTCGAGGATATAATTGATAGTGGCAAAACTTTGGAGCGCCTGCTCGGGCTGCTGGCGGAGCGGCGCCCGCGGAGCTTGGCGATCTGCGCCCTCCTGGACAAGCAGCTGGCACCCGCGCGTCAGCCGGAGCTTCGCTTCGTCGGATTCCGGGCGCCGCCGGCGTTTCTGGTCGGCTACGGGCTCGACCACGCCGAGAACTATCGCAATCTCCCGTTCATAGCGGACCTGGACTCCTAGATGGCTGACCGACTTCCGACCCGACCCCCCCGCCCCGGCTGGGGGAACGTGAGCAAGAACCTCGCGCTGTGGCTGCTGGTGGCCCTGCTCGCGCTGGCGCTCTTCCAGATGATGAGCCGCCAGAAGAGCCCCACCCAGGAGTTCTCCTACACCGCCTTCATCAATCAGCTGGACGCGGGCAACGTCGCCAACGTCGAGATCTTCGATGGGAAGCGGGTGGAGGGCGACTTCAAGACTCCGGTGGCGCAGGACGGGAGGCCCGCGAAGAGCTTCACGGTGCTGCTCCCGATCGCCAACAGCGAGGAGCTGCTCAAGCGCCTGGACAGCGCCGGCGTGCAGATCGTGGCCCGGGAGCCCAAGGGCGGCATCACGGCGATCATCATCGCGGCGTTGCCCTGGGTCGTCATCCTCGGCCTCTGGTTCTTCCTGCTGCGCCAGCTCCAGGCCGGCGGAAGCCGCGCGTTCGCGTTCGGAAAGTCCAAGGCCAAGCTGCTGGCGGGCGACACGCCCAAGATCACCTTCGCCGACGTGGCCGGCGCGGACGAGGCCAAGTTCGAGCTGCAGGAGATCATCGAGTTCCTCAAGGACCCGCAGAAGTTCACCCGGCTCGGCGGGCGCCTGCCCAAGGGCGCGCTGCTGGTGGGCCCGCCGGGCACCGGGAAGACGCTTCTCGCCAAGGCCGTAGCGGGGGAGGCGGGCCGGCCGTTCTTCTCGATGTCGGGGTCCGACTTCGTCGAGATGTTCGTCGGCGTGGGCGCCAGCCGGGTGCGCGACCTCTTCGAGCAGGGCAAGGCGCACGCGCCCTGCATCATCTTCATCGACGAGATCGACGCGGTCGGCCGGCACCGTGGCGCCGGGCTGGGCGGCGGGCACGACGAGCGGGAGCAGACCCTCAACCAGCTCCTGGTCGAGATGGACGGGTTCGAGTCGAACGACGGGGTGATCCTGCTCGCGGCCACCAACCGGCCGGACGTGCTGGACCCGGCCCTCCTCCGGCCCGGGCGCTTCGACCGCCAGATCGTGGTGGACGCGCCGGACGTACGGGGCCGGGAGCAGATCCTCCGGATCCACACCCGGAAGATCCCGCTCTCGTCCGACGTGCGGCTGGACATCATCGCCAAGGGCACGCCCGGCATGGCCGGCGCCGACCTCGCCAATCTGGTGAACGAGGCGGCGGTGCTCGCCGCGCGGAAGAACAAGACGCTGGTGGACCACCAGGACTTCGAGGAGGCCAAGGACAAGGTCATGCTGGGCGTCGAGCGGCGGAGCCTCGTGCTCACCGAGGACGAGCGCCGGCTCACGGCCTACCACGAGGCCGGCCACGCGATCGTCGCCCTCAAGATCCCGGGCAGCGATCCCATTCATAAGGTGACGATCGTCCCGCGCGGCCGCGCTCTGGGCCTCACGGCGTCGCTCCCCGAGGTGGACCGGCACAACTACACCAAGGAATGGCTCATTGGCAGCCTCGCCATGTTCTTCGGCGGGCGCGTGGCCGAGGAGCTCATCTTCGGGGCGGAGAAGGTCACGACCGGCGCCGGCAACGACATCGAGCGCGCCACGGCCCTCGCCCGCCGGATGGTCACCCAGTTCGGCATGAGCGAGCGGATCGGCCCGCTCGCCGTGGGCGACAAGGAGCAGGAGATCTTCCTCGGCCGGGAGTTCGCGCAGCGCCGGGAGATCTCGGAGCGGACCGCCGAGATGGTGGATGACGAGGTGAAGCGGCTGGTGGACGAGGCGTACGCCAAGGCCACCCAGATCCTGGGCGGGAACCGCGAGCTGCTGGACCGCATCGCGGTGGCGCTGCTGGAGCGGGAGACGATCGACCGCGAGGATCTCGACCGGCTGGTGAAGGGCGAGCCGCTCGCGCCGCGCGTTCTCCCGCCCGAGCCCCCGCCGCCGCCGCCCGCTGCGGCCGCCAAGCCGGCTCCCCAGCCGGCCCGCGCGCCGATTCTCGGCGCCCCGCCCGCCGAGCCGGCCGGCGCGTGAATGTCGTTCCGCTCGCTTTCCACTCCCCCCGGGCGCTGCGTGACGCGCTCACCGCGCACGGGTGGGGACCGGAGGCGGCGGACGGCGCGGCGGGCGGCTCCCAGCCGCTAGCCTTCCACATCAGCGACCTGGACCAGGCCACCCTCGAGGCCCTGGTCCGCTTTGCCGGCCGCCTCGGACTCGAGGTACTCACCGGCGGCTCGTGGGCGGTCGTTGCCGGCAGCCGCTCGCGCCTGAGCGCGCTCGCGCGGCCGTGGACCGCGCCCGAGGCGCTGCGCGACGTTTCCGTGCGCCTCGGTCTGGCGATCCCGCCGGATCCGCCGCGCACCTGGCGCACCGCCCAGGGCGAGATCGCGCTCGATCGCCCCATCCTCGTGGGCATCCTCAACGTCACCCCCGACAGCTTCAGCGACGGCGGCCGCTATGCCGGTCTGGACGAGGCGCGGGCCCAGGCCGACCGGCTGGTGCGCGAGGGCGCCGCGATCGTAGACGTGGGGGGCGAGTCCACCCGGCCCGGCCGGGACGAGGCGGTGCCGGAGGCGGAGGAGCTGCGGCGGGTGGTCCCGGTGGTCGAAGCCATCCGGCGGGACCTGCCCGAGGCGGTGGTCTCGGTCGACACAGTGAAGGCCGGGGTCGCCCGCGCCGCGCTGGACGCGGGTGCCGCGATCCTGAACGACGTCACGGCGCTGCGGCACGATCCGGAGCTGGCCGCCATCGCGGCGAGCGCCGGCGCCGGCGTGGTCCTGATGCATTCGCGGGGGACGCTGCTCGAGATCGCATCCTACGCCCACGCCGAGTACGGCGGTGACCCGGTGCCGGCGGTGCTCACCGAGCTCGCCGCTGCCATGGAGCGGGCCACGGCGCACGGCGTGCGCGCCGACGCGATCGTGGTGGACCCCGGGCTCGGCTTCTCGAAGACGCCGGAGCAGAATATGTTGGTCTGCGACCGGCTCGCCGCGTTGCTCTCGCTCGGGCGGCCGGTGCTGGTCGGTCCGTCGCGCAAGCGGTTCGTGGGCACCATCACCGGCCTCGACGCGGCCGAGCGCGACCGCGCGAGCGCCACGGTCTGTGCACTCGCGTGGGAGCGGGGAGCCCGGCTCTTCCGCGTGCACGACGTCGCCGCCGCGCGCGAAGCGCTCGCCGTCGCCCAGGCCATCGGAGGCCCCTAGTGTCGCTCGAGCAGCTCCCGATCGCCATGCCCTCCTGGCGGGACCTGCTCGAGATCCTCATCGTCGCGGCGGTGCTGTACAAGGTCCTCAAGTTCCTCGCCGCCACCCGCGCCCTCCAGATCCTCTTCGGCGTGCTGATCCTGGGCGCCATCTACATCGCCGCGTTCCTGCTCAACCTGTCGATGATCACGTACCTGCTGGGCGTGGTCTTCACCTACGGCGCGTTCGCGGCACTCGTCGTCTTCCAGCCGGAGCTGCGGTTCGCCCTCGCGCGGCTGGGCCAGACGCGGCCGTTCACCTTCTTCAGCGGGCGCGCGGCCTCCGTGGTGGCCGAGCAGGTGAGCGAGGCGGTGGAACGCCTGAGCCGGAACGCCACCGGCGCCATCATCGCGGTGGAGCGGGAGGTGGCCCTGGAGGAGTACCTCGACTCCGGGACCCGGCTCCAGGCCGGCCTCTCCGCCGATCTGGTCGCCACGATCTTCAGCCCCTACTCGCCGCTGCACGACGGCGCCGTGGTGGTGCGGGGCGACCAGATCATCGGCGCCGGCTGCATCCTCCCCCTCACGCAGCACGCGCCGCCGAGCAAGGCCCTCGGCACCCGCCACCGCGCCGCGCTCGGCCTCTCAGAGGAGACGGACGCCATCGTGTTCGTCGTGTCGGAAGAGACGTCGGCCATCTCGGTCGCGCAGCGGGGCAGCCTCGAGCAGGGGATCAGCCCGGAGCGCGTGCGCGAGCTCCTCGCCGCGCCGGCCCCGCGGGTGTGAGCGCCGCTCCGCCGCGGCCGCCGTGGGGGGCCGCGGGCGCCGTCGCGCTGATCGTCCTGCTGGGTTACGGCC
>Ga0187823_10000043_pt1 | contig 24760 bp, 28 predicted proteins | sample NC_wetland_sal_i_12_FD_132968 | JGI IMG/M metagenome (GOLD analysis project Ga0187823, IMG submission 132968) | Wetland sediment microbial communities from Neuse River Estuary, North Carolina, USA - SourceSoil_3 | ecosystem: Environmental > Aquatic > Freshwater > Wetlands > Sediment | place...
GAGCCCGCGCGGCTCGCACTCGACCGCTTCCTGCGGGCGCACGAGCCCTACCCCGCGGTCGTGCTCGACCGCCGCTCCAACCTGGTGGCGGGCAACGACGCCTCGCAGCTGCTGATCGGAGAGGTCGACCCGGAGCTGCTCGAGCCGCCCGCGAACGCGCTGCGCCTGACCTTGCATCCCCGCGGGATGGCGCCGCGGGTGCTCAACCTCGGCGAATGGAGCGCCCACCTCCTCGCGCGGCTGCGCCGCCAGGCGCAGATCACGGGCGACCCCGAGCTCTCGCGCCTGCACGGGGAGCTCGCGAGCTACCCCGGCGTGGTGTCCGACGCGCCGCACGAGGGGATCGCCAGCGCTGACATCGTGCTGCCGCTGCGCCTGCGCGAGGGCAGGGACGAGCTGACGTTCTTGAGCACCGTCTCGACCTTCGGCACCGCCGTCGACGTGACGCTCGCCGAGCTCTCGATCGAGGCGTTCTACCCCGCCAACGCGGCCACCGCGCAGCGCCTGCTGGCGGACGTCGGCGTCGGCGAGCCCGCAACTTCCGAACGCCGTTAGGGTGAGTCCGATGGACGGCTGGCGCGCGACGCGATACTCGACGTGGCAGGCCACGTGCGACACGCTGCACGCGCACACGCAGGTCCTCGGCAAGCTGTGCGTGGCGCTGGCGCCGCCCGAGCCCGAGCTGCTCCACGCCGCGCTGCGGCTGACCGCGCGGGGCTGGGAGACGCGGCCGCTGCCCGCACCCGACGGAAGCGGCGCAGTCGTGGCGGCGCTCGACCTGAACGCGCACGAGGCCGTGGCCGAGCACTCCGATGGACGCTCGGAGCGGGTGGCGCTCGCGCCCGACCGGTCCGTCGGAGAGGTGACGCGCGAGCTGCTCGCGGCGCTCGGTCGGCTCGCGGGCGATGTGACGATCAACGCGACCCCGCAGGAGGTGCCGTGGGAAGTACGGCTCGACGAGGACGAGGAGCACGCGACCTACGACCCGGCGCAGGTCGAGGACTACTTCGCCGCGGCGACCCGCGCGGCGCTCGCGCTCGCCGAGTTCCGTGCGCCCTACCGCGGCCGCTCGACCGCCGTGAACGCGTGGTGGGGCTCGTTCGACCTCGCCGTCAGCCTGTTCACGGGCGAGACCGCCGAGCCGCCCTCGCAGGACTTCATCATGCGCAACGCGATGGACGCCCAGGAGGTAGCCGTGGGATGGTGGCCGGGCGACGCGCGCTACGACGAGCCGGCGCTCTACGCGTACGCGCACCCCGCGCCCGACGGCTTCGATGAGGCGGCGCTCGAGCCGCCGGAGGCTCGCTGGGATGCGGCGCTGGGCGAGCTGGTCCTCGACTGGCGCGAGGTGTGCGCGAGCGAGGACCCGCACGCGACCGCCATGCGCTTCCTGCGCTCGGCGTTCGATCACGCGTGCGCGGTGTGCGACTGGGACGGGGGCCTTCGCGCGAGCGTCGCGGGGTCGCCGCCGCCGATCCGCTGAGGCGGCGCCGTCAGGCGGCAGCGGCGGCGCGCCGGCGCAGACGCCGGGGAGCGAGCGACAGCGCAGCGGTGCCCAAAGCGGCGAAGGCGGCGAGGCCGAACACGGCGGGATAGCCGGCGAGCGCGGCGGTCGCGCCGCAGAGCGGACCGCCGAGCCCGACGCCGATGTCGAAGAACGCCGTGAAGGCGCCCATCGCGGAGCCGCGGCGGTCGTCGCCCACGTCGCCCACCACCATCAGCGCGAGCGCGGGGAACAGCATCGAGAAGCCCACGCCCACGATGATCGCGCCGAGCAGCGCCACCGGAAGCGAGTGCGCGATCGCGATCACGGACAGCCCGAGCGCCTCGAGCAGGCCGGCCGCGGTGGCGGTGGGGCGCGCGCCCGCCCGGTCGGGCACACGGCTGAGGACGAGCCTGCTCGCGAACACAGCGACCGCGAACGCGGTGAACACGCTCGCCCCGCCGCTGATGTCACGCGCCTGGAGGTGCAGCACGACGAAGCCCGCGAGCGCGGCGTAACCGATGTTGGCGAGCGCGAGGGCCGCGCCGGGACGGCGCGCCGCGCGGGGCAGCCATGAGAGCGGACTCGGTTCGCGCACGCCGCCGAGCGGCGGTGGCTCGGGCAGCCGGCTGGCGAGCAGGGCGCCCGCGAACGGGAACGCGATCGTGAGCACCCACACCGAGTCGTAGCCGACGTTCGAGCGCAGCAGCTCCCCCGCCACGGGGCCGAGCGACAGCCCGCCCCACACAGCCAGCCCGAACAGGCCCAGGGCGAGCCCCCGGCGGTCCTCCGGCGCGAGGTCCACCGCCCATGTCGCACCGGCGGTGTAGACGGCGCCCTCGCCCGCGCCCACCGCGAACCGCGCCAGCACGAGCGAGGGGACGCTCCATGCGACCAGATAGAGCACCCCGCCGACCGCCATCGCGAGCGCGCCGACGACGAGCACGACCCGCCTGCCGCGAAGATCCGCCTGGCGACCGGCCAGCGGGCGGCAGAACACCGAGGTCAGCGCGAACGCACCGACGACGATCCCGACCGCCACGTCGCCCGAGTGCAGCGGGCCGCGAACGTAACCCGGAAGCACCGGGAGCGCGGCGCCGATGGCCATGAACGCGAACAGCGCCGACACGAACACACCGGCGCTTGCGGCGATGCTCGGGTGCACTTCCGCGCGCGAGCGCGGTAGTCGGCTCAGGCGGGAGGCGTCCACGCGCGACCCAGGCTAGTCGCTGGGCGTTGATCGCCGGGCTCCCGTGTGGGGCGGGAGCGCGGCCCAGCCGCAGCGTCTAGCTCGCCGCGGCCTTCATCCGGGTCCACTCGGCCTTGTGCGCCTTCTTGGCCGCCTGGTAGTCGGCGAGCGCCCGGCGCGAGTCGACGTCCCCGAGCGTGGGGTGCGGCGGCACGAGGCTCTGCGCCTTGGCGAGCTTGTAGCGCTTGGCGAGCACCGACCCGAGCGCCTTGATCTTCATCTCTCCGAAGCCGGGCAGGGCGGCGATGTTGGCGCGCAGCTCGTCTCCGTCCCTGGCGTCGTCCCAGACCCGCTCGGCGTGGCCGCCGTACTCGTCGCGCACATGGGCCGCGAGGTCGTGGACGCGCTCGGCCATTTTGGCCGGGAAGCGGTGGATCGCGGGTTTCTCCCGGAACACCGGCTCGAGGTCGGCGGCGGCGAGCTTCGCCGGGTCGAGCGTCCCCACCCGCTGCTTGATCGCCAGCGGGCCCTCGAACGCCTTTTCGACCGTCACCTGCTGGTCGAGCGCGAACCCGATCAGCAGCGCCATAGGGTCGGCGGCGATCAGTTCGTTCGCCGGGGCCGAGTCGGTGAAGTAGAGCTGCTTGGGAGCCTTGGGCACGGCTCGATCCTAGCCGGATCGCCGCCGCCGGAGGGTTGGCCCGGCGGCACCACCGCCGTGACCGAACCGCATCCCAAAAACACCGAGATCGGGTACGCTCTCTCGCAAGGCGAGACCCTGGTGCGGGTCCGAGGGGGCTGCCCGAGGCAAGGCGGCCAAGAGACACGGAGAGGAATGGACGATGACAAGGATGAGACTGCTGCTGCTGACCCTGATCGCGACGTTCGTGGTCGGTGCCGCGGCAGCTTCGACGGCCCTGGCCGAAACGGGGTCGCCGACCGTCGCTCAGCGGCTCACCGAAGAAGAACTTGAAATTCGCGAAATCGCGAAAGCCAAGGAAAAAGAACGGCTCGAACACTTCCACGAAGTCCTGAAAGAACGCACCGTCAAATTCAACGAACGCGAACGCGAAAAGAAAAAAGCCCAGACGGAACTCGCGCGCGAAAAGGTGCTGCTCGAAAAGGAAGAAGACAAGGCACTGCTCGAACAGGCCGAAGCTGAAGGACGCCTCCCGGAAGAGGAAGCGATCGTCCTCGAAAAACAGGAAAAAGCCGCCGAAAAGGCCCTGGCGCTGAAGGAACGCGAGAAAGCGTCGCTCGAACTCCGCAGGGAAAAACTCAAAGAATCCGAGAAAGCGGCGCTCGAAAAAGCGAAAGAACGCTACAAAGAACTCCGCGAACTCGAAGAAGTCAAACTGAAAGAAAAGAAAGAAAAAGAACGTCAGCGCCAGGCTGAAAAAGAACAGCGCGAAAAAGAACGCGAAGAAAAAGCAGCCTGAAGCTCGGGTCTGAGGGGCACGACGGCTGAGCAGCCGGCAGGCCGACTCCCGAGGCTGAGATCTGAATGAGGCCGCGCCCCAAGGGCGCGGCCTCACTTCTTTCCGGCGGACGCAAACCGATGTGGCGATGACGGAGCCGGGCGCGATCGGCCAGTCGGGCGGGCCGGGGGGCGGCCGGTGGGCCGGGCGGGTCGAAGCAGCGGGGGCTGTCAGCCGGTCCGCGCGCGCGACACCGACGCTGACGCCGCGAGATAGAGACACGCGAGCGTTTGTGCGACCGCACCGACGGCGGCGTCGGGGACGAGCAGCTCGGGGTGGTGAAGCGGACGCTCGTCGAAGCCGGGTGCGCCGCGGAGTCCCACGAACGCCATCGCCAGGGGCGCGAGCGAGCCGAGGAACGCGAAGTCGTCGGAGCCGCACGAGCGCCACGGGTCGGCGCGCGCGAACCCGGCGGCGTCGAGCAGCTCGCGTCCTGCGGAGGCGATCGCCGCATCGTTGGCGAGCGCGGGCTCGCCCGCGTCGATCCGCACCTCGGCGCGCACGCCGTGCGCGGCGGCGACGCCCGCGGCGACCTCGCGCACGAGCTCGCGCAGGGTCTGGCGATCCCGATCGCGGTGCGCGCGAAGCGCACCTCGCGCCTCGGCGGTCGCCGGGATCACGTTCTCGGCGCTGCCAGCGTCGAGCACCCCCACGCTGAGCGACGCCGGCGCGAGCGGATCGATGCGGCGTCCCGCGCGCGCGTGCAGCGCCACCACGAGCTCGGCGACCGCGAGCACGGGGTCGCTGCCGCGGTGCGGGTAGGCGCCGTGGGTGGGCTCGCCCGTCAGGGTGACCGCGAACGCGTCACATGAGGCGTTGACCGCGCCCTCGTCCAGCGCGACCGCGCCCCACTCGAGTTCGGGGTGTACGTGCGCCGCCACCAGCGCCGAAGGCGGCTCGCCGGCGAGTTCGACCGCCAGCTGCTCGGCGCCCGAGGGGTAGGCCTCCTCGCTCGGCTGCAGCAGCGCGATCAGCGGCGCGGGGAGCGCGTCGCCCAGCGTGTGGGCGGCGCGCGCGAGCGCCACGACCGCAGCCATGTGGACGTCGTGGCCGCACGCGTGCATCGCGTCGCCCGTGGCGCTGAACGGGGCGCCGGTCTGCTCGCGCACGGGCAGAGCGTCGAGCTCGGCGCGAACCGCGACCGCGCCGTCGCCCACGGCGGAGGTCCCGATCCGCGCGAGCAGGCCGGTGCCCGCGACAGCGCGTGCGGCCACCGGAAGCGCTGCGGCGACGGTCGCGGACGTCCGCGTCTCGCGGTGGGCGAGCTCGGGCTCGGCGTGCAGCCGGTGACGCAGCTCCACCGCCGCCGGCAGCTCCGCGGCGATTGCCGCGAGCAGCGGCTCGAGCAGCTGCGGCGACGGATCAGTAGAAGCGGGCATAGCGCCTGCAGAGCTCCTCCGGGTCGGCGCGGGCGCTCGCGTCGAGCTCGCTGCGCTTGATCGCCACGTGCGCGTCGTAGAGGAGCGCGGGCAGCCACGAGCGTGCCTCCTCGTCGGCGGCGAGCGCGTCGAGCGCCTCCGACAGCGAGCCCGGCAGCGCGCCCACTCCGAAGCGCTCGGCCTCCCGGGCGTCGAGCTCCGCCGGGTCGCGGTCGAGGATCGGCGGCTCCGGCAGGCTCGCACGCACCCCCGCGAGGCCCGCGTGCACGATCGCGGCGAGCACCACGTAGGGGTTGGCGGCGCCATCGGCCGCGCGGTACTCGAGCCGCATCTGCGGTGCCGGCTCGCCGGCGAGCGCGACGAGCGGCGGGATCCGCAGCAGCGCCTCGCGGTTGCGGTCTCCCACGCAGATCGCGCCCGCGCTCCAATGGTGCGGCTGCAGCCTTCCCGCGGACACGGGGCTGGGTGCCGTCAGCGCGCACAGCGCGGGCGCGTGCGCGAGCACGCCCGCGGCGAACCGGGCACCGGGCTCGCTCAGGCAGCCCGGGCGCGCGGCGTCGTAAAGCGCCGCCGAGCCGTCGCCGGCCCGCAGCGAGAAGTGGACGTGAACGCCGTTGCCCGCGTGCTCGGGATCGAGCAGCGGCGTGAACGTGGCGCGGGTGCCGCAGCGGCGCGCCACGTCGCGCACCACCTCGCGCAGGAGCACCGCGCGGTCGGCTGCGGCGAGCCCCTCGGCGGCGCCGACCGGGATCTCGAGCTGGTGCGGCGCGTACTCCGCGAACACGCGCTCTGGCTCGAGGCCCGCCTGCGCGAGCGCGTCCATGACCGCGTCCACGAACGGCAGCGCGCGACGCTGGGCGACGACCGAGAAGGGGATCTCCGGCGGGGCATCGGACAGCAGCTGGAACTCGTGCTCGAAGCTCGCCACCAGCGTGCAGCCGAGCTCCCGCCGCAGCTCCTCCAGCGCATCGCGCAGGAACGTGCGCGGGCACCCCGGCCAGGCGCTGCCGTCGGTCTCGACGATGTCGCACAGGATCAGCTCGAGCGCGGGGTCCTCGCCGGCCGGCTCGACCCGCACGCGGGTGGCCGGATCGGGCAGCAGCCGCAGGTCGCCGACCGAGCCGAACGGCGCATCGTCGGCGACGGGCCCGTGAGGCGTGAGCGCGTGGTTGGCGGGAACCCAGCCGACGCCCGCGCGCATGTGCGCCTCCAGCGAGTCCGCCGGGATCGCTCGGCCGCGCGCGATCGCTGCGAGATCGCAGCACGCCAGGGTGACCAGCTCGGGCCCGCTCACGCCGCCCGCTCCGCCGTGGGCGTGCCGTTGTCCCACAGCTCCTCGCGCAACCCCAGCTCGCGCGCGCCCGAGCGCAGGCGCTCGGCGTCCTCGCGCAGCACGACGGCGATCACGCCCCCCGCCGGCTCCGCCCGTCGCTCGAGCGCCGCGGCGAGGCGGGCGGCTGGCTGCATGTGCACGCCGCGCGTGCCGAGCGCGGGATAGGTGTCGGCGAGCGCGTAGAGCGTGCCCGCGGGGCCGGTCGCGCGCCCCACGATGCACGCGAAGTGCCCCACCTCCCAGTCCGGCGGCGGCCCGTCGTCGCTGCCGTGGAGGAGGTGGCCGAGCAGCTGCGGGAGCGAGGCGTGAGAGCCCCACAGGTAGCGCGTGTGGTGGTTCGCGAGCAGCGCCGCCGGCCGCCGCAGCGACGCACCCAGCGCGAAGGCGCCCGCGAGCGTGTCCACGGTCCACGGGCCCGCCAGCGGGATCGCCTCGGCGGCGCCGCCGGAGACCGAGCCGATCGCGGCGACGACCCCCGCGGCGGTCGTTCCCGAGAGCGTCCCGTCGTCGATGCGCGGCAGCTCGAGGCGGTAGTCGCGCCGGCCGCGTTCACCGCCGGGGAGGATCTCGGGCTGCGGCTCGCGTGAGACGAGGCTGCCCGCCGCGAGCGCCACCGCGTCCTGATCGAGCTCATCGCCGCCGCGATCGCGCAGCCCCGCCGCGTTCAGCGCGAGCGCGCCGCAGAACGCGCCGCAGAGGTCGTCGCGCTGTGGCAGCTCCCGTGCATGCGCCTCCAGCAGCGCGCCCGCGCCCGGCAGCAGCGTCACCTCGATCCCGTCCGCGCCGCTCGTCCCCGAGGACCCCTCCATAGCCGCAATATACGTACGCTTGGGGGCACACCCACCGTGCCTGAGGGAAAGGATGCAACGCGATGAGCTGGGACTTCTCCACAGACCCTGACTTCCAGGAGCAGCTCGACTGGATGGGCGCGTTCGTGCGCGAGAACATCTGGCCGCTCGAGACGATCTGGCGCGACATCGGTCTCGACGGGCTCGCGCGCGCGATCGCGCCGATGCAGGAGGAGGTCAAGGCACGCGGCCTGTGGGCCGCGCACCTCCCTCCCGAGCTGGGCGGCCAGGGGATGGGACAGGTGCGGCTCGGGCTGATGCACGAGATCCTCGGCACCTCCCCGATCGCGCCGCTGGCGTTCGGCAACGCCGCGCCCGACTCCGGGAACTCGGAGATCCTCGCGATGGCCGGCACGCCCGAGCAGAAGGACCGCTGGCTGCACCCGCTGCTCGCGGGCGACCTGCGCAGCGCCTTCAGCATGACCGAGCCGCACACACCCGGCTCCGATCCCACGCAGCTCGCGACGCGCGCGGTGCGCGACGGCGACGACTGGGTGATCGAGGGCCGCAAGTGGTTCTCATCGAACGCCTCGATCGCGGACTTCCTGATCGTGATGGCGGTGACCAACCCCGACGCACGCCCCTCGCAGCGGGCGTCGATGTTCATCGTGCCGGTCGACACGCCCGGCGTCGAGATCCTCCGCGACGTGCCCACGATGGAGCATCCATGGGAGCATTACGGCGGCTACGGAGGCCACGCAGAAATCGCCTACGAGGGCGCGCGTGTCCCCGCCGAGGCGCTGCTCGGCGGCGAGGGCGAGGGCTTCATCCTCGCCCAGCACCGGCTCGTGCCCGGGCGCATCCACCACTGCATGCGCTGGCTGGGGGTCGCGCGCAGGGCCTTCGACATGATGTGCGAGCGCGCCACCTACCGCGAAGCCCACGGCTCGCTGCTCGCCGACAAGCAGACCGTGCAGAACTGGATCGCGGACTCCACCGCCGAGATGCAGGCGGCGCGGCTGATGACACTGCACGCGGCGTGGGTGATGGACACCCAGGGTGCGAGCGCGGCGCGCACGGACGTCGCGCTGATCAAGTTCTACGGCGCGAAGGTGCTCCACGACGTGGTCGACCGCGCGCTCCAGCTCCACGGGTCGCTCGGGTACTCCACCGACCTTCCGCTCGAGGGGATGTACCGCTTCGCCCGCGCCGCGCGCATCTACGACGGGCCCGACGAGGTGCATCGCCAGTCGGTCGCCCGCAAGATCCTGCTCGGCTACCAGCCGCCCCCGGACGGCATCCCCACCGAGCATGTCCCCACCCGCCGCGCCCAGGCGCGCGAGCGCTTCGGGGACCTGCTGGAGGCGGTCACCGCCAACGACTGACCGCCGGAGGGCCCCGGCGCCGCCGCCCCGGGGCTCTAGCCTTCGGACGATGCCCACACAGACCGAGGGGGCGCTCGCGCGCTTCGCGCCCGAGCGCTACTCCACGTTCCGTTTCCTCGGGCGGGAGCTCGATGCGGACGGCGCCGTGACGCTCCGCTACGGGCTCGACGAGGAGCTCGAGTTCACCGAGCGGGTGACGCTCCCGGTGCCCGCCGCGCTCGACGAGGAGGGCCGTGCGCGCCTGGACGGCCTCCTCGCGCTGTTGCACTGGGTCGCGGGCGTGAGCTACTTCAAGACCGCCGCCCCGCCAGCCGTCAGCTGCGAGGCGGGGGCGCCCTCGCCCGCCGTCGCCGACCTGCTCGAGGCGCTGTACTCGGAGGGGCTGGGCGAGTTCGCGTACACGAACCGGCTGGCCCACCTGCCGCGCCCGAGCTTCCAGCGCGCGAGCCCCGCCCCCCGCGCGCTGCCCGCCGCAGGCGAGCCGGGCCGAGTGCTCGTACCGGTCGGGGGCGGCAAGGACTCGGTCGTCGCGCTGGAGATCGCACGGCGCTCGGGGCTGGACGTGGCGCTGTTCTCCGTCGGCGACGCGCCGCCGATCGCCCGCACCGTGGAGGTCGCCGGCCTCCCCCGGCTGCAGGCGCGGCGCGAGCTCGACCCGCGGCTGGCGCAGGTCAACCGCGCGGGCGCGCTCAACGGACACGTCCCCGTCACCGCGATCGTCACGGCGATCGCGCTGCTCACCGCCGCGGCCGCCGGCTTCGACGCGGTCGCGATGGCCAACGAGCGCTCAGCGTCGCACGGCAACGTCACCTGGGACGGCATCGAGGTCAACCACCAGTTCAGCAAGAGCCTGCGGGTCGAGCGGCTGCTCTCGCGCGCGCTCGCGGAGATCCCCGACGCCCCCCGCGCGTTCTCGCTGCTGCGCCCCGCCTCGGAGCTCGCAATCGCGCGCGCGTTCGCGCGGATGGAGCCCTACCACGGGGCGTTCACGAGCTGCAACGCGATCTTCCGGCTGGATCCCGCCCTGCGTTCCGCCTCCTGGTGCCGTGACTGCCCGAAGTGCCGTTTCGTGTACCTCGCGCTGGCGCCGTTCAGCGACCCCGCGCACCTGCGTGAGATCTTCGGCGCGGACCTGCTCGACGAGGAGGACCAGCGCGAGGGGTTCGCGCTGCTCACCGCAACCGGCGGTCACAAGCCGTTCGAGTGCGTGGGCGAGGAGCAGGAGAGCATCGCCGCGCTGCGGATGCTGGCCGTCGACGAGCGCTGGCGCGACCATCGCGTCGTGGCGGCCCTCGCCGAGGAGGTGCTAGCGGGCCTGCCCGACGAGGTCGGCGATCCCGAGAGGGTGCTCGGACTGTCGGCCGATCACGACGTCCCGGACGTCTTCCGCGCCCACGTGGATGCGATTCTCGGAGCTTGACGGCGCGCGCATCGGCGTGTGGGGCGCCGGGCGCGAGATCCGCTCGCTTGCGCGCCAGGTGGCCGCTCGACTGCCGCAGGCCGGGATCGCGGTGGTCGCGCACGACGGCAACCCCCCGGCCGACGTGCGCACGCAGCTCGGCTTCCCGGAGGCGCGTCTCGCGGGCCCCGGCGAGCAGGCCGACGCGCTCGTGCACTGCGACATCGTGGTGCGCTCGCCGGGGGTGTCGACGCATCGTCCCGAGCTCGCGGCGGTTCGCGACGCGGGCGTGCCAGTCACGACGGCGACCGGCCTGTGGCTCGCCGAGCGGGGCGGCGCAAACGTGGTCGGCGTCACGGGCACGAAGGGCAAGAGCACGACCGCGGCGATGCTCGCCCACCTGCTGGGCGCCTGCGACCGCAGGGCGATGCTCGCCGGCAACATCGGCGTGCCCGCGCTCGACCTGCTCGGCACCGACCCCGACGCGATCGCGGTGGTGGAGCTGTCCAGCTTTCAGATCGCCGACCTGGATACGGGACCGCGGATCGCGCTCGTCACGAACGTGTACCGCGAGCACCTCGACTGGCACGGCTCGCTGGAGCGCTACCGCGCCGACAAGCTGAGACTGCTCGACCTGCCGGGCGTGGAGCTGTGCGTCCTGGGCCACCGCGACGAGGTGCTGCGCGATCTGGCGCCGGGGACCGCCGCGCGTCGGTGGTTCGGCACGCCGGACGGATGGGACGCGGATGCGGATGGCGCGCTCCTGCTCGGGACCGAGCTGCGGCTGGCCGCGGGCGAGGTGCCGCTGCGGGGCGTGCACAATGCGCTCAACGCCTGCGCCGCCCTCACCGCCGTCGAAGCGCTCGGGATCCGGCCCGCGCCCGCGGAGGCGCTGGCGGGGTTCGAGCCGCTCGCGCACCGCCTGGAGACGGTGGCCGAGGCCGACGGCGTGATGTGGGTCGACGACAGCATCTCGACCACCCCCGAGTCGACGCTCGCAGCGCTCGAGAGCTTCGGGGGGGAGCCCGTGATCCTGCTCGCCGGAGGCCAGGACCGCGAACAGGACTTCGCTGCGCTCGCGCGGGAGCTGGCGCGCAGGGCACGGATGCCGAACGCCGACGCCAAGCTCGTCGCGATGCCCACCACGGGTCCGCGGCTGCTCGCCGAGGCGCGCGCGGCGGGGCTGCCGGCGAGCCACGCGATCGACGCCGCGGGACTTGACGAGGCCGTCGCCGAGGCTCGCGCGCTGGCCGGGCCGGGCGCGGTAGTGCTGCTGTCCCCCGCCGCCCCCAGCTTCGACCGCTTCCGCGACTTCGAAGAGCGCGGCGAGCGTTTCGCCGAGCTAGCGCGCGGCTGAGCCCTGCCCGTTAAAGACCGCCGCCCCCGGGTCTCCGGGGGCGGCGGCACATCTCAGATGCTCGTGCGGCTCACGGACACAGCGGGTTCGTGGGCACGCCTTCGCACGGGTTGGGCATCGTCGGCGTCTGTTCCGCCGTCGGAGCCGGCTGGGCCACCTCTTCGCGCGCTTCGGACACCGTCTGGAGTTCGAGCAGGTAGAAGACCGCTTCGAATCCGAGTTCCGGGTTGGGCGTCGTCGAGTTCTGGCACCCCCATGTGTTTTCGATTTCCGAGGGATACGTGGCCGCCGTGAACGTGTTGCCGGAGAGGCAGTTGTTCGTCGATTTCTGGCTGCCGAACAGGCCGCCCGACATGAACACGTCACCCGCGAACGCGCCGCCGGCGTAACCGTTGCCGGAGAACGTGTTGTTCACGATCCTGTTCCCCGACAGCTGGAAGAACAGCGTTTTCGCTTCGATCGGGAACGGGTTCGGGTACTCGAACGCGAGCACGCCATCGGTGGGGTTGTTCTTGATCGTGTTCCCTTCGACCACGTCGCCGTAGTCGCCGGGAAGCTCGATTCCGGCGCCCCACGGAGCCGCCCCCGAGGACGGGTTGTCGGGCGCGTTGATGTTGTTGTTTTCTTCGATGACGTTGTTGCGGATGAACGTGCAGTGCGCGAATTCGGTGGTCGCGAATTTCGGCAGCGCCCTGTTGAGCCTGGCGGGACGGTGTTCGCATGCACCGTTCTGCGGCGGCGGTCCGTCACCGGGGTTTTCCGAGTTGGGCGCGATCCCGGTCGTGTTGTGGCTGAACACGCCGTTTTCGATCACGAGTTTCCCGCCGGAGTTCGAGCCCGAGTAGCCGAGCGCGTTGTTTTCCATCGTTGCTTTGTTGATGCGGGCGTTGCATTCCTGGCAGGCGCCCAAGTACATCCCCGAGTCGTTGAACCCCGACGCGTAGATGTTTTCCCATTCGCCGGTGGTCTCGTTGTTGGTGAAGATCCCGTAGCCGCCGAGGAGGCCGTCGTCATAGGCCGTCAGGTAGCGCCCGTACCAGCCGTGGGCGCCGATTTTGCCGGAGTCTTCTCCCCCGTTCCACCAGATCTCGTTGCCGCCCGGGCCATCCGGTTCGGCGCGGTCGAAGTTGCGAACGGTGAGGTTTTCGATCCACACATTGTTGGCCTTGTAGACTTCGATTCCGTTGCTTCCGCCGGGCAGCGGTTTGTGCTGCCCGTCGAGGATCACCGTGTTGCGGTCCATCCCGCGGACGTAGATCCGCGCGTGTTCTTTGGTGATCTTCACTTCTTCGTCATAGGTCCCGGGCTCGATGAGCACCCATGCGTGGGGCTTGGTCGCATTGATCGCGTCCTGGATCTTGTGGAAGTAGAAGACGTTTTTGGGCGGGTTTCCCGGAAAGGCGCCCTGCGTGACGATCATCACCTGCGGCGGAGGCGCTGCCTCGGCGGCCGATGTCAGCGCGAGCAATGTCGCGGCGAGCGCTACAACAACCACGGCAGCGCGCCTTGCGCGACGGCCGAACATCCTGCTCGAACCCAATCGAGTCATCCCAGACCCCTCCTGTCCTTGACGGCAACCGGCCCCTGCGGTCGACCGTCCCCTTGACGGCAACCGGCCCCTGTGCGGTTCGCGGCAGCCTATACAGCAAAGGCCTATCTATCAACCCTTAAGCGGCGGGTGTGCCAAGCACCACGGGCGCCCGCGGGGGCGCGAGCTTCAGCCCTTCTCGGGGGCGGGCGGTTTCGGCGGCGTGTCGGGGATCGCGCCCGGGTCCGCCGCCTCGGCGGCGGCGCGGTTCTCCTCGCGCACCGCCAGCCAGATCTCCTCGCGGTAGATCGACACGCCCGACGGCGCTTCGATGCCGAGGCGCACGGTGTGGCCGCTCACGCTCATGACCGTGACGAGCACCTCGTCGCCGATTACGACGCGCTCTCCCGGACGACGCGTCAGGATCAGCATTGCCAGCGATTATGAAGCACGACAACGACGCCGACGCCGGATCGGCCGCCGTCGCGTCCGTGGCAGCTCAGGCCGCGTGGCCCGAGCTCGTCGCGCCGGCGGTCGGCGTGGCGGCCTGTGCCTCGGGCGCCAGCTCGAACAGCGGCGCCCGCAGAGGCGCGTGGGCGACGGCGTTGATGACCTGGTAGCCGCGCCCGTCCACGATCACCAGCGGGGCGCGCAGGTTGGCGGTGATGTCGAGCGGGTTGGGGGTCGCGCGCACCGTCACGAGCACGCGCGCGCCGCTCGGGTCGCTGATGCCCGTGCGCTCCTGGTCCTCGGGCGCGATCTCGAGCTTGAAGTCGTCGAAGAACTGCGCCGGCGAGACCACCGGGAGCGCCAGCGCCGGGTCCTCGACGCTGTGCAGCCACAGGAAGCCCGTGCCCGGGTTGCGATCCAGCAGCGCATAGCGCGAGCCGCCGAGGCCGACCAGGCCGAACGGGAACGCGAGCACCTCCTCGTCGGCGACCTCCACGGGGCCGAATCGCACGCTGTCGAACTTGACGGACATCTGCTCTCCTAGTCTCTATTCGCGCAGGAAGTTCAGTAGGGATTCCTGCACGATGTTGGCACCGGCCTTGAGCGCTGCCGTGTAGGCCGCCTGCTCGTTGGAGTAGGCGATCGACACCTGCGCGATGTCGGCGTCCCTGGTGTTCGAGAGCGCCTTCGTCAGCGCGCCTTCGAGCGTTTCGATACGCGTCTGTGCACTGCGCAGCTGGGCGGTGGCGCTGCCGGTGGTGGCCTCCAGCGAGATCAGCGATTCCATGTTCGTGTCGAGGTTCTTCAGGTCCGTCGAGGCGAGTTCTTTGCGGGCGGCGGGCGTCCCTTCGGTCAGGTGCTGGGCGATCGTGCGGAGAACGTCGAGCAGCTTGCCGTCGCCGGAGCCGCCGCCGTTGCCCAGCACGCCCGCGAGGTTGCTGCTGACTTCGAGTGTCGCGCCCGGGCCGATCGCGCGCAAGACCGATTCGCCGTTGCCCTGGAATTCGTCTTCGGGGCCGGCTTTGTACGGCGCGCTCGTCGTCTGGGTGCCGGAGAACACGAACTGTCCCGCGTACTGGGTGTTCGCATCCTGCTTGACGGCTTCGGTCAGCTGCGTGACCTCGACGCCGATGCTCTGCAGGTCGCCCGCGTTGAGCGTCCCGTTGGCCGCCTGCAGCAGCAGTTCGCGGACCCGCTGGGTGATTTCGCCGATGTTGGCCATCGCGCCGGTCGACGCCTGCGTCCAGCCGATCCCGTCCTGCACGCTGCTCGTGTATGAGGAGAGCCCGTCGAGCTGGCTCTGGAGGTTGATGACGCGGCTCGTGCCGTACGGGTCGTCGGAGGGCTCCAGGATCTTCTTGCCGGAAGACAGTTCCGAGGAGCTCCGCTCCAGCGAGCTGAGCGCCGAGTTGATGTCGTTCAGCGTCGAGCTGCTGATCATCGAGGGTGTGATCCGGCCGAGCATCGCTACAGCCCCACCACGCCCGTGTGCTCGATCAGGGTTTCGAGCATCGAGTCGAGCGCCGACATCGTGCGCGCGGACGCCTGGTAGCCGCGCTGGAAGGCGATCATGTTGGTCATTTCTTCGTCGAGCGAAACGCCCGAGACGCTCTGGCGCTGGTTGCCGATCGCGGTGAGCGTGGTCTTCAGGTTGGTCGTTTCCTCTTCGGCGCCCTTGACGTCGCTGCCGACGCGCTCGACGAGCGCGGCGTAGGACTGGTCGGTTGCGCCGCCGCGCAGCTCCGCGATCGCGAGCGCGACGTCGTTGCCGCCGGGCGTGCCGGTCGAGGAGGTCTGGACTTCGGCGGCCGTGACCGCCACCTTGATCGTCGCGGCCGTTTCGCCGGCGAAGAACGGCGTCGTCGTGTGCAGCGCGTTGACGCCTTTGGCGAGGCTCGCGGCGACTTCGTCGAGCCCTTCGCGATACCCGGCCAGCTTGCCGCCCGGGCCCGTCAGCGAGAGCAGCGCGCCGAGCTGCCCACCGGCGGCGGCCGTGAGCGTCTGGGGCCAGTTCACGGCGGTGCCTTCCACGAGCGGTTTGGCGGCGTCGCCGAACGTCACCGTGTCGGTGCCGTCGGGCTGCTGGGAGACGGTCACGTTCGCGAAGGCCGAGAGCTTGTCGAGCAGCAGGTCGCGGCGGTCGAGCATTTCGTTCGGCGGCTGCCCGGACTGTTCGGCCAGCTTGATCTGCCCGTTGAGCTGGGCGATCTGCCTGGCGATCCCTTCGACTTCGCCGCCCACCCCCGCCCTTGCTTCGTACTGCTGGGTCGCCTGAGCGGAGATCGTTTCGATCTGGGCGCTCAGCGTGTTCATCGAACGCGCGAGCTGTTCGCCGGCCGCGACCACGCCCTCGCGCGCCGCTTCGCTCGTGGGCGCGTTGGCGAGGCTGTTCCACGCGCTCCAGAACGCCGACAGCTGGTTGGCGAGGCCCGCCGCGGACGGTTCGTTGAACGCGCTCTGCGTCTGCAGCAGCTCTTCCGCCTGTGTCGAGGCGGAGCTGAGCGCGCTGTTCTGCGTGCGGTACTGGCTGTCGAGGTAGATGTTGCGGATCCGCGTGATCGTCTGGACGTTCACGCCGGTGCCCAGGCGCCCGCCTTCGCCGGTCGTCGCCGACATCGCCGGTATTTCGATCGGCGGGGAGGTCTGCAGCACCGCGGTCTCGCGCGAATAGCCTTCGGTGTTGGCGTTCGCGATGTTGTTGGCCGTGACGTCCATCGCCTGCTGCTCGGCGAGCAGGCCGCTGAGGGCCGTCTGGAGTCCTTGGAGTGTCGGGATCGGCATCGGCTCAGGCGCGGAGGTCGAGGACGTGGAGGGCGCCCTGGGGGCGCGGGCGTGAGATCGAAGTGGACGACCCCTGCGGGTCGTAGCCGCTGACGCCGTCGAGCGAGAGCAGGCCCATCAGGTGGTCGAGGAAGCCGAGCTCGATCTGCATCAGCGCCCGGTTGTTGCGGTGCTCGCGCTGGAGCTCGGCGAGGAGGCCCTTCAGCTCCGCGCTGCGCGCAGTCGCGAGCTGCGCCTGCCCGTCGCTCATGACGTGGGTCAGCGCGTGGAGCGTCACCTCGTGCCCCTGGACGCCGAGGCGCGCGCCGCAGCGGGCGAGCAGCACCGTGCGCCGCTCCTCGAGCAGCGCCCGCTGTTCCATCTCACCGCGCAGGATCCCCGCGAGCCGCACGACCGACTGCACGTCGCGGGCGCGGATCGCGGCGCCCTGCTCGAGCACGACCGCCAACAGCCCGCGCGCGGACACGATCTGCTCGTCGAGGTGCGCGACGATCTCGCTCACGAGCGCGTCGTCGGGCCCGAGCGCCTGGGGGAGCGCAGCCGTGGTCACGTCGTCGCCGTGCCCTTCGATGACGTGGTCCCGCCGCTGGTGGGCGCGATCGCGGCGGGTGCGGAAGCTGTGCCGGGGGAGGAGCCGGCCGGGTCGTGGACGCCGCGGGTGCCCTCGAGCTCGCGCGTGAGCTGCTCGGCGAGCCCGAGCCCGCCGCCGGCGAGGATCCCTCGCGAGAGCGCCTGCGGCAGCATCATCGACGCCGCGCCGCCGCCGAGCTTGGGCAGCGAGCCTTCGCCCTGTCCTTCGGATTCGGATTCGGTCCCGCCGATGCCGCCCGCTTCGGTGAGCGAGCCGGCGAGCTGTTCGACGAGCATCTCTTCGAACGCCTGCGCGGTGCGGTAGTCCTGTTTGACCTGCGTCGAGCCGCCCCGCACCCACGCCGGCTCGAACGTGCTGTCAACGGGTGGCAGGCCGGAGGCGGGCGTCATGGGCGCAGCTGGTTGGCGATGGTCATCATCTGGTTCTCGAGCTGGATCGCCGAGCTGTCCATCTGGAACGCCCGCTGGGTGGTCGTCATCGTGACCATGTCCGTGCCCATGTCGACGTTCGACTGCTCCAGCGCCCCCTGCAGCAGGTGCGCTTCGCCCGCGGGGTGCGGTTCGCCACTGTCCTTCGTCGCTTCGAACAGGTTGCCGCCGAGCGAGCGCAGGTGGCCGGGTGAGGTCACCGTCACCAGCTTGATCTGGCCGAGCTTCTTGCCTTCGGCGGTGACGGTGCCGTCGGCCGAGATCGACACCTGCGAGGGCGAGACGCCCGAGGGCAGTCTGATCGACGGCGAGAGCCGGTGTCCCTGGGAGTCCACGATCGTGCCTCCGGCGTCGACGCCGAGGGCGCCGTCGCGCGTGAGCGCGGTCTGGCCGCCGGGGAGCGTCACCTGGATGTAGCCGCGGCCCTCGATCGCCACGTCGAGCGGATCGCCGGTTTCGCGCAACGCCCCCTGGACCTGGGTGCGGCCGACGAATTCGGCGTTCGCGCCGGCGCCGGCGGTCGACTGGGTGCCCGCGATGTTGACGTCGTTGTAGAGCAGGTCGTTGAACGCGACGCGCTGTGACTGGTAGCCGTTCGTGTTGACGTTCGCGAGGTCGTTGCTGATCGCGTCGAGCTGCTGCTGCTGCGCCGACATGCCTGCTGCTGCGGAATAGAGACCTTCGAGCATCAGCTCGTTCCTCTTTCGATTTCGTTTCGGCGCCGCGGGGCTCGCCGTCGCGACCCGGCCGCCGAGAATGGACCTGCTCCCAACGTGATCGGCATCGGTCGCGCGGACTTGAGCGCCGCCGCGCACGAGCGCTGTCACCGCGCGCGCGGCCGGCAGGCCCTCTTACTGGCCGTTGATCGAGCCGACCTGCGTGGTCGCGGCCTGGAGCGTCTGGTCGATCGTCTGGATCGCCTGCTGGCCGGACTGGAAGCTGCGCAGCGAGGTGATCATTTCGACCATCACCTTGGCGGCGTCGACGCCGGAGCCCTCGAGCGCACCCTGGCGGACCTCGCCGGCGGCCTTGCCCGAGGCGGTGCCCGTGAACAGGTTTTCGCCCTGCTTGGTCGCGCCCGGAACCTCGAAGGTCCCCAGCGCGCTCGCGGCCACGGCGCCGTTCGCGCCGACCTTGATCGCCGCGCCCGTCTGGCTCAGCACGGGGTTGCCCTGGTTGTCGGTCAGGGTCCCGTTGGCCGACGCCGTGAACTGACCGTTGCGCGTGTAGCGAACGCCCGCTTCGGTGCGGACCGCGAAGAAGCCGGTTCCCGCGATCGCGAAGTCGAGCGGTTCGCCGGTTTCCTGGATCGATGCGGGGGTCATGTCCGTGAACGTCTTGCCGACGGCGACGCCCTGGTCGACGGAGCCCACCGCCGCGCCGCCCGACGTGTTGGCCATCAGCATCGTGCCGAAGTTGTGCTGGGTGGACTCGTCGGGCTTGTAACCCGGCGTCGAGGCGTTGGCGAGGTCGTTCGAGAGCTGGTTCTGGCGCGTCTGCTCGGCGACCATGCCGGATGCGGCTATGAACAGGCCGATATCCATGCGAACCGGGTAGTCGGCCGCGGCACGGGAACCTTTAGCGCGCGGTCGCGCTCAGCCGACGCTCGTGAACAGCGCGGTCTCGGACGCGAGCTGCTCGTACAGGCGGCTGCGGAGCTGCGTGTGGATCTGGGAGACGCGGCTCTCGGACACCACCAGGCGCCTCCCGACCTCGCGCAGCGTGGCGTCCTCGACGTACAGCAGCACCGCGACTTCGCGGTGCTGCGCGCTCAGACGCGCGAACGCGCCGCGAAAACGCTTCTTGGCTTCGTGGCGTTCGGCGCTCACGACGGGATCGCAGTCGAGATCGGCGCTCTCCAGCGTGTCGATCCGCTCGATCGTGGTGGCCTCATCGAGCACGGCCCCGTGGACGCGCGTCCAGGCGTACTGCTCGAGTGTGGCGCCCTTGCCGGGGTCGAAGCGCTCGATCGAGCGGATCAGCGCCTCCAGTCCGCTCGAGAGGAATCCTGCGCGTCGCACTGCGCGGGGACCTCGCGGATCTTGCGGTACACGATGTAGCGAACCATCGGCGTGTACATGAAGATCAGCCGGTCTCGTGGCTCCGGCGCTCCGGTGCGGCGGTACTCGCGCCACAGCTGCAGCGCCTCCTCCGCCGAGGTCCTGGGGGTGCGCTCTCCGGTTGCGTCCATGGGCCGGTGATCGGCGGCTGGGCAGCGAGTGCAGCACTGGTTCTGGGCCCCCGCACGCGGCCCGCCCCCGACACCCTTTGTTTCTCCTCGTCGGGGTTTTCCCCTCCCCGCACGCGCGTGCGCGCGTGTACGTTGGGCGAAGACTTGCGTGGCGGGCGGCGGGCGCGCGGGGCGCACCGCCGGCGATCCCCATCTGTCGTTTGGCCGCTCGGGCGCTCAAGATTTCGTGCGACCCGTCGATCACACGGTTAGGACCGAAGCGCGAGGTGGCCCAGGGACTGGACCACGACAACCGTTTTCAGGGAGAAAACGCAATATGAGCTCGCAGCAAGCTGATCGCATCATCGACTCCACGGGTTCCACAAACCACACCGAGCCGCTCGCAGTGCCCGGCGATGCGCAGGACGTCCTGCCGATCGGGATCTCGCGCGGCGGCCCGCCGCCCGAGCTTCTCGAGCAGATCGCCCACGCAGGGCGCATCCAGGCGGAGATCCGCGCCGAAGGCAACGACGTCCGCTTCCACGGAGGTCTCGACGGCGCCGTCCTGATCGAGCTGTGCACGATCGACGGCGAGCTGATCCGCGCGCTGTCGGCCGTCGAGGTCGTAGAGCTCGCGGCGGGACAGGCAGCCGCCGTCTGAGAGGAAGCTCGCCGTGTCGAGCATCTCCGTCAACACCGAAGCCGGTCAGCCGATCTCGATCACGGGGCTCGCCTCGGGCTTCGACACGGCCGCGATCATCCACGCGCTCGTCGAAGCCGAAAAGGTCCCGATCAACAAACTCACGACGCAGCAGGAAAAGATCGTCGCCCAGCAGACCACGATCCGCAACCTGCAGCTCAGCCTCCATCAGCTCACCTTCCAGCTCGCGGAATTCAAACTCTCCTCGCTGTTCCAGACCTCGCAGACGGTGACGTCCAACGAACCGCAGCGGGTGGCTGCGACGGCGACGTCGGGCGCGGGAGTCGGCGGCTACCAGGTGGAAGTCACGCAGCTCGCGAACTCCGCCCAGCGCACGTTCACGTTCACGAGCCCTGCCGCGGAAGACACGATCACGATCGACGGCCACGAATACAAGCTCGGGGCCGAAGGCACCGCCAAAGAACTCGCCCAGAAGATCAACTCGGACGGAAAAGCCACGGTCTACGCGGCGGTGCTGAACAGCGAAACGATCGTGCTCTCCAGCCGCACGACCGGCGAAACGGGCGGCGAATTCATCAAAGTCGAAGACGCGGGCGGCACACTCGTGGAAAAGGCCGGGACCGCCAAGGAAGGGCGCGACGCCGAATACTCCGTCGACGGTGTCGCCGGCAAATCGAGCTCCAACGAAGTCACCGAAGCGATCGCGGGCGTGAAGCTGACGCTCGAGGGCCTCACCACGACCTCCGGCCCGGTGACCGTCGACGTGCTCGCCCCGACGACGAACACGAGCGCGGTCGAAGCCCAGCTGCAGTCCTTCGTGAACACCTACAACAGCAACGTCGAAGCGATCCAGAAGCAGCTCACCACCAAGCCGCTCCCCGGCGCCAAGAGCCTCGAAGAATTCGAAACGGGGACGTTGTTCGGCGACACCGAACTGACGGGCCTGGTCAACCGGATGCGCTCGACCATGTTCGAAAGCGTCGAAGGGCTCCCCGAAGGCGTCGCGAGCCCGTTCGACATCGGCCTCGGCACCGGTGGCGCGAGCGCGAACGCCGCACAGGGCGCGATCGAAGGTCACCTGAAGCTCGAACCCAAGAAGCTCCTGGCCGCGCTCGCGGAAAACCCCGAAGGCGTCCAGAAGATGCTGCAGGCGTGGTCCAAAAAGCTCGAAGGCGTGATCAACAACGCCGCCGAACCGGGCGGCTCGCTCGAAACGCGGATCAACGGCGACGAAGCGCAGGTCACGACGATCAAGGCGCGCATCAAGACGATGAACGAAGCACTGACCGAACGCCAGAAGCAGCTCGTGAGCACCTACGCGACGCTCGAAGGCATCCTCGCCAGGACCAACGCGCAGCTCGGCTGGTTGATGCAGCAGACCGAACGCCTCGGCAAAGGCGGATAGGCCCAGCCGCCATTCCTCAACTTTGTCGGCCGAAAGCCGATGACGGTAGAGGCAATGGCCAACCTCGCCACGACACCTCAGGCCTACCAGCGCGGCGCTGTGCTCGCCGCCACGCCGGCGGAACTCGTGGTGATCCTCTACGACGGGGCGCGCCGCTTCCTGCGGCAGGCGTCCGCCGCGATGGAGGCCGGCGAGATCGAGCGGGCGCACCGCACCCTGCGCCACGCCGAGATGATCGTCGCGCACCTCAACGGAACGCTCGATCACGAGCAGGGCCAGCTCGCGGTGAGCCTCGGCCAGCTCTACACCTTCTGCCTGCGCCATCTCGATGACGCCCGGATGGAGCAGAACCCGGAGAAGCTCGCGGAGGTCAGCGCGATGCTCGGCGAGCTCCGCGACGCATGGGCTCAGATAGCGGCCGAGGCGCCGCGCCCATGAGCGCGCCGGCGCCCGCGGGCCGAGAGCTCGCACCGTACGAGGCGCTGGTCGCCCACGCCGAGCACGAACTCGAGCTCGCCGGCCGCGGTGACGTCGAAGGGCTGCTCGCGCTGTCGGAGCGCTGGGACGAGCTGGTGGCGGGGATGCCCTCCGCGCCGCCCTCCGGTGCCCGCGGCCTCATCGAGCGTGCCACGCTGATCCACGAGCGCACCCGGATCGAGCTGATCCGCCTGCGCGAGGGCCTGCAGGCGGAATTCGCGACCACGCTGCGCGCGCGCCGCACGGCGGAGGGCTACGCCGGCGCCCTGCCGGCCAGGCCACGCATAGACCAGAGCGCCTAGGGCATCCGTCTCCCCCGCAAGCCTCCGGTGAGGCGGCGGCGCGGCCCGAGTGCGGGCTTGCACGCCGCGACGATCCGGCGGTCGGGGCTAAAGATCGTGGCGCTCCGGCCGATCACGGGAGCGGCCCTCGATGGCCGGAGGCCACAGCGACCTCAGGGAGAGCGTCGTTTTTCAGCCCAGGGAGGGCGGAAAGGCAAGACCCTTCGCGATGGCACTCGTCGACTCAACCCAGCAGGTCCTGGAGGCCGCGATGCGCGGCTCGTGGCAGCGCGAGACCGCGCTCACGAACAACATCGCCAACGCCGACACGCCCGGCTACGTGCGCCAGGAAGTCAACTTCGAGTCCGCCCTGCAGGGTGCGATCGCCGGCGGCGACCCGGTTTCCGAAATGCAGTTCGAAGCCGAACCCGCCCCTGCCGAAGCGAGCCCCAACGGCGGCAGCGTCAGCGTCGACCAGGAATCCGCGCGGCTGGCCGAAAACGGGCTCGACTACCAGTCGCTGACCGACGTGATCAACACGCGCAACGGCATCATCCGCTCCGCCATCGGACTGCTCTGATGGGTCTCTTCGACGCAATCGGCATCGCAGGCACCGGGCTCACGGCGCAACGGATCCGCATGGACGTCACGTCCGAGAACCTCGCGAACGCCGACACCACCAAAGGCGCGGGCGGCCAGCCCTACCAGCGCCAGGACGTCGTGCTCGGCGAGATCGGCCGGGCCGGCGGCTTCAGCGGCGCGCTGTCGGGGGCGATCGCCCAGGTCGGCGGCGCCCAGCCCGCCGGTGGCGTGCAGGTCACGGGGATCGTGCAGGACGCCACGCCCGACCAGCAGGTCTACGACCCGGGCAACCCCGAAGCCGACGCCAAGGGCTACGTCAAGCTGCCGAACGTCAACACGGTCACCGAAATGACGGACCTGATCTCCGAGCAGCAGTCCTACCAGTCCGACGTGACCGCGATGCAGACCGCCAAGGCGATGTTCACGAGCACGCTGGGGATCCTCAAGTGATCATTCCCCCGATCGGCACCCTCACAGGGCAGCTCGCGAGCACCGCCCCGGAAGGCACCGCGCAGGGCGCCGGCGCAACGGGCGCGGGCGCGATCGAACCCGCGGGCGGCGTCGAACCTACGGGCGGCGTCGAAGCCACGGGCGGAAAGTCGGCGTTCGGCGGCGCGCTCACCGAAGCGATCTCCTCGCTCGAAGGCAGCCAGATCAGCGCGAGCCAGGCGTCGCAGGAGCTCGCCACCGGCACCGTCAAGGACCCCGAGGCGGCGGTGACCACCGTCGAGGACGCCGCACTCGAGATGCAGCTCGCCGCGCAGATCCGTGCGAAGGCCACCGAAGCAGCCCAGACCATCTTCCAGACACAGGTGTAGCCCATGCCCGTATCGCAGATCGCATCCCGTCTCACCCCCCGCGGCTGGCTGATCGCCGGCGGCGCCGCGGCGGCCGCCGTCCTGTTCATCTACCTGTTCATCCACATGGTCTCCGCGCCCAGCTACGCGACCGTGGTGAGCGGGGTCGACCCGGCGCAGACGGGCAAGATGGAGAGCACGCTGAGCCAGCACGGGATCAGCTACCAGCTGCAGAACAACGGCACCGCGCTCGCCGTCCCCTCCAACCAGAGCGCCGCCGCGCGCGTGGCGCTCGCGGGCGACAACCTGCTCGGCGGCTCCCAGCCCGGCTTCGAGCTGTTCAACAAACAGAGCCTCGGGGAAAGCAACTTCCAGCAGCAGGTGACCTACCAGCGCGCGCTGCAGGGCCAGCTCGCCGAAACGATCAACAGCGTGCAGGGCGTCTCGGGCGCGCAGGTCACGCTCGTGCTGCCCAACCAGCAGAACCAGATCTTCGGCGAAAACCAGGGCGTGAGCTCGGCCGCGGTGCTGCTGTCCGGCACGAGCAGCCTGGATCCGGCCTCCGTCCACGGGATCGCGCAGCTCGTGGCCAACAGCGTCCCCGGCCTCCAGCTCTCGAAAGTCACGATCACCGGCTCCTCCGGCCAGCTCCTGTGGCCCGCGTCGGGCGGCAGCGGCGCCGGTGGCACGAACCTCCAGGAAGCCGAGCAGCGCTACGACGCGAGCCTGCAGGCGAACCTCGACGCGATGCTCGCGCAGACGCTCGGAGCGGGCAAGGCGCAGGTGCTCGTGTACGCCAACATGAACGTCGACCAGA
>Ga0187823_10000044_pt1 | contig 24525 bp, 20 predicted proteins | sample NC_wetland_sal_i_12_FD_132968 | JGI IMG/M metagenome (GOLD analysis project Ga0187823, IMG submission 132968) | Wetland sediment microbial communities from Neuse River Estuary, North Carolina, USA - SourceSoil_3 | ecosystem: Environmental > Aquatic > Freshwater > Wetlands > Sediment | place...
CGGCGGATTCCGCGGCGGCGACGCAGTCGGGATGCGTCTCGAACTGCCCGCCGGGCGGCTTTGTCATCAGGCCGATCCGCAGGCGCCCGGGGTCGGCGCCGAGCTCCTGCACGTATGGGCGCGCTTGTGCGGGGGCCGTGTAGGGATCCCCCGGCTGAAGGCCCGCGATGGCGTCGAGGATCGCCGCGCTGTCGCGCACGCTGCGCGAGACGACGTGCTCGCACACCAGACCCGACATGACGTCGCCGAAGTCCGCGCCCTGTGACACACGCCCGCGCGACGGCTTCAGCCCGACGAGGCCGCAGTGGCTCGCGGGGATCCGGATCGACCCGCCGCCGTCGTTGGCGTGCGCAACCGGGACGAGGCCCGCGGCAACCGCCGCGGCGGAGCCCCCGCTCGAGCCTCCCGGCGAGCGCGAGGTGTCCCAGGGGTTGTGCGACGGCCCGTATGCGTCGGGCTCGGTCGTGGGGAGGATGCCCAGCTCGGGCGTGTTGGTCTTGCCCATGAACAGGAAGCCCGCCTCGCGGAAGCGCCGCGCAAGATGCTGGTCCTCGGAGGCGCGGTGGTCGTGGCGCTTCAGGAACGCCATGCCCTCGTGGAACGGGTCGCCGGCCGTGTGGCAGAGGAGGTCCTTCAGGAGCATCGGCACCCCCCGGAACGGCCCGTCCGGGATCTCGCCGCGAGCTGCCTCGAGCGCCTTCTCGTGGAGATCGGTGATCACCGCGTTCAGCTCCGGGTTGATGCTCTCGATCCGCTCCTGGGCCCCTTCCACGAGCTCTGTCGGCGTGACCTCGCCGTCACGCACGAGCTGGGCCTGGGCGGTCGCATCGAGCTTCCAGATCTCCGCCATCGCTGTCCCCCTTCGGGTTCGCTGCCTGAGGTGAGCGCACTATAGACCTGCGCCACCGGCCGCCGCCCGGCGCTCCCGGGACGTAGCTCGGCTGAGCGCACGCGTCCCCGCGGCCGCGCTGCGGTCATGTCGATCGACGGTCGGTGATCTGGAGCGAGCGCGTGGGCGCCCCGTGCGAGCCCGGGGCGCCCAAGGCCCTTGCTACCTGTGCCTAGCTAGTCGCTAGCCAATCGAGCCCGACTGGCTCTGCGAGTTGCTCTGGCCCGTGTTGTTGCTGTTCGACGACGAGCTGGTCGTCGTCGCGTTGTTGAACTGCTTTACGTCGCCGCCCTTGCCGCCGAAGCAGCTGCACGGGTTCCAGCTGAACCCGAGCACCGAGACGGGGATGTTGACGTTGGACTGTTCGTTCGACGCGGAGCTCGAAGAGCTCTGCGACGTGCTGTTGCTGTTGCTGGCCGACTGCGACTGGTCCAGCTTGGGGCCGGACTTGTGGCCGTCGTCGCCGCCCTTGGGGCCGCACGGCGGGGGCGGGCAGGGGTTCTTGCCCTTGTCGCCCTTGTCGCCGTGGTCGCTCTTGTGGCCCTTCGGATCGCAACCACAACCGTGGTCCTTGCCGTTGCCGCCCTGGTTGCTCCAGGATGGCGGCCCCTGCGGCGGACCCGACTGGCCGCAGTCACAGCCACCGCCGGGCTTGCCGCTCGGCGGCGGGCCCTGCGGATGGTCGTTGCCGCAGCCACAGGGCGGGCCCTGCGGGTGGTCAGACCCCTTCACGGAGCCGGTCTGGCTCTGCTGGTTGCTCTGACCGGTGTTGTTGCTGTTGGACGAGCTGCTCGTCGTGTTCGCGTTGTTGCCCTGGTGGACATCGCCGCTGTTCGCGCCCGGGCTCAGGATCGCGATCGGGACGTTCACGTTGGACTGTTCGCTCGACGCGGAGCTCGAGGAGCTCTGCGACGTGCTGTTGCTGTTTTCACCGGACTGGCTCTGGTCGACCTTGCCGCCGGAGCCGTCGCCGCCCTGAACCGAGCCGGTCTGGCTCTGTTCGTTGCTCTGACCGGTGTTGTTGCTGTTCGACGAGCTGCTCGTCGTGTTCGCGTTGTTGCCCTGGTGGACATCGCCGCTGTTCGCGCCCGGGCTCAGGATCGCGATCGGGACGTTCACGTTGGACTGTTCAGAGCTGGCTTCGCTCTGGCTTTCCTGCGTTGTGCTGTTGCTGTTGCTTGCGGACTGGCTCTGCTTGAGGATCCCCCCGAGCGTGCCGCCGCTTGGGTGGTCGCTACCGCCCGCGAGCGCAGCGCTCGGGGCCACGGCGAGCGCAAGCGCGCTCACCGCCATAGCGACGCAATGGCGTCTCATGGATAGAGCTCCTTTCGAGCTTCGAGTTGACTGTCGGGACGCCCGCATGCCTGCCGGCGTCGCTCTGGGTCGCTCGATCGGAGCTAGCCGGGGCGCTCAGGAATGAGCACGTGCGGCGCCAGGCGCAGCGACTCGCTCGCAAGCCGCATTCGCCGTAGCGCCGGCGGGACCCACAACATCAGGAGTCCCGCGAGGGTAAGCAGGAGGGCGATCCCTGCCGCCGCGGAGCCGCCGCCGATGCTTCCGGGGGCGGCCGGCTGCGAGGGCGCCGGAAGTGGTTCGGGTGCGGTGGGCGTGGGGCCCCCGTGAGGAGCCGGCGAGGTGGTCGAGCCGGCGATCTCAGCGGAGCCCGTCCAGCTCGGAAGACCCCAGAACGCGGCTTCTGCGGAAGCCATCTGCCCGAAGCTCGTGAGCGCGGCCTGCGCGGCTGAGACACCGGATGCGCCGGTTGCGGGAGCGCCCGCGCTCATCGCGAACGGGAGCGTGGCGGACGGTTCGCCGGCCGGCGATCCCGTGCCCGCGGGTGCCTGCGTGCCCGGCGCGAGTGCTTCGCGCGGAGCCTCGCCGGTCCGTGTGGGGCCGCTCGGCGAGGGAGTGCCGGACGTGCCGTGTTCGCCGCCCAGCGTGCCCGTGGGCCCTTCGCTGCCGATCACTGGAATCGGCGAGCCTCCGCCGCTCAGCGGCGTTTCGATCACGTGACCGAGCGATCCGGTGGTCGTCCCGCCGACGGTTTCCACAGTGCGGGTGACGGTGGTCAACGGCGTTTCTTCGGCGACCGCGGTGACGGTTTTGCCAACGCTGGCGACGACCGGCGCGACGGCTTCGGTGACCGGCTTCGTGACGCTCGAGACCGTCTTCGCGACGGGAGCGACCACGCTGCTCACGGTCTTCGTGACCGGGGCGGTGACGCTGCTCACGGTCTTCGTGACGGGCGCCGTGATGGTGCTCACGGTCTTCGCGACGGGAGCGACCACGCTGCTCACGGTCTTCGTGACGGGGGCGGTGACGGTGCTCACCGTCTTGCTGACGGGCGCGGCCGCCGAGGCCACGGTCTTGGTCACGGGAGCGGCCGCCGAGGTCACGGTCTTGCTGACGGGGGCGGCGGCCGAGGTCACGGTCTTGGTCACGGGGGCGGCGGTCTTGGTGGCGGCTTCGGTGACCGGGGCCACCGCGCTGGTCGCCGGCGCCGCCGCGGTCGTCACGGCCCCGGTCACCGTTGGTGCAGCCGCTTCAGCGGTCTTCCCGAGCGCGCCGCTCAGCGTCGAGGCGGCGGCTCCTGGAGCGAAGGCCCCCGCCGCGAGGAGCGCACCGACAAACAGCCCAGCTGCCCTGGGGGCGGGTCGATGACGAGAGGTGTGGTGTGTGCTGAACAACGGGTCCGTCCGAATCTTCAGCCTGGCGGCGGTTTGCGTAGCTTTGAGCACCGTTGCTACCCATTGACCACGTTGACAAACGCAGACGGAGGCCTGTGCGACCATCAAATTGCCGCAAATAGCGAACCTTTTGGTCGCACGCTCGCCCGCGCGCCGTATGTTCCGCGGCGTGTGGTCGGAAGAGGACGACGCGATCATCGGGGGCGATCTGACCGCCGCGCTCGCCTACGTGACACCCGCTGGCGGCGCCGTCGTCACTCCCGTCGCACCCGTCGGGCTGCGTGACCGCGATGCCGGAACCGTGGGGTTCACAACGTCGCTCGGCTTCGGCCGCAAGCTCGACCGCATCAAGCTCAACCCGAACGTTGCGCTTGCCTACCACGCGCGCGAGCACGGCTTCGCGAGCAGCTCCAGGTACGTGCTCGTGCAGGGGACGGCGACGTACGACGCCCAGCCCGACGAGGAGCTCCTCGAACGCGAGCTGTTGCCCGCGTCGACCAAGTTCATGGGCCCACCCAAGCGCGGGGTGTTCTGGGACCGCTGGCTGAGCGCGTACTACGGCGACCGCGTCGTCGTGACCGTGAAGGTCAAGCGCGTCGTGTCGTGGCCCGACCCGCTGGCGCAGGGAGAGCCGGACGTGGCCGGCGAGGCGCTGCCGCAGGAGGCGCCCGTCTCCCAGCAGGCGCCCTCGGGCGGCACCGGTCCGCGCGTCGACGCGGAGCGATCAGCGCGCAAGGCCAAGGCGCTCCCGCACGTCCTCCTGGGCTGGGTGGGGGCTGACGGCATGCCGATGGTCGTGCCGGTGCAGGTCGGCGCAGGCGGCGCGTCCGGGATCGCGCTCGAAGGTCCGCTGCCGGGCGGAGCCCGCCGAGCCGGCCTGCTCGCGCACAGCTACCGGTCGCAGCTGATCGGCCTGACCACGCGCCAGCACACCGGCTGGCTCGCGGACAGCGTGTACGCGCCGCACACCGCGGGCGGCTTCGCCGCGCCTCCCAACAAGACCCTGCTGCTGCTCGCGAACGGGTTCATGGCGCGGCGCGGGCTCGCCGCGGCGCGCAAGGCCGGGCGCAGCTAGTCGCGCGCCGCGCTCAGCCACGCGGCCTCCCGGACGGTGGCTGGCGGCGACCGCCTCCGGCCGGTAGCCTCCTCCGGATGGAGGGGGGAGCTCGGGTGCCTGCGCTCGGCGGGTCCAAGGTCGAGGGGGCCACGGCGACGATCGTCGTCGCGTGCCTGGCGACCGCGATGCTGATGCTCGACATCAGCGTCATCAACACCGCTCTTTCGAGCATCGCCCACGGCCTCGACACGGGGCTGAGCGGCCTCCAGTGGGTCGTGGACGCCTACACGATTCCGTTGGCGGCCACCGTCCTGACCGCCGGGGCGATCGCCGACCGCCTCGGCCGCCGCAAGCTCTTCCTCATCGGCCTGTCGCTGTTCACAGCGATGTCAGCGCTTTGCGGCGCGGCCAGCGGGATCGAGATGCTCGTGGCGTCGCGTGCCGTGCAGGGCCTCGGCGCCGCAGTGATGTTCGCGACGGCGTTGGCGCTCATCTCGCAGGTCACCCCGACCAACGAAGCGCGCGTCAAGGCGCTCGCGGCATACGGGATCGCGATCGGGGCGTCCTTCGCGATCGGGCCCTTCATCGGCGGATCACTCACCGCACTGTTCGGATGGAGGGCGATCTTCCTGATCAACGTTCCGATCGGCGCTGTCGTTCTATGGACCACCTACCGTCACGTGGGGGAGGGGCGCGATCCCGCGCCGCGGCGAATCGACTGGGCGGGACAGGCAGCGCTCATCGGCGGCCTCTTCCTTCTGGTGCTCGCGCTGCTGCGCGGCAACGACGACGGCTGGGGCAGCACTGCGATCGTGCTGTCGCTGACCGGCGCCGCTGTCCTGCTGACCGTGTTCGTGCTCCTGCAGCACCGCTCGCGGGAACCGATGCTCCCGCTGGGCCTGCTCCGGCAACGGCACTTCGCCGGACCGCAGATCGCGGTCTTCGCGATCGCAGCATCGTTCTTCGCCGTCTTCCTCTACACCACGCTCTACCTGCAGACCGTCCTCGGCCTGTCGGCCATCGAGACCGGGCTCGTGTATCTGCCCGGCACGTCCCTCGTGTTCATCGTCTCGGGGCTCACGGCACAGTTCGGGCAGACGATCGCACCTGCAAAGCTCGCCACCGCGGGGCTCGCGCTGGTCGCGGTCGGCCTGGCGCTGATGCTGGTCATCCAGGTCGACTCCTCGTGGACGGCGATCGTCCCGGGTCTGCTCGTCACCAGCGTCGGGACTGGGCTGTTCAACCCCACCGGCAGCGAGCTGGCCCTCCGCGCCCTGCCCCCCGAGCAGAGCGGGCTGGCCGCCGGCACCAACGACACCTTCCGGCAGACTGGGATCGCCGTCGGTATCGCCGCGCTGGGCACGCTGGTGCCCGCCGGCGCCGCTCTGGGCGGTGACGGCGCGTCATACGTCGAAGGCCTGCACCACGCGCTGCTCGCAGCGGCGATCCTCGCCGGCGCCGGCACCGTCGCCACCGCCTGGCTTCTGATCCCTCAGTCGGTTCCCACCCTCGAGAACGTGGCGCCGCAGCTCGACTGACGGCAGGCACGCGGACCAGGGGCGCCTCCGGCCCTCGACCGTCTGGCCCGCTCAGGTCGACCGGCGGGTCAGCCCTTCGATCAGGCGCCGAGCGGTTTCGCTCGCTTCGGCGCGTGCCCTGGTGGCATCGCCGGCGGTCGCGATCATCACGCCAGCCTCCTTTAGGGCGGCGGCGACCATGCGTGCCGTCGCCGGGATGGGAAGGTCGTCGTCGATCTCGCCGGCGTCCTTTGCGGCGCGCAGTCTTGCGGCGATCAGTTCCTGCGTGTCGTCCAGGATCAGGTCCCATCCGATGACACTCGGAGCTACCGCCGTGATGCGGAAGAACGCCGCGTCCGAGCACGCGTCGAGGTAGACCTCGCAGTCGGCCATCAGGCTGGGGGCCGGGTTCGCGGCGCCGGCGGCCGCGATGCGTGTATTCGTACCCGCGACCAGCTCGTCGTAGACGGCGCGGAACAGGCCGGCCTTGCTGCCGAAGTGGTGGTAGAGGGCGCCGCTGGTGACGCCCGCCCGGCTGGCGATCTCGTCGACGCCGACCTCGGCGTAGCCCGGATCGGAGAACAGCGTCAGCCCCGCGTCGAGCAGTGCGCGGCGGGTTGTGTGGGTGCGTTCGGCCTGAGTGGGCATTTGACATACGTAACAGCGTTATGCAAATGTACGTAACCGGGTTACGAAACAAGCCTACGAAAGGCGGAGGCGGATGCGGGCTCTGTACTGGAACGGCCGGGATGCGCTGGAGTGGCGAGAGGACGCGGAGCCCTCCATCGTTGAACCAACGGACGCGCTCGTGCGCCCGATCGCGGTCTCGACCTGCGATCTCGACCAGGCGATCGTCCACGCGAAGGAGCCCGTTCCGGGATCCGAGCAGCCGTTCGCGATCGGTCATGAGGGGGTCGGCGAGGTCATCGACGTCGGCCCCGGCGTGAGGACGCTGCGCTCCGGCGACGTGGTCGCGATCTGCCACCACCTCAGCTGTGGCGCGTGCGACCGCTGCATCGACCAGCGGCCGCTGTTCTGCCGGACCACCAACGATGGCGCGATCGCGATCTTCGGCGTTCCGATGGGCGCGGAGTACGGCGGGCTGTTCTCAGATCTCGTACGCGTCCCCTACGCAGACCAATGCCTCCTGCCGCTGCCGCCCAACGTCACGGCGGTCGAGGCGGTCTCGGTCGGAGACAACCTCGCTGACGCCTGGCGGACGGTCGCGCCCTTCCTGTCGCAGCGCCCCGGCGCCGACGTGCTGATTCTGGGTAGCGGCTCGATCGGCCTCTACGCGACCGACATCGCGCTCGCCCTCGGCGCGCGCGATGTCCGCTTCGTGGACGCAGACGACTCCCGGCGCGCGCTGGCCGAGAGCCTCGGTGCCAGCGTCCGCCCGCCATCGGACTTCGATCCGCATGAGAAGGGCTACGCGATCACGGTGAACGCGACGGCCGACACGAGCGGCTCTACCTTGCGCACGTGCCTCCTCGCGGCCGAACCCGGCGCGACCTGCGTCAACACGACGCCGCACTTCGCCGATCCCGCGCTGCCGGTGCTGCACATGTTCCTGAACTGCCTCACCCTCACCGGCGGGCTCTCGCAGGCCCGCGCCAACATGCCGGCGGTGCTCGCGCTGCTCGCGAGCGGGCGCATCTCCCCGCAGCGGGTCGCGACCGCCGTACTGCCTTTCGAGACGGCGGCCAACGCGATCCCCACGGCCGGCTTCAAGCCCGTTTTCGTCCGCGACCCCATCGCTGCGCCCGCCTCGCGGCTGAAAGGAGAAGCATGACCGTCCTCGAAACGCTGCTCGAGCGCAACGCGAGCGTCGCCAGTGAGCACGAGACGCTGCCGAATCTGCCCGGCCTGAACCTCTGCATCGTCACCTGTCCCGACCCACGCGTGGATCCCGCTCACGTCTTCGGCCTGCAGCCCGGCGAGGCCGCGGTCGTGCGCGCAGCCGCCGGACGCGTTTCGCCGATCGTCATCCAGCAGCTCGCCTTCCTGAGCGCCACCGGCGCCGACTACGGGCAAGCGCCCGACACGGTGGAGCTCTTGCTCATGACCCACACCCACTGCGGGATCGCAAACTTCGTGAGAGCGGATCGTCGAGGGGCGCTCGCGGCGTTCCTCGGCTGCGAGGAGGACGAGCTCGATGCGAGAGCCGTGACGGACCCGCGCGAGGCGGTGCGTGTCGACGTGTCCCTGCTGGCCGACAACCCGCTGATCCCGGCGTCCGTCGCCGTCACCGGCGTCGTCTATGACGTCGAGCGCGGACTGGTCGAGGTGGTCGAGCGTCGCGCTCCTCTTCGGACCTCATAGGCCTGCATGAGACGCCTACCTTCTCCGATCTATGCCCCGTGCGGGACTCGAACCCGCCCCACCGGATTAAAAGTCCGGCGCTCTACCAGATGAGCTAACGGGGCCCGCGGCCCGACAGTGTGGCAGATGCCTGCTCGCTTGAAGCCTCGTCCCCGTCGGGGGATTCGGCGGCGGCCACGCGCAGCATCTCCTCGATGCGCGTGAGCTTCACGCGCGGGCGTCCGCCGGGCTCGCCGAGGGCGCGCTCGTGACGGTCGATCGCCTCCCAGCCGTCGTATGTGACGAGCTCCGGCTGGTTCGAGCGCAGCAGCGACTCGATCGCGTCCGCGTCGGATTCGGCGGGAACGTGCACCGCGCCCTCCTCGCCGCCCGCGAGGTCCGCGAGTAGCGCGTCGACGGTCTCCTGCGCGTCCTTCTTGTTCGTCCCGATCACACCCGACGGGCCGCGCTTGATCCAGCCCACCACGTACTCGCCCGGGGCATGCTTGCCGGTGCCGGGATCGATCACGCGACCTGCCTCGTTGGGGATCACCGCCGCGCGCTCGTCGAACGCCACGTCCGGCAGCGCCATCCCGCGGTAGCCGATCGCGCGGAAGAGGAGCCCGGTCTCGATCGTCTCGTGCTCGTCGGTGGCGGACGCTCGCAGTGCCCCGCCGGCGCCCGCCACGAGCTCGTTGCGCACGAGCTCCACCGAGCCGAGATGGCCGGCGTCGTTGGCGTGCAGCGAGACCGGGGAGAGCAGGAAGCGCAGGACGATCCGCTTGCTGTGCCCGTGCGGCTCGCGTTCCGCGTACGAGCGCAGGATCTCCACGTTCTTGCGGGAGGTGACGTCCTCCTCGGCCTTGGCGTCGTGCACCGCGAGCGCGCGATCCAGCTCCTCGCCGTCGACGATCACGTCAGCGTCGTGCAGCTCGCCGAGCTCGAGCAGCTCCGGGTTGGTGAACGCCGCCTGCGCCGGGCCGCGGCGTCCCAGCACCACGACCTCGTTGACGCGGCTCGCAGCGAGCACCTCCAGCGCGTGGTCGGCCGTGTCGGTCGGCGCGAGCTCCTCGGGTGCAAGCACCAGCATCCGCGCCACGTCGATCGCGACGTTTCCGTTGCCGACGACGACGGCGCGCTCGGAGCGCAGCAGGTCGACCTCGAGGTCGGTGTTGTCGGGGTGGCCGTTGTACCAGCCCACGAACTCCGTGGCCGCGTGCGAGCCCGGCAGGTGTTCGCCCTCGATGCCGAGCGGCCGGTCCGACGGCGAGCCCGTCGCGTACACGATCGCGTGGTAGTGGGCCAGCAGGTCTGAGCGCGAGACGTGCTCGCCGAACGTGACGTTCCCGAAGTAGCGGAAGCGGGGGTGCGCCGCGGTCTTCTCGTACACGCGCGTGACCGACTTGATCTTGGGGTGGTCCGGGGCCACGCCCGAGCGCACCAGCCCCCACGGGGTGGGAAGCCGCTCGATCATGTCGACCTCGACGCGTTCGTCGGCGTCCTTGAGCAGATGGCCGGCGGCGTAGAAGCCCGCCGGGCCGGAGCCGATCACCGCGATGCGAATTGGAGAGAGATCTGACATGTCGTGTGGGGGACGGCCGGCTGCTCGCCGCGATGGGCGCGGCCCGACTCGAACGGGCGACCCCCTCGGTGTAAGCGAGGTGCTCTGACCAGCTGAGCTACGCGCCCTGGTTGGCCCCAAGGCTAGCGATCCGGCGAAGCGCAGCCCGGGCGCCGGGATCTCTGCGAACGTGGCCGCATGCTGCGTAGAGGCACGCGGTCCAGACGGGTGGCGATCGCGGTGCCGATCGTCGTGCTCGTCCTGCTCGTGCTCGCGCAGCTCGTGCTGCCGTCGATCGCCGCCCACCGCATCTCCTCGCGGGTCGGGCGCTACGGGCACGTCGAGTCCGTGTCCGTGAGCGCGTGGCCCGCCATCGAGCTGCTGTGGGGTCATGCCGACTCCGTCGACGTGCACGCCGGCTCGCTGCACATGACACCTGCCGAGTCCGCCGACCTGCTCTCCCAGGCGAAGGGCATCTCGCGGCTCGATGCCCACGTCGACGAAATGCACATGGGGGCCCTGCGTCTCACCGACGCGACGCTCACCAAGCGCGGGCGCGCGCTGCACGGCGCGGGCACCGTCACCGCCGCCGACGCAGCAGCAGCGCTGCCGGCCGGTGTGGGGGTGACGCTCCTCGGCGGTCGGGGCGGCACGGTTGCGGTGCACGTGACGGGCGACCTGTTCGGTGTGGGCACGGGGCTCGATGCGATCGCCCGGGCCAGCGAAGGGCGCCTCGTGGTCCAGCCCACGGGGCTCCTGCTCGGAGCGCTCCACCTGACGCTCTTCGACGACCCGCGCGTGGCGGTCGCGGGCGTGGAAGCACGCACGCTGTCGACCTCCCCGCCGGTCTATCGGCTCGGAATCAGCGCGCTGCTGCGCTGAGCCGCGGCGGTCAGGCAGCAGCCGGGACCGGCGGGCGCTCGCGCACGGGCCGCTCGCCCACGATCACGGGCATGCCCTCCTTGGGGCTGATCGTGGGCATCTGGCGGATCGACAGGTTGAAGTCGTCCGGCAGCGTCAGCGAGCAGCGCGCGACGATCATCGACGCGATCGTGCGCACCTCGAGCTGGCCGAAGCGCATCCCGATGCACGTGCGCGAGCCGCCCCCGAAGGGGACGTAGGCGCCCTTGGGCATCGCCGCGCGGCCCTCCGGCGTGAACCTCTCGGGCCGGAACTCCTCCGGCTGCTCGAACACGTCGGGCAGGTGGTGCGAGGCCCACGAGCAGTAGTTCACGAACGCGCGCGCCGGCACCGTGTGGCCGCCGAACTCGAACGACTGCAGCGCACGGCGCGGCCCGACCCACGCCGGCGGGTACTTGCGCAGCGTCTCGTCCAGTGTCATCTCGAGCTCCGGCAGCTCGCCGCCGAGCAGCTGCGCGGGGCTCGGCGCGCCGCCGTCGCAAAGCGCGTCCTGCTCCGCCGCCAGCCGAGCCGCCACGTGCGGGTTGCGGGCGAGCTCGTAGAACATGAACGAGACCGTCGACGTCGTCGTGTCGTGCCCCGCGAACAGCAGCGTCATCACCTCGTCGCGGATCTGCGTGTCATTGAGGCGGTTGCCGTCCTCGTCCTCGGCGTCGAGCAGCAGGCTGAGGATGTCCATGCCGCGCTCGCCGCTTCCGCGTCGCCTGCGGATCTCCGCGTAGATCATGGTGTCGAGCTTGCGCGCGGCCGCCTGCATCCGGCCCCACGGCGAGCGGCGCCCGCGGAACACGCGCAGCATGTACTCGCTCGCGTAGAACGCGAGCGCCTCCTCGAACAGCGCCGCGGCGTCGATCGCGCGCGCTGTGCTCCCGTCGGGGTCGACGCCGAACAGCGCCCGCATCGCCACGCGCATCGCCAGCGCGCGGGTCCACGTGTAGAGGTCCAGCCGTGCGCCGCGCGTGAAGCTCTCGAGCGCCCGCTCGGTCTCCTCCTCGATCACGCCCACCGACGCGGCGATGTGGTCGCGGTGGAAGGCCGGCAGCATGATCCGGCGCGAGCGGCGGTGGAAGTCGCCGTCGATCGTCAGAAGTCCGTCTCCCATGAGGCCGATCAGGTCGCGGAAGTGGCCTTCCCGCCAGGCGAAGTTCGACGCGTGCGAGACGAGCATGTAGTGGTTCGCCTCGGGTCCCAGCATGAACACCACGTTGCTGTGGAACAGGCGCATCGTGAACACGGGGCCATAGCGCTCGTAGCGCTCCAGCAGCATCTCCAGTGGTTCCTCGGCGAAGCGTCGCGTGCGCGGAAGCGACGCCCGCGTGTCTCCCGGCGGAAAGGGCACGTCCGCCGAGCGCTCTTCGCGCAGGTCTTGGAGGAGCACGCGCCACGGCGCCTGATCGAGCATCGGCGGGGGGCCAACCAGTGCCACGCGCACAGCCTAGACGACCGACTGGCTGCATGGCCAGTCACTCCCGGTAAGGCGCCCGACAGGCCACCCGAACCGCTCTCATCGCGCTCGCGGTGCGCCGCGAGGCGCGCTTGCGTGGGCTAGTCGCCCGGGCCGCCCTTCCCGCGGTCACCGCCGCCGTGCGGCCCGGGGCCGAGCACTCCCCCGGCGCCGGGCCCGCGCGCGAGGCGCAGCTCTTGGCGCACGGTCCCTCGCTGGTTGGCGATCTGCAGCCGCTGCTCGAGGATCGGCACCGCTTCTGAGCTCTGCCCGGCGAGCCGCAGGGCCGTCCCGAGGTCGTACAGCGCGTAGGCGTAGGTGAGGCACGCTTCGCTGCTCGGTGCCAGGCACCGGCTGAGGGTCTGGCCCGTCGCGGACACGGCGTCGCGCAGCACCGGGATCGCGCGCGCTGCTTCGCCCGAGGCGAGCAGCGCGTGGCCTTCCGCCTCGAGCTGCGCGGCCGTCACCTGTGTCGGCGCGGGGACGGGCGGCGCCGGGCTCGATTGCGTGGGCGCCGCGCCCGGCGGGGAGGCGGTCGCGGGCGCCTGGGCGGGGTTGGCCGCGCTGCCCGACGGCGTAGCGGCAGGCTGGGCTGACGACGCGGTGGCTTTCGTGGAGGCGGCCGCTCTCCGCGCCGCCTGGCTCGCGCGCGACGCCGCCGCGTTCGTCGCCGACAGGTGCAGGGGCGCGGGCCGCCGCGCGGGCGAGGAACCCGCGAGGTCGACGATCGCGAGCACCGCCACGATCACGAGCACGGCGAGGAGCGCCGCGGGCGCGATCAGCCGCCGGCGCGGGCCGTCGGCGAGCGAGCGCAGGGTGGGCTCGATGCTCTCCGCCCCGCCCCGCGCCGCCGCGGCGGCTGTGCGCGCCAAGCGGCGGGCGTCGCCGGCGAGCGCACGGGCTTCGGCGTCGATGATCCCCGCGGCGATCGCGAGCACGCCCTCGCGCGAACGCGCGTCGGCCTCGGACTCGGGGGACGGCGGGAACCGCGGGCGGTCGAGCTCGTGCTCGCGCTGCGGAGGCAGGCGGACGCCCAGCGGCTCGCGTCGCGGTCTGGCCGCGTGCAACGGTCGTTCGAGCTGGACGCCCACGAGCTCCAGCTCGGACGCCACGCTCGCCGGGTACTCCACGCCGGCGTCGCGCAGGGCCTCGTAGCTGACCGGCTCTCCCTGGGCGCGGCCGAGCACCTCCAGCATCAGCGTCTGCTGGGCGTCGAAGGGCTCGGTGGGAGCCGTTGCAGGCTCGCGGACGGTGCGCACGCGCCCGTTCCGCGGTGAGTCGGTGGAGAGAACTGCGCGGTTGGGGATGCTCGGGTGTTAGCCCGGCAGAGCGATCAGCAAACCTAAAGACGCTCGTGCCGGGCGTGGTGTTGCGTGACCACCACCGACCGCAGCAACAAGCGGGAGCGACGGGACTCGAACCCGCGACCTCTGCCGTGACAGGGCAGCGCTCTAACCGGCTGAGCTACGCCCCCGCGTGGCGCGGAGCGCCGCTCACGCGGCCTCCACGAGCCTCAGTATGCCAGGGGAGGCGCGGGTACACCGGCTTCTGCCGCGTACGCGCGAACCGCGCCGCGCGGAGGGCCTGCGACGGAGCGGCCGGGCGCACGCGCCTGGCGACGGCCTCTCAGCAGAAGGGGTCGGCGCGGCTGCAGAACGTCTGGGCGACGGGCAGTGCCATCCGCTTCCACGAGACCGGGGCGAGCAGGCTCACTCCTTCGTCATCCCAGTCGACGCCCGTCCCGTCGATCACGACCGACCCGATGCCGTCGTCGCCGTGATGGACGAACGTGTAGCGCGCGCGTTCGGCGCGCCCGCGCCTGTAGCGGGTGAGCCGGTCCAGGCGAGGGTTGCCCGTCGGGTCGCACGCGTGCAGGTACGCGTACAGCCAGCCCCCCGCCACCAACGGCGAGAGGAACGCCGGCGGGCACACGTTTCCGGCTCCTCCCGTCTCCTGATCGATCAGCTCCGGGCGGCCGCCGATCGGCTCGTACCAGAGGGTGCTCTCCCCGAAGCTGCCGTTCAGCACCGACGTCACGTATGCGATCTGGCTCGGCCCGATCGTGAGCGCGGTTATTTCGCCTGTGAGTCCCTTCGGCCAGCGCCCGCCCTGCGGTTCGTGGCCCCCGCGCGATGCCTGCAGCAGGGCCGCGTGCGGCGTGCCCCCGCCGATCGTCCAGGTGTAGATCGCGTCGGGCCGCTTCGCGTTGCCCGCGTTCGCGCGCGCGAACGCGACGCGGTCCTTCCAGATCGCCGGGTGGGTGTCCGATCCGCCGCCCGGGATCGCGAGCGCGCGCTCGCTCGCGCCCGCCACGCCGAGCGGGTATTCGTAGATCGCGCAGCCGAGCGACCTGGCGGGGTCGCTGCAGCGCTCGTAGACGGCGCTCACGCCGCCACCCGCACGGGGGCCGAGCTCGACTTCGAACGGGCCTGTGCCGGGCGCCACCGGAGCGGCGCTGACGACGCCGTTCGGCGAGCGCACGTCGAGCAGCGTGTCGTTCGCGGCGGCGTCCTCGTGCGTCCACGCCGCCCAGCCGCCGTACGCGGAGACGCCGCCGCCGGCGGGATCGAGCAGCGTGACGCTTGCGGCGGGGGCCGGCGCGGCGGCCGCGAGCACGGCGGCAAGCGCGACGACACCCGCGATCGTCGCGCGTCGGGCGAGCCGTGGCCCCGCGCGGTGCATCGGTGTCATCCTAGACTTGCGCGGCGATGAGCGATCCGGAGCAGGCGTTCGACCTGCCCGCCTATCTGGCGCGCGTCGGGTGCGCGGGGCGTCCAGGGGTGGCCGACGTGCACCGCGCGCACGCGAGCGCGATCCCGTTCGAGAACCTCGATCCGCACCGGGGCGAGCCGGTCTCGCTGACCCGAGGCGATCTCGAGGACAAGCTCGTGCGCGCCGGGCGCGGCGGTTACTGCTTCGAGCAGAACCTGCTGTTGCGCGAGGCGCTGCTGGCGCTGGGTGCGGAGGTGGACATGTACCTCGCGCGCGTGCGGGTGGGAGCCCAGCCGGGGATGGTGCGCCCGCGCAGCCACCTCGTGCTGCGCGCGCAGCTCGACGGCGAGGTGTGGCATGCGGACGTCGGCTTCGGCCTCGGCGGCCCGCTCGAGCCGCTCCCGTGGGGGCCGGGCGATGCGCACGAGCTCGCGGGCTGGGAGTATCGCGTCGTCGGCGAGGGCGGCGAGCTCGTGCTCCAGTCGCGTGCGGAGGGCGAGTGGGTCGACCTGTACGGCTTCGTGCCCGACCCGGTTCCGCTGATCGACGTGGAGACGATCAACTGGTGGGTGTGCACGCACCCCGGCTCGCCGTTCGTCACCGGGTTGATCGTCGCGCGCCAGGACCGCGACGGCCTGCGCACCACGGTGAGCGACTGGGCCGGGCTGGTCCTCGCCGAGAGCGCGCCCGACGGCGCGAGCAGCGCCGTCGAGGTGGAGCGCGCCGAGCTGCCCGCGCTGCTCGCGGAGCGCTTCGGCCTACCCGGGTTCGTGCTCGACGAGCGCGACCGCCTGGTCCCCGCCTAGCCTCACCTCCGTGTCGTTCGGTTTCGGAACGCTGCTTGTGCTCGTGCTGGCGGGCCTCGCCGGGCCGGTGCTCGCCGCGTTCGGGAAGGGTCTCGTGCTGCCGGTGGTCGTGGGCGAGCTGCTCGCGGGCGTGCTCGTGGGACCGGCCGTGCTCGGGGCGGTGGATCCCGCCCAGCCGACCGTCCACTGGCTCGGCGAAATCGGGTTCGCGATGGTCATGCTCAGCGCGGGGATGCACCTGCCGCTTCGCGACGAGCGGCTCCCCGCGGCGCTGCGGGATGGCACGCGCCTGGCGCTGCTCGTGTGCGTCTTCGCGATACCCGCCGGGCTGCTCGCGTCGCTGATCGCGGGCACGGGGCAAACGGCGGTGTTCGCGACGGTGCTCGCGTCGGGGTCCGCGGCGGTGCTGCTGCCGGCGGCCGAGGAGGCGGGTCTGGAAGGCCCCTCCGTGATGATCGCGATCGCGCAGGTGTCGGTCGCCGACGTGATCACGATCGTCTCCGTCCCGATCGTGCTGCAGCCATCGCGCATCGGCCACGCGGTGCTCGGAGCGGTGCTGGTCGCGGCGGCGGCCGTGGCGATCGTGATGGCGGCGCGCCCGTTTCAGCATCGGGATTGGGTGCACGGGCTGCGCCGGGAATCGAAGCGCCGCCATTGGGCGCTCGACCTGAGGCTGTCGCTGCTCGTGCTGTTCGCGCTGGCGTGGCTCGCACAGGGCAGCGGCACCAGCGTCCTGATCGCGGGCTTCGGGGCTGGGCTGCTGGTGGCGTCGATCGGTGGGCCCAAACGCCTCTCGACCCAGGTGCGCGGTGTGGCGGAGGGGTTCTTCGTGCCGATCTACTTCGTCGTGCTCGGCGCGCGGCTCGACTTCGGCGGCCTCTTCCACGAACCCAGGCTGCTCGCGCTGCTCGCGGCGCTCGTCGGCCTGAACGTGGCGATTCACCTGCTCGCGAGCATGCTGCTGCGCCGGGCGCCCGCCACCGCGCTCGCCGCGACCGCCCAGCTCGGTGTGCCCGCAGCGGTCGCCTCGATCGGACTCGCCGAGCACGTGCTCTCGCCTGGAACGGCGACTGCGATCGTCACGTCGGGGCTGCTGAGTCTCGCGGTCTGCGCGCTCGGGCTCACGCGGCTCGCGCGCGAAGAGCGTCAGGCGGGGGTCGGCGCGGGCTCCTCGCGCGGGACCGACAGGCCGGCCGCCGCGTAGGCGTCCGCAGAATCGAGCGTCTCCGCGGCGAGCAGCGCTCGGGCGAGCGAGTCGAGCTGCTCGCGGTGCTCGGTTAGGAGCTGGACGACGCCGCGGTGGGCTTCGTCGACGAGCTTGCGCACCTCCCCGTCGACCACCCGCTGGGTCTCCTGTGAGGTCTCGCTCACGCCCGGCAGGAACGGCCCGGCGCCGTCTTCGGCGAGCACTGCGACCGGACCGATCACGTCGCTCATCCCCCAGCGCCCCACCATGTGCCGTGCGATCTGCGTGAGCTGCTGGATGTCCGACTCCGCGCCCGTCGTGACGGTGCCGTAGACGACTTCCTCCGCCGCGCGGCCGCCGAGCGCCACGTCGATCTTGGCGCGCAGCTCGGGGAGCGAGTAGGACACGCGGTCGCTGTCGGGTGTCGAGAGCGTGACGCCCAGGGCCATGCCGCGGGGGATGATCGAGATCTTGCGGACGGGGTCGGCGCCGGGCGTGAGCATGCCCACGAGTGCGTGGCCCGACTCGTGGTAGGCGGTGCGCTCGCGGTCGGCCGGGCCGAGCACGATCCCGCGCGGGGAGCCGAGCAGGATCTTCTCCAGCGAGTCGGTGAAGTCGGCCATCGTCACGTTCGCGTGCTCGCGGCGAGCAGCCAGCAGCGCAGCCTCGTTGGCCAGGTTCGCAAGATCGGCCCCCACCATCCCGGGCGTGGAGGACGCGAGCGCCTCGAGGTCCACCGAATCGTCGAGCGGGATCGAGCGCGTGTGCACGCGTAGGATCGCCGCGCGGCCGTCGCGGTCGGGCGCCTGCACCGCCACCCTCCGATCGAACCGGCCCGCGCGGAGCAGCGCCGGGTCCAGGACGTCCGGCCGGTTCGTCGCGGCGAGCACGACCACCGCCTCCGAGGACTCGAACCCGTCGATCTCGGTCAGGATTTGGTCGAGCGTCTGCTCGCGCTCGTCGTTCGCTCCGGTCACCGACACCGAGCCCTGGCGCGAGCGGCCGATCGCGTCGAGCTCGTCGATGAAGATGATCGACGGGGCCGCCTCCTTCGCCTTCGCGAACAGGTCGCGCACGCGCGCGGCGCCCACGCCGACGATCGCCTCGATGAACTCGGACGCGGAGATCGAGAAGAAGGCCGCGTGGGCCTCACCCGCGACGGCTCGCGCGAGCAGGGTCTTGCCGGTGCCGGGCTGGCCCGACAGCAGCACGCCGTGCGGCATCCGCCCGCCGAGGCGCCCGTAGCGCTCGGGGCTGCGCAGGAAGTCGACTATCTCCGTCAGCTCCGCCTTGGCCTCGTCGATGCCGGCCACGTCGTCGAACGTGACGCGGATCGTTTCCGGGTCGACGCGCCGCGCCATCGAGCGCCCGAACGCTCCGAGCGCTCCCCCGGCGCCCCCCGTCGCTCGTTTGGCGAGCAGCACGAACAGCCCCACGAGCAGCAGCGTGGGCCCGAACCCGAGCAGCAGCTCCGCCAGCAGCGAGGGGCTGCTGCTGGTCGATTCGGCCTTGATCTGCACGCCCTTTTCCTGCAGGAGCGCCGACAGCTGATCGCCGTTCCAGAACGTCGGCACCTCGGTGGAGAACTTCTTCGTGGGCGTGGAGTCGGCGTTCGGATAGGCGAGCTTGGTCTTGAACTGGCCCTCGATCGTGTCGCCCTTGGAGGAGATCGACGACACCTGGTCCGCCTTGACGCGTTCGAGGAAGTACGGGCTGAACGGGACCGTGACGCGCGGTTCGCCCGAGCTCGGGGTGAACACGAGCACCGACAGCCAGTTGAGCGCGAGCAGGATCAACACGAACCACAGGAACCCCCTGCGCCGGTGCGGCGGCGGGGCCGCAGGGGTCTGCTCGGGCATGCCGCGGCCGTCGGGCGCGGGTGAGACCTGCCAGCCGCGCTTGTCGCGCGGCATCGGCGGGTGCGTTTCGCGCCGCTGCTCGCCCTCCTTCGGCTCGCGGTGGGAAGCCTCGTCGGCCACGGCCCCATCCTACGCTTGCGCGGGAGGACCACGTCCTAGGATCATCGGCAACCGAGCCCGGGGAGCGGTCATGTTCGAGAACATCCTGGTTGGAGTCGATGGAACGCCCGGCGGGCGCGACGCGATCGCGTTCGCGACGCGACTCGCGGGTTCGCAGGCGCGGACGGCGCTCGTGCACGTGCGCGCCGGGGGACACCTGCTCAGGTCCGCCGGCGGACACGGCGCGGGGCTCGCAAAGGACGAGTCCGAAGAGCTGTTGCGGCGAGAGCGCGATTCAGCGCAGGCCACCGGCGAGCTGGTGAGCGTGGAGGCGTCCTCGCCGGGCGCCGGCCTGCATCGCGAGGCCGAGCGGCTCGAGGCGGACCTGATCGTCGTGGGCTCCTCATCGCGCGGCCTGATCGGGCGCGCGATGCTCGGCGACGACACACGTGGCGCGCTCAACGGGGCGCCGTGCGCGGTCGCGATCGCATGCCGCGGTTACGACGAGCACCCGTTCCCGGTGGCGCGCATCGGCGTGGCTTTCAACGGGTCACCGGAGAGCGCCCGCGCGCTCGCTGCCGCGAAGGAGATCGCGAGCGAGACGCGCGCCGACGTGGTGGCGCTCGAAGTCGTGGGCGTGCCCTCGAGCGCGTACGCGGGCCTGGCGGCCGCGGCCTACGGAGCGGCGATGGAACGGATGGTCGCCGAGGCGAAGGAGCGAATGGAGGAGCTCGACGGCGCCGCCGGCCGCGTCGCATACGGCGTGCCGGGGGAGGAGTTGTCCGCGTTCTCCGCCGAGGTCGACCTGCTGATCGTGGGCTCGCGCAGCTACGGGCCGCTGCGGCGATTGGTCCTCGGGAGCACGTCCGATTACCTCGCCCGCCACGCGCGCAGCTCGCTGCTCGTGCTCGCGCGCCGGCCGGACGGCGACGACTGAGCCCTCCCGCCCCCCTGGTGGGCGCATCCGCCGGTTACCCTGGCGGCATGCGCCCGATGCCCACCGCCCCGTTCGCGGCGGCCACGTTCCTGGCCTCCTGGGGAGCGGTCGAAGCGAGCGGCTCGCGCGCGCTCGGCGGCGGGGTGCTGCTCGCGGGTGCGATCGCGCTCGGATTCGTGTGGCGCTCGCGCCACGGCGGCGCGGTTGCGGCGCGCCTGCTCGCGGCGGGTCTGCTCGCGTTCGTGCTCTCCCACGCGCTGGGACTGCTCGTCGGCCCATGGCCGGCGGTGGTCGTCACCGCGGCGGCGATGGCGTGGGCGACCTGGAGGCTCGCCGACTCCAGGCGGGGCGACCACGGACCACGAACGGGCGAGGCGCCGGCGGGCGCGGTCGAGCCCGGCCCGTACAGCGCGTAGAGCTCGGACAGCAGCGCGGCGAGGTCGGCGGGCGCGGCGCGCGGGCGCGCGCTGCCGGGCGGTTGGCCGCGGCGCCGCGGTGGAATACTCGAGGCATGCCCTACAACGCGGAGCTCGGCCCGACACGGTACGTAGCGCGCGAGGACCGCTACGGGGAGATGCCCTACAGGCGGTGCGGGCGCAGCGGCCTGCGGCTCCCCGCGATCTCGCTCGGCCTGTGGCAGAACTTCGGCGACGACCGTCCGCTCGCGGGCAGCCGGGCGATCCTGCGCCGCGCGTTCGACCTCGGCATCACGCACTTCGATCTCGCCAACAACTACGGGCCGCCGTACGGCAGCGCAGAGACGAACTTCGGGCGGATCCTCGACGAGGACCTGCGGCCCTACCGCGACGAGCTGGTGATCTCGACGAAGGCCGGCTACGACATGTGGCCGGGACCGTACGGCGAGTGGGGGTCGCGCAAGTACCTGCTCGCGAGCCTCGATCAGAGCCTCGCGCGGATGCGGCTGGACCACGTCGACATCTTCTACTCGCACCGCTTCGACCCGCGCACGCCGCTCGAGGAGACGATGGGAGCGCTCGACTCGGCCGTCCGCGCCGGCAAGGCGCGCTACGCGGGAATCTCCTCCTACAGCCCCGAGCACACGCGCGAGGCGGCCGCGATCCTGCGCGGGATGGGCACGCCGCTCCTGATCCATCAGCCCTCCTACTCGATGCTGAACCGCTGGGTGGAGCAGTCGCTGCTCGACACACTCGAGCTGGAGGGCATCGGCGCGATCGTCTTCTCGCCGCTCGCCCAGGGCCTGCTCACCGACCGGTACCTGGACGGGATTCCCGACGACTCGCGCGTGCGCGTGGGCAACTACTTCTCGGAGGAGCTCGTCACCGAGGAGAACCTCGGCCATGTGCGCGCGCTGAACGAGATCGCCCGCGGGCGCGGTCAGACGCTCGCGCAGCTCGCGATCGCATGGGTGCTTCGCGATCAGCGCATCACCTCGGCGCTGCTGGGCGCGAGCAGCGTCGCCCAGCTTGAGCAGAACGTCGCAGCGCTGCAGCGCTTGGAGCTCGGCGCGGACGAGCTCGCCGCGATCGACCAGCACGCCCGAGAGGGCGGCGTGGATCTCTGGGCGGCGTCGAGCAGCGCCTAGCCCGCCGCGCCTAGCGGGCGCTGAAGCGGGCGGCCTCCTCGGATCCGCCGGTGGCGTCGCCCTCGCTGTAGGCGTGCGCGCCCGCGCCGGCGAGCTTGCCCCCGTCGACGATCAGGTACTCCTCGCGGATCGGGCGCCCCTCGAACCAGCACTCGAGGATCTCGCGCGTGCCCGCGGCGTACCGCGCCTGTGCGGAGAGGCTCGTGCCGGATGTGTGCGGCGTCATGCCGTGGTGGGGCATCGTGCGCCAGGGGTGGTCGCTCGGGGCGGGCTGCGGGAACCACACGTCGCCCGCATAGCCGGCGAGCTGCCCGCTCGCGCATGCCGCGGCGACTGCATCGCGGTCGCAGATCTTGCCGCGCGCGGTGTTGATCAGGTACGCGCCGCGTTTCATCTTGGCGAGCAGCGCGGCGTCGAACATGTTCTCCGTCTCGGGGTGCAGCGGCGCGTTGATCGTCACGACATCGCACACGGGGACCATCGACTCCGCATCGGCGTGGAAGGTGAGGCCGAGCTCCTGCTCGACCTCGGCGGGCAGGCGATGCCGGTCGGTGTAGTGCAGGCCCACCTCGAACGGCTTCAGCCGGCGCAGCACCGCCGAGCCGATCCGTCCGGCTGCGACGCTGCCGACCTGCATCCCCTCCAGGTCATAGGAACGCGAGACGATGTCGGCGATGTCCCAGCCGCCGCGCACGACGTCCTGGTACATCGGGATGTAGTTGCGGACGAGGCCCAGGATCATCATCACGACGTGCTCGGCCACGCTGATGCTGTTCGAGTACGTGACCTCGGCGACCGTGATGCCGCGGTCGATCGCCGCCTGCAGGTCGACGTGGTCGGAGCCGATGCCCGCGGTCAGCGCGAGCTTCAGCTCGGGCGCCCTGGCGATGCGCTCGGCGGTCAGGTAGGCGGGCCAGAAGGGTTGTGAGATCACCACCTCCGCGCGCGGCAGCTCGCGCTCGAACACCGAGTCGGGCCCGTCCTTGTCGGAGGTGACGATCAGCTCGTGGCCGGCGCCCTCGAGAAACTCGCGCAGGCCGAGCTCGCCGGAGACGCAGCCCACGAGCTCGCCGGGCGTGAAGCCGAGGCCGTTCGGGGTGGGCGCGGTCTGCCCGTCGAAGTAGCGCTCGATCTTCGGCACGCCGTCGCGCGCGTACGCGGGTGGATACCCGCCCGCGGGGTCGTCGTAGAGAACACAAAGGACCGTCGCCATCGTCGCTCCTCCTCCGCTGTGGGCCGGGCATTGGCGGCGCTCCCCGCACCGCTCGCGCGATTATGGACATAATCCCGCGCGATGCGTGCGATCCAGATCGTGGAGGAGACCGGGCCAGACAGCGCGCTGGCGTTCGTGGAGGTGGCCGACCCGGAGCCGTCGCACATGATGACGCCGGGTGAGGGCGTGCTCGTGGAGGTCCACTCGGCGGGCGTCTCGTTCCCGGAGGTGCTCCAGACGCGCGGCGCCTACCAGATGAAACCGCCGCTGCCGTTCGTGCCGGGCAGCGAGGTGGGCGGCGTCGTGCTGAGCGCGCCGGCGGGCGCGGCGGTCAAGGAGGGCGACCGCGTGGCGGCGTTCTGCATGCTGGGCGGCTTCGCCGAGACGGCGGTCTCGCCGGCGTACTTCACTTTCCCGCTGACGGACGGCCTGGACTTCGCGCAGGGGGCGGCTCTGGTCCTCAACTACCACACCGCGTATTTCGCGCTGAAGCTGCGCGGCCGCCTGCAGGAGGGAGAGCAGGCGCTCGTCCACGGCGCTGCCGGCGGCGTGGGCACCGCCTCGCTGCAGGTCGCCAGGGCGCTCGGCGCGCGCACGATCGCGGTGGTATCGAGCGACGCTAAGGCACAGGTGGCACGCGACGCGGGCGCCGACGAGGTGGTGCTCCTGGACGAGGGGTGGAAGGACCGCGTGGTGGAGCTGTCGGGCGGGGGTGTCGACGTGGTGATGGATCCCGTCGGCGGCGATCGCTTCACCGACAGCCTGCGCAGCCTGCGCGAGGACGGCCGGCTGCTGGTGGTGGGCTTCACCGGCGGCTCGATCCCCGAGGTCAAGGTCAACCGCCTGCTGCTCAAGAACACGTCCGTCGTGGGCGCCGGCTGGGGGGCCTACGTGATGAGCAAGCCCGAGCTGAACGCAGAGGTCGGCGCGGTCATCGGAAAGATGATCGACGACGGCTTCGTGCGCCCGCTCGTGGGCGAGCACTTCGCCTTCGAGGACGCGGCCTCCGCGCTGAAGTGCCTCGACGAGCGTCGCGCCACCGGCAAGGTGGTGCTCGACGTGCGTCCCTCCTAGGCCGCGCCCGCGCGTGCCCGCGCGTCGCGGGCCCGGATCTCCCGCGCCGCGTCGCGACCCGCGCTCTGCGTGAGCAGCGCGCGCCACGCCGCCGCGTCCAGCGAGGCGGGCTCGGTGCGCTCGATGAAGTCCACGAGCACGTCGATGAAGCGCTCGGGCTCGTCGATCTGAGGGAAGTGGCCGGAGTGGCGGAACAGCTCGAGCCGGCTGCCGGGCACCTGGCGGTGTGCGGCATGCCCGTGGGCGACGGGGATGATCGTGTCGCCCTCGCCCCAGACGAGCATGAAGGGGAGGTGGCGCGCGAGGTAGAGCCGGTCCGACGCGGCGATCCGCTGACCGCCCGCATCGACGACCGCGCGCAGCGTGTGCACGAACGCGGCGCGCGCATCGGCGCTGTTGAGGCTCGCGTGCCCGCGTGCCATCTCGCGCACGTCGGTCGCGGGGCGCAGGCCCACGCGCGAGAGCACGCCGGCTGCGAACTCACCCGCGCTGAGCAGGCGCGTGGCGGCGAGCAGCGGCAGCACGAACTCGGAGCCGGGGAGAGTGGCCGCGCGCAGCAGCGCGCTCACCTCGCGTCCGAGGCCGCCGCTGTCGACCAGCACCAGGCGCTCGCACAGCTCGGGGTGCTGGTAGGAGAGCTGCATCGCGATCCCGCCACCGAGCGAGTGGCCCACGAACGTGGCGCGCTCGTGGCCGAG
>Ga0187823_10000045_pt1 | contig 24315 bp, 20 predicted proteins | sample NC_wetland_sal_i_12_FD_132968 | JGI IMG/M metagenome (GOLD analysis project Ga0187823, IMG submission 132968) | Wetland sediment microbial communities from Neuse River Estuary, North Carolina, USA - SourceSoil_3 | ecosystem: Environmental > Aquatic > Freshwater > Wetlands > Sediment | place...
ACCGCGAGTCGGCCCGGCGGCTGGCGGCGCTGCGCCCGAGCCTGGTGTGCTTCGGCCACGGGCCGCCGCTCCGGGACCCCGACCGGCTCGCGGCGTTCGTGGGGGCACTCCCCGCATGAGCGAGGTGGGCGAGAGCCTGTTCGCGACCGACCCTCGACACGCGACGGCGGGCGGGCAGGCACTGGTGGCGAGCGAGCACGCGCGCGGCCCGTGGGACGCGGGCGCTCTGCACGGCGGCGCACCGGCGGCATTGATCACGAGCGCGTTCGAGCGCTTCGAGCCTCGCGAGGAGCTGCGCTTCGCGCGGCTGACCTTCGAGCTGCTGCGCCCGGTCCCCTTCGCGCCGTTCGATCTGGAGGTTCGGCTCGCGCGCGGCGGGCGGCGGGTCCAGGAGCTCGCAGCCGAGCTGCACGCGGGCGGACAGCTGGTGTGCCGCGCGGCGGCGGTGCGGGTGGCGCGGGTGCCCGACGGTCTCCCGGAGTCGGTGGTGGCCCCGCCGGAGGAGCGTCCGATGCCGGGGCCGGGCGCCGGCGAGCCCGTGAGCTTCGCGCTCGACGGCTCGGACTCGCGCAGCTTCGCGGGGACGGCGATGGAGATGCGCGCGATCGACGACCCGCGGCGGCTGGGCCCCGCGCGGGTGTGGATGCGGCTGAAGCGGCCGCTGCTGGACGGCGAGGGCGCCTCGCCGCTCGCGCGCCTGGCCGCGACATGCGACTTCGGCAACGGGATCAGCGCGTCGTTGCCGTTCGACGCCTATGTGTTCATCAACGCCGACCTGTCGATCCAGCTGCACCGGCAGCCGCGGGGCGAGTGGATCGGACTGGATGCGCGCACGGTGCTCCAGCCGGACGGCTGCGGGCTTGCGGAAAGCGTCGTGCACGACGAACATGGGCCCGTGGGACGCGCCTTTCAAACGCTCGTGGTGGCACCGCGGTGAGCGCACCGGCGATCGATCCCGCGCTGCGCATCGGCGCGGTGACGCTCGCGGTCAGCGACGTGGCGCGGAGCGCGGAGTTCTACGAGCGGGTCCTCGGACTGTCGGCGAGCGGCGACGGCACGCGGTTGGGGGCCGGCGAGGACGAGGCGCTGGTGCTGTCGCCGATCGACGGCGCGCACGCGGTGGACCCGCGCCGCACGGGGCTGTTCCACGTGGCGTGGCTGCACCCCTCGCGCGCGGCGCTCGCGGCGACCGTGCGGCGCGTGATCGATGCGGGCTGGCGCTTCACGGGCGCATCCGACCACGGGGTCTCCGAGGCGCTGTACCTGAACGACCCCGACGGCCTCGGGATCGAGATCTACGCGGACCGCCCTCGCGACCAGTGGGAGCGCCCCGCGGGCGGCGACGGCGTGGTGATGGTGACGCTGCCGCTGGACGTCGAGGACCTGCTCGCACAGGACGACGGGCCGCCCGACCCCGACATCGCGCCGGGGACCCACGTGGGCCACGTCCACATGAAGGTGTCAGACGTCCCGCGCGCGACCGAGTTCTACCGCGACGCACTGGGCTTCGCGCTCGAGGCTGCGATCCCGTCGGCGGCGTTCCTCGCGGCGGGGGGCTACCACCACCACATCGGGCTCAACTCGTGGCAGAGCGCGGGATCCTCACGCGCGGGCGAGGACGAACCGGGGCTGCGGCTGGTGGAGTTCGAGCTTGGCGGCGGTGAGCGGGCGCTCGACGCGCTGGCGGCGAGCGGCGCCCTCGACCCTCGACAAGCAAGGACAAGCGAGCAAGGACAGGCGGGCGGGGATCGCGACTCCGACGGCGTGCGCGTGGTCGATCCCGACGGCCAGCCGCTGCTGTTCTCCGCGCGCGCGGACTGATCACGCGGCGCTCGCCGCGGACAGCGCGGCCAGCTGCTCGGTGCCGAGCTCGAGCGTCCCGGCGGCCATCAGCTCGCCCAGCTGCGAGACCGAGGTGGCGCTGGCGATCGGCGCGAGCACGGTTGGCTGGGAGCGCAGCCACGCGAGCGCGACGGCGGCGACGCTCGCGCCGGTTTCGGCCGCGACGCGGTCGAGCGCGTCGAGCACCGCGAACCCCCGCTCATTGAAGTATGCGTCGCGCACGCCCTGCGCGCGCGGGCTGTCGACGTCGGGGCCGCCGCGGCGGTACTTGCCGGTGAGGAACCCGCGCGCGAGCCCGAAGTAGGGGACGCATGCGACGCCGGCGCCGCGGCACACATCCATCAGGGCACCCTCGTATTCGCCGCGCTCGACGAGGTTGTAGTGCGGCTGCAACGCGACGTAACGGGCAAGCCCCTCCTGCTCGCCCAGGGCCAGCGCCCGGGCGAGCCGCTCGGCGCTGTAGTTGGAGGCGGCGGCGTGGCGGATCCGCCCGGCGTCGGCCTCGCTCGCGAACGCGGCGAGCGTCTCCTCCAGCGGCGTTGCCCGATCGTCGACATGGGCGTAATAGAGGTCGATCGTGTCGGTCTGCAGCCGCTCCAGCGACGCGGACAGGCCACGCGCGATCGTCTCCGCGGAGAGACCCTTCGCGCCCTCTCCCATCCCGACCTTGGTGGCGATCACGAGCTGCTCGCGGTTGCCGCGCGCGGCCATCCAGCGGCCGATGATCCGCTCGGAGGCCCCGGCGCCGTCGGGACCGCGGCGCCCGTACACGTCGGCCGTGTCGATGAAGTTGCCGCCGGCGGCGACGAACGCGTCGAGGACCTCGAACGAGCGCTGCTCGTCGATCGTCCAGCCGAACACATTGCCGCCGAGGCACAGCGGGAAGACGTCGATACCGGTGTTGCCGAGCGGCGCGATCGGCCCAGCCTAGCCGCTGCCTGTGGGCTAGAAGGGCAGACTGCGCACGTGCGCGCGGCCGGCGGGCCACGCGGCGGGCGGGCGGAGCGGGCGCCACATCGCGGCAAGCGGCATGCACACACAGGCGCAGCGCTGGTCGACCCACACGGGATCGTCGATCTCGCGAAAGTCGATCCGGCGGTAGACGGGAACGAGCTCGGCTCGGCAGAACAGCATCGCGCGCGCGGGCCCGAGCCCGGCGGCGAGCGCCAGCAGCGGCTCCACAAGCTGGTCCATCACGCGGCTTCCGCGCCTGCTGTGGGTGACGAACAGGCTGCCCAGGCCGACCACCTCGAACGGGTCGTGACCGCGGACGGCGACCTCGACGGTGACGGCGCCGGCGACCGCGAGCAGCCGGCCGTCGGCGTTGCGCAGCCCGAGGTTGTGGTCCTTGACGCCCCATTCGAGCGATTCGCCGAGCGACCCCCACGGTTCGCGCTCACCGTCGATCAGCTGCTCCCAATCGGCGTCGGTGATCTGCTCGAGCGCGACGACCTCCATCGGGTGAGCGTAGTGGCGCGCGATCAACGCCTGCGCCCAGAGGCGAAGCTCTGGATCGGCGGCGCGACGGCGCGCATGCTGGAGCCGACGTCGACGCCGTGGAGCTCCTCCTCGTCCTGGCGATCGGCGACCTGCGCGTGGTCGGCGCGCAGCACGCGCACACGCGCACCGAGATCGGCGTCCGCCTCGTCGATCCCGCCGGGCAGGAACCGCTCCAGGGGGGCGAGCTCGCGCACGATCACGTTGATCACGGGACGAATCTCCTCACCGGGATCGAACCCGGCGGCGCGCACGGCGGCGGGCTCGGTGGTGCGCTCGAGCTTCCCGCGCGCGAGCAGCAGCGGCTCGGCCCGCGCGAGCAGCCGGTGGCGCTCGTAGACGGCGCGCGGCACGATCAGGTTGACGGTCCCGAACTCGTCCTCGAACAGCAGGAACATCGTCCCGTGCGCGGTGCCGGGGCGCTGGCGCGCGATCACGAGGCCCGCCACGGCGACCTCGCCGCCGCTGGGCAGGCGCCGCAGATGGGCGCTGGTGGCGAGTTTGGGGACGGTCAGGCGGTCGCGCAGGATCGCGATCGCGTGGTCTCCGATCGTGACGCCGCTGGTGGAGTAGTCGGCGATCAGGCGCTGCCAGCGCCCGAGCGGCCGCAGCCGCGGCGCAGCGGGTGGCGTGATCGGCAGCGCCAGCTGCGTGCTCTGGCCGTCGGGTGCGCTCAGCGCGGGGTCGACCAGCCCGAGCCGCCACAGCGCCTCGCGACGTTCGTGGCCGTCGGCGAGGCTGTCGCACGCGCCCGACCACGCGAGCTGTTCGAGCGTGACCGCGCGCACGCCGGCGCGCGCGGCGAGGTCGCCGAGGTCGCGGTAGGGGCCGCCGCGCTCGCGCTCGGAGACGAGCTCCTGCGCTTCGGCGGTGGCCATCCCCTTGACGTAGGCGAGCCCGAGCCGCACCTCCCCGCCCTGCACCTCGCACAGCAGCTGCGAGGCGTTCACGTCGAGGCCGCGCACCGCGATGCCGCGATGGGCTCCCTCGTGCACGAGGCTGTCGGGCGCGTAGAAGCCCATCGGCTGCTCGTTGAGCAGCGCGCACAGGAACTCCGGCCCGTAGTGGATCCGCAGCCACGTGGACTGGTAGGCGAGCAGCCCGAACGCGGCGCTGTGGGCCTTGGGAAAGCCGAAGCCCGCGAAGCCCACGATCATCGTCCACACCCTTTCGGCGACCTGCTCCTCCGCCCCCGAGTGGGAGACCGCGCCCGCGATGAAGCGCGCGCGGTGGCCGGCGAGCATCTCGTGCGAGCGCTTGCGGCTCATCGCCCTGCGCAGCCCGTCTGCCTCACCGGGCGTGAAGCCGGCGAACGCTTCGGCGACCTGCATCACCTGGTCCTGGAAGATGATCGTGCCGAGCGTCTCGCGCAGCACCGGCTCGAGCGCGGGGTGCTCGTAGGGGATCTCGTAGGTCGGGTCCGCGCGCAGTCGCTGGCGCCGCTGGATGTAGGGGTTGACGGCGCCGCCCTGGATCGGCCCGGGACGCACGATCGCGACCTGGATGGTGAGGTCCTCGAGGTTCTGCGGGCGTGTGCGCAGCAGCGACTGCATCTGCGCACGGCTCTCGATCTGGAAGACGCCGACGGTGTCGGCGGCGCGGATCGCCCTGAACGTCTCCCGGTCGTCGTAGGGGATGCGCGACAGGTCGATCCGCTCGCCGCGCGTGCGCGCCACCTCATCGACGCAGCGCTCCACCGCGGAGAGCATCCCCAGCCCGAGCAGGTCGATCTTCAGGAAGCCGGCGTCCGCGCAGGAGTCCTTGTCCCACTGCACCATCTGCCTGCCCTCCATCGCGGCGGGCACGATCGGGCAGCAGTCGATCAGCGGCCGCGTGGAGATGATCATTCCGCCGGAGTGCTGGGAGAGGTGGCGCGGCAGCCCCTGCGCCTCCTCCACGAGGCGCCCGAGCCAGCGCCAGCGCGGCGATCGGACGATGCCCTCGCGCGCACGAGCGCCTTGCGGGTCGACCGGCTCGGCCACCTCGCCGATCCCGTCGTCCGGCCCCGGGCCGAAGCGCTCGGCGCCGCGCGCGAGGCGCTCGATCTCGCCGGCGGGCAGGCCCAGCACCTTGCCGAGCTCGCGGATCGCACCGCGTGCGCGGTAGGTGGGGAACGCCGCCACCAGCGCGGAGCGCTCGCTGCCGTAGCGCTCGTGCACGCGCGGGATCAGACGCTCGCGCACGTCGCGCGGGAAGTCGAGGTCGATGTCGGGCAGGCCGCTGAGGTCCTCGTGCAGGAAGCGCCCCAGCGCGAGCTCGTTGGCGACCGGATCGATGTGCGAGAGGCCGGTGAGGTAGCAGACGAGCGAGGAGACCGAGGAGCCCCTCCCCCGTCCGGGCGCGAGCAGCGCGCGCACCGAGTCGGGGCCGCGCACCTCCGACGCCACCTCGCGCGCGAGCTCGAGCATGTCGTGGTGGAGCAGGAAGAAGCCCGCCAGCCCGAGCCGGTCGATCACCGCGAGCTCCTCCTCCAGGCGCGCGGCCGCCTCCGAGCGGTCGGCGCGGCGCACGTCGGAGGGGGCGTGCGAGTGGCCCTCCTCTCCGTAGCGCTCCTGCAGGCGCGCCCAGCACAGCTCCGAGAGGCGGCGCGAGGACCCCTCGTCCTCGGCGCCGGGATAGCGGTAGCCGAGGTCCCTACTCAGGTCGAACTCGAGGCGCTCGGCCAGCATGAGAGTCTCGCGCACCGCCTCGGGATGGTCGGCGAAGCGCTCCACCATCGCGCTCGGGGGGCTCAGCACGTGGCTGTGGTTGCCCCGCCGCAGCGGCTCGGAGGCGTCGAGCGTGGCGTGGTTGCGCAGCGCCACGAACGCGTCCTGCAGCTCGGCGCGGGAGCGCGCGTGCGCGTGGACGTCGCCGCTGGCCACGCACCTGACGCGCAGGCGGCGCGCGAGCGCGGTCAGCATCCGGTTGCGAGCGCGGTCATCGCGGGCATAGGGGCGCTGCAGCTCCACGTAGAGGTTCTGCGGGCCGAACGCGTCGAGCAGCAGGCGCGCGCTGTCCTCCCGGCGGATTCCGTGCGTGGCGCAGCCGGTCAGGCACACGAGCCCCTCGGCGTGCTCGGCGACCGCGCGCAGGCCCACCGCGGGCTCCCCCGCGATCCGCCTGCCGGACCCCTCGCGCGTGTGCTCGTGCGCGAGCGTGAGGATCCTGCACAGGTTGCGCCAGCCCCGCTCGTCGCGCACGAGCAGGGTCAGGTGGCGTGTGTCCGCGAGCCCCTCGGCGTCCGGGCGGGCAGCCCCGTCCGCTGCCGGTGGCTCCTCGATCACGTCCACCTCTGCGCCGTGGATCGCGCGCACTCCACATTCCGGGGCCGCCTGGGCCAGCTCCATCGAGCCCGACACGCCGTTGTGGTCGGTGAGCGCGAGCGCCTCGTAGCCGAGCTCGGCCGCGCGCGCGGCGAGCTCGGACGGCAGCGACACCCCGTCCAGGAAGGAGAAGGCCGAATGGGCGTGCAGCTCCGCGTATGGCGGCGTGCCGGCCATCAGCCCGCCTGCACGAACCAGCGGTCGCTGCACAGGTCGTGGAAGACGACCACGTTGCGCCCGCGCACCCCGATCAGCTCCCAGTAACGGCGCCGGAGCGGACGCGCGGTCCACCAGCGGTCCTCCACCAGCCAAGACTCGCGCAGCGACTCGATCGTTTCGCCATCCACCTGGCCGGGACGGGTGGGTTGGGCGGGATCCCATACGACGTGCGCGGGCCGCGGGGAGTTCAGCGCGCGCACCACCGTCTCACTCCGGGATCGGCGCGAGCACCACGCGCCGCTCGGGCACGCGCGAGAGCGGGTCCACGCACACGGCGCGCAGCGCCGCCTCCGAGCCGGCCACGGCACGCATCTGGGCCACCGCTTCGCGCAGCCGCGCCGCGCGATCGTCGCGGCCCTGGTCGAGCAGCGTGCCCTGCTCGCTCGCGGGAGGGCCGAAGCGGTCGACGGTCAGGCGCAGCCCGGAGGCGGGCGCGGGCAGCAGCAGCAACCGCACCGACAGCGCCAGCCGGATGCGCTCCGGGTCGCCGAGCGCCTCTCGGAACACCACGCGCTCGCGCCACGCCCCGCCCGCGACCAGCCGAGCCGAGAGCGTCACCGCGCGCAGCGTGCGGCCGCGGCGCTCGCGGCGGGCGAGCAGGCGGCCCACGAGCACGCCCAGCACGCGCTGCAGCGCCGTCCCCGAGCCTGCTTCGCCCACGTCCATCGACTCGCGAAGGCGCTCCTCCAGGCGCCGCTCGCGCAGCGGGTCGTCCTGCGCACACGCGAGCCGGTGGGCGAGCGCCCCCGCCGTCCCGAAGCGGTCCGCCAGCGCGGCGCGCCCGAGCCGCTCGAGCTCGCCCAGCGTGCGTAGCCCCAGGCGCTGCAGAGGCGCCACCAGCGCAGCGGTCTCCTCCCTGAAGCAGAGCAGCGTGATCGGGCGGCTCGCGAGCCAGCGGCGCGCGCCCGAGCCCTCGAGCAGCAGGGGGCGGCTGGAGCGCACCGCGAGCGCCGCCGCCAGCGCGCAGAAGCGCGTCGGCCCGCCGCCGAGCCGCAGCGAACGACCGAGTGCCTCGCGCACGGCTGCGAGCGTGGCCTCCCTGCCGCCGTACATGCCCTCGAGCCCCTGCGTGTCGAAATACGCGAGGCCCGGCGCGGTCGCCTCCACCCCCGCTCCGGTCGACTCCAGCGCACGTACCTGGTGCTCCCAGACCTCCGCCACGCGCATCGGGTCGGCCGGGATCAGCATCAGCTCGGGACAGCGCGCCAGCGCCTCGCCGAGCATCATCCCGCGCGTCACGCCGGACGCTTCGGCCGCTCCCGAGACCTCCCCCACCCGCTGTTCGGCGCCGACGGACGGCGCCAGCGCGAGCGCACGACCCGCCAGCGACTGGTGTGCGACCGAGCCCTCTCCCGCCGCCACCGCGAGCTCGAAACGGGGGAAATGGGCGCAGATGATCATACGAACGTATGTTCGCATATGGGTCAAGGGGGACCGCCCGACGAAATGGCGCCATTTCTCACCTCATGGCGCCAATCTGGCGCTACCATCTCGACATGCCCAGCGTCCAGATCAAGAACGTCCCGTCGGATGTCCATGCAGTGATCCGCAGACGCGCCGCCGCTGCCGGGCAGTCCCTGCAGGAGTACCTCCTCGGCAGGCTCGTCGACGAGGCCGGCCGGCCGACCGTGGACGAGGTGCTCGACCGTGCCGGCGGACGCGCCGGAGGCTCCGTCACGTTCGCAGAGACCGCGCGCATAGTGCGCGACGAGCGCGACCGCCGGTGATCGTGATCGACGCGAGCGTGCTCGCTCCCGCGCTCGGCGACGATGGCGAGGACGGCGACCGGGCCCGCGCGCGCCTTCACGGCCAGTCGCTCGCGGCACCGGAGCTGATCGATCTGGAGGTGATGGCGGTCTGGCGCCGCCTGCTCGACGATGACCGACGCGCGCGCCTCGCGATCACGGATCTTGACGAGATCCCGTTGACACGCTGCCCTCATGCGCCCCTGATCGCGCGCTGCTGGGAGCTGAGAGACAACGTCAGCCCCTACGACGCCGCGTACGTGGCGCTCGCCGAGGCGCTCGACGTTCCCCTCCTGACGATCGACGCACGCCTCGGGCGTGCGAACGGTGTTCGCTGCGAGGTCGAGACGCTCGCGTGAACCGGGGCAGGTGACGTCCGCTCAGGACTTCCGCGGCGCGAAGACGATCGCGATCGCCACCCCGGCAAAGGCGGAGCGGGCCGGGATGCGAAGCGCCGCCGCGAAGCGGCCGCGCTTCGCAGGCCGGTCCGCGAAGCCCCCTAGTCCATCGTGAGCGGCCCCTCGGCGGACCCGCTCAGGAACTGCCGCACGAACGCGTTCTCCGAGGAGAACATGCGGTCCGCGTCGCCCGCCTCGACGATCCGCCCGCGCCACAGCAGCGCGATGTATTCGCCGATCTGGCGCGCGGAGGCGATGTTGTGCGTCACGACCAGGTACGTGCCGCCGTAGAGGCCATGCATCTCCTGGATCAGGTCGCACAGCAGCGCGGTGCGGACGGGGTCGAGCCCGGAGTCGGGCTCGTCGAAGATCACCACGTCGGGCTCCATCACGAGCGCGCGCGCGAAGCCGGCGCGCTTGCGCATGCCGCCGGACAGCTGCGACGGAGCGTCGTCCATCGCGTCCGCGAGGCCCACGTCGGTGAGACGCGCGGTGACGCGCTCGGCGATCTGCACCTCGGACATGTCGGTGTGCTGGCGCAGCGGGAACGCGACGTTGTCGAACACCGACATCGAGCCGAACAGGGCGCCGTCCTGGAACAGCACCCCGATCCGCCGCCGCAGCGCGAGCAGCTTGGGCATCGTCAGCCGGGGCACGTGTTCGCCGTGCACGATCAGGTCGCCCGAGTCGGGGAACATCAGCCCGATGATGTGCTTGATGAGCACGGACTTGCCGGTTCCGGAGGGACCGAGCACGACCGTGATCGTGTTGTCGGGGAACGCCACGTTGAGCCCGTTCAGCACGGGCACGCCGCCGAGTCGCTTGTGGAGGTCCACGCAGCGGATCGACCAGTCGCCGGTCTCCGGGTCGCCCGACAGGTCGAGTTCGTCGGAGTGGTACTCGAAATGATCGTCGATGTTCTCGTCAACGTCGGTCATGCGCGCCTCATCTTCCGGAGTACACCACGTGCGGGAACTGAGAGGTCTGCCCGTTGAACGTGAAGGGCGACGCCGGGAAGCACGGCGGCGCGGCGACGACGTTGGGGGTTTCGGGCCTGTTGACGATGTTGAACGCGAGGATCTGTTCGATGAGGGATTTGGAGATCGTTTCGCTTTCGGGCGCTTCCGGGTTGATCGCGGGGGCGCTGTTCGCGCACGTGCTGGTGCTGTAGACCGGCATCCCCGTCAGGACCGCGTGCAGTTCGCCCGAGTGCTGGTAGGGGTTCGAGCGGTTGGTGCCGACCCGGTTCGGGTACAGCGCGAGCGCTTCGGGGTTCAGCACCGACATCGTCGTGAGCAGGTGCTGCTTCGGACCTTCGCGGGCGGAGAGGCTCCCGTTGGAGCCCTGCGACGCGGTCGCGGCTGTCACGTTGGCGAAGAACGCCTGCAGCTCGGGGACGTATTCGCCGGCGTTCTGGAGGAACGGGTCGAGGTTGTGCAGCACCGGCCTGGTGTTTTCGAGCACGGGGGTGGTCAGATCGAGCACGGTCTTCAGGTCGGGCAGCCCGACCTTCGCCGCGCTGGTCAGGGGACCGAGCGACGTCATGAAGCGGTCGAATTCGGGCGTGAACGGCTTCGCCGCCTTCAGCAGCGAGGAGAGCGCGCGCTCGGCCGGCTGGAATTCCTTCAGGAACGGCACCGCGGTGACGGTGAAGGCGTCGAGTTCCTTGAGCGCCACCGTCGAGTTGTGCTCGAAGGCTGGGAGTTCTTCGAACGCTTCGGCGAACTCCTTGCTGCTCGCGGCGGCCGCTTTGAACGTTTTTTCGCCGTTGACGATCAGCCCTTCCAGCTGGTGGTCGCGGCTCGCGAGCGCGTCGAACACCACGCCGGTGTTCTTCACGACCTGGCGCAGCGCGCCCTCCTGGGAGTTGAGCACGGTCAGCAGCTTGTTCCCTTCCTGCGCGAACGGTTCCAGTTCGGCAAAGCCCGAGTTGATCTGTTCGCCGCGGCCGTTGGTGCCTTCGCTCGCTGCCTGCTGCCAGATCTGGAAGTCCCTGCGGGTCTTCGGGTCGAACGCCGTGAGGATGTCGTCGAGCGTCACCGACGGTTCGACCTGGCTGTCGGCCAGCTGAGCGTTGTCGGGGAGGTTCGGCGCGGTGTTGGTCTGGGGGATCAGCTGGACGTAGGTCTCGCCGAGCAGGGTCTTCTGGCGCAGGATCGCGTGCATGTTCTCGGGGATCGGGGCATACTTGCCGGCGAGTTCGATCGTCGCGTGGGTGCGGCCGTCGTTCCCGAGTTTGAGCGCGACGACGTGCCCGACGTCCACGCCGCTGATGCGCACGTCCGACTGTTCGGCGAGCGCGAGCGTGCGCGGGAACGCCACGGTGAAGCGGTAGCCCTTCGGCTTCAGCGGCAGCGGGCCGCCGAAGGACTCCCACAGGAACATCAGCAGCCCGAAGCAGCTGAGCACGAACAGGATGATCACGAGGATGTTGCCGAGGGTGGGAGCGCGCTTCTGCATCTCAGCCGGCCCCTCCCGTGGTCTTGCTCTTGGCGGATCCGAACGGCGTCGACTCGAGGCCGCCGAGGATCCCCTCCTGGGCCGTGAGCGGGTTCGTGCGCGCGCTCGCCGCGGCGGAGACGGTCGAGCCTTTGAGGATTCCGGCCGCCGCGCAGTCCTGCTTGGTGGGCGGCTTCAGCAGCCCCACGAGCACGTTCACGTTGGCGTTGATTTCGCCCACCGCCGTGAAGATCGGGAGGATTTCGCAGTTGAAGTACAGGAGGCTGCGGCCGAGGGGCCCGTGCGCGTCGGAGGTGCTCACCACGCTGTTCAGGTTGTGGTTGGCCCACGGCACGAAGAACAGGAAGCCGGGTTTGCTCTTGCCCGGGTTGTAGGCGAGCTCGTTGAAGAATTCGTTGAGCACCGTGAAGCTCGAGGCGAGGTTCGGGATCGATTCGGCGAGGCCTTCCGTGGACGGGCCGAGCTGGTTCACCGTCGGCAGGATTTCGCGCGCGAACGGACCGATCTCGTTTTCGATCACGGGCTTGGTTTCGACCGCCAACTTCTTCGTGGCTTCGTTCGCGGGAGCGACCGCTTTGGCGAACGGCTGCAGTTCGCGCAGCGCCGGTCCGAGCTGGTCGCTCGCTTCCGCGGTCTTACCGAGCGCGACGCCCGTCTTGTGCAGCGCCCCCGGAAGCAGGTGCAGCGTGGTCTGGAGGTTCGCTTCCTCTTCGGCGAACGTCTTGAACACGGCGTTCGACGCGTCGACGAGCTGCGCGAGCTCCTTGTCCTTGCCGCCGAGCGCTTCCATCAGCAGCCGGAAGTTGTGGATCGAACGCGCCACGTTTTCGTGGCGCTTTTCGAGCTGGGAGGCGATCTCCTCGGTGTAGCGCTCGTTCGGGCTGAAGCGCTTCACCGTCGCCGCGAACGCGGCCGAGTTGTTCTTGAAGCCGCCCGCAGCGCCCGCCAGCAGCAGCTGGAGGTAGGCGCGGGTGTCCTTGTCCAGGCCCGCCAGGAATTCGTCGAAGTCGACGTTCGGTGCGGTCTGTGACTGCGGCAGGATTTCGCCGCTCTTGAGCTTGCCCGCCGACGGCGTGCCCGGGTTCACCTCGACGGTGATGTCCTGCAGCTGTGTCTTCGGCCTGAGCAGCAGCGTCGCGTTCTTGTAGAAGTGCGCGTACTTGGGCGTGATTTTCATCGTCACGATCGCCTGGCCCTGGTGCAGGTCGACGCTCGCGATTTCGCCCACCTTCGCGCCCGCGATCGTCACAGACTGACCCTGGCCTGGCGTCACCGCCTGCGCCGTCTGAAACTCGGCCTTGAGCGTGTAGTAGCTTCGCCCGAAGATCGGCACCCAGCTCGGCAGGTGCAGGTTCTCGTGGGCGAGGATGTAGCCCCCCACCGCCGCCGCGATCACGAACATCGTCACGACCGAGATGAACGCCACGCGGTAGCGCTCGATCTGGTCGCGGACCGACAGGCCCTCGTGTCCGTGTCCTTGCTGCGGGTTCATCCGGTGCCGTCCGCGGGGCCCTGCGACAACGGGCCGTTGATTTCAGGCGGCTTCTGCGTGTAGCACTGCACGAGGGGCTTGTATTCGGGCTCGGTGCCGGGGAACGCCGGGCGCGTGCCCAGCGGCGCGAGCGGCGCCTTCGCGAGCAGGCGCAGGCCCGGCTTGACTTTCGCGCCGACGATGCCGACGGGCGCCGAGCGCAGCGTCTGACCGCTGTTGCCGACCAGGAACTTCGCCACGGGGCCGTTGCCGTCGAACGTCGAGCCGATGCCCGCCAGCCCGACGAGGCCGTACCAGAATTCCTTGTAGTTCTCGACGCCGGTCGTGCTGCTGCCGTCCTGCACCACCGTGTTGCCGGCCGGGTAGATCAGTTTCGTAAGGCATTTGTTGAACAGGTCGGTCTGGTGGAAGAGCGGGATCTGTTCGCCCTGGAGCTTCGCCAGCGTCGGCAGCGCCGTCGCGAGGCCCGCCGCGACGCCGCCGATCTCTTCCGGCCCGAGCGAGGTCTGGAGCGCTTCGATCCACGGCACCGCCACGGTCACCGTCGAGGGCGTCAGCTTGACGCCCGGGATGATCGCGTGGGCGAACGCCTTGGTCGGCCCGAACGCCGCGTCGAGCGACGCCAGGCCGCGGTTGATGGCGCCGAGATTGGACGGCAGTTCAGCGACCGTGGTGCGCAGCGGCACCGACTGCACCGCAAACGCCTGGAAGAACGTGTTGAAGTTGCCGATCAATTCGCTCAGCTGCTGTTCGTGCACGTTGAGCGCGGCGGTGACTTTGCCGATGCTCGCGATCAGCTTCGAGAGGTCCTGCGGTTCGGTGCCGGTGATCGCCTGGTTGAGCACCGCGCCCGCGCGGAGCGCTTGCGGGCCGCGCTGGTAGGCCTTGTTGATGCCCTGAGCCCCGTTCAGCCCGCGGACTTCGGGGTCCTGCGCCGCGTTCTGCGCGGGCGTCGGCTTGTCGGTGAGCCCCGCGCCGTATTCGATCAGGAACGTCTGCAGGTTCGCGCGCGTGTCGGTGTTGAGCGCGTTGAGCACCTGGTCGAGCTGGACCGGGTTCGCCGTGTGCGTGAGCGGGATCGTGCCGCCCGAGGAGAAGTTGGGCGCCGACGGGCTGCCCGGCTGCAGTTCGACGAACCAGTTGCCTTCGAGGAAGATGCGCGGACGGATCTTGACCGTCGCGTCGGTGTGGATCGGCAGGCCGCCCTTGCTGATTTCCATCGTCACCACGCCGTAGTTGCCTTCGCGCTTGATGCCGGTGACCTTGCCGACGTCCACGCCCGCGATCCGGACGGGCGACTTCGCGTGGATGTTGAGAGCGCTCGCGAACACGGCGTGCAGGCGGAAGCCGTGTTTGAACGGGATCGCCTTGGTGAACCCGAAGTACACGATGATCGCGATCACGACGATCGCGATGATCCCCGTGCGCACCGGCCGGTAGCGCTGGAGCTCGACGACCGGCGTCTCGTCACGGCGCTTGAACAGGGGGCTCATTTGCCGGCCCCGCTCTTCTTGGTTTCCGTCTGGATGCCGAGCGCCTTGAGCGTGGAGGCCGGGTACTTTTCGCCGAACAGGTTCTGGCTGCGGCTCGTGAATTCGCGGTTGTTCGAGACCTTCGCGGGCGGCAGCGCACCGATCTGCAGCTGGCCGGGCTGGTAGGTCTCGTTCCCGGCTTCACACAGGGCGGGCTGGCCCGGGCCGTTCACCGCGGGGTACGGGTTGAAGTGCAGGTGGTTGGAGTCGATCGTCTGCGTGCTGCCTTTTTCCAGCGGTTCCGTCGACGGCCCGTTGGCGGGCGCGGAGGACGGGAAGCCCTCGTTGTTCGGACCCTCGGGCGCGAGCACGAACCCGGCCCTCGCGACCGTTCCCACGCCGACCTCCTCGGCCTGCAGGCTCGCGAGGTTGCGGAATGCGAGCGTCAGGTAGTTGCACTTCGCCTGCGCGGGGGCGAGCCCGGCGACGAGCGGGTTCCCGATTTCGACCGTGTGGGTGAAGTCTTCGAAGCTCTGGATCACGATCGGGTTCTTGCCGAATTCCTCGAGCGCCTGCGCGGAGGCGGCGAGCTGCGTGTTCAGTTCGGTCGCCGCCTTGAGGTTGATCGCGCCTTCCTTGATCGCGTGCCCGAGCGGCTTGGCGATCGTGCGCAGGATCGCCGCGCTCGGGCGCAGCAGGTCCATGAATTCGGTGGAGCGTTCGAGCAGCGGCGCCTGGAACGGGAGCGAGTGGATCGCCTGTTCGAGCGAGGCAGGACCTCCCTCGTTCGCCTTTTCGAGCGACGGCGTGACGCCCGCCCACGCTTTGAAGAAGATGTCCAGGTCGGTGTAGTAGTTCGCCTGCTGCTCCGCCACCGGTGCCGCCTGCGAGGACGCGCGCTCCAGGGCGATGAAGAACTCGTGCAGATCCGTCTGCTTGGAGGCGAGGTTGTTGAGAACCGGGACGGCGCTGGTGACGAGCGGGCGCAGTTCGGAGATCGTGTTGTTGAGCCCCAGCCCGCGACCCGCGAGGCCGTTGCCGAAGTTGACCGTGTTGATCTTGATCGCCGTCCGCGTGGACTGGTCGAACATGTTGAAGAGGTCCTCGATGTTCACCGGTTCACGCGTCTGGCTCACCGGGATCGTGCTCCCCGCCTTGTTCGTCTCGTGCGAGGAGCCCTTTTCGAGTTCGAGGTACTTCAGGCCGATCGCCGACACCGACTGCACGACCGCGTGTGTGTCCGCGGGCAGCGGTTCCACTTTTTTTTCGAGCTTCAGTTCGGCGATCGCGCTGACGCGGCCCGTCTTGGGGTTCTGGTGCGCTTTCAGGCCGGTCACGAGCCCGACGCGCGTGCCCGCGATGCGCACCTGGTTGGCCTTCTGCAGGCCCGACGCCTCGGGCAGTTCGACCTTGATGTCGTACGTGGGCACGAACGGCAGCCCGTTGTTGGCGTTGTAGGAGAGGAACACCGCCACCACGACGATCAGCGTCGTGATCGCCCCGATCAGCAGCGGGCTCCCCGCGAGCGAGTTGCGTCGGCGCCGATCCATCAGGGTGTCCCCGACGGGTCGCAGGTGAGCTTGCCTTCGTCGGTGAACGGCGAGGAGCCGTCCGCCGCTGGCTGCGTCGCCGAGCCCGGGCAGCGGCGCAGCTGGCCGCTCTTGAGCGACTGGAACGCCTGCGACGCGCTGGTCGGAACGAGCGTGTTGTTTTCACCGAGCGTGAAGTCCGGCAGCACCGGCGTCACGCGCGCGTAGTGGCCGTTGGCGTCGTAGTAGGCGCCGCCGCCGCCGAACGTGCGCAGGGCGCCGACGAGGTCCGGGGTGTACGGGCCGAAGAACGCCGTGATCGGGACCGATTCCTGCAGCGCGGTGACGCTCGCCGGCGAGGCCGATTCGAGCGTCTTCGCGAGCGACGGCAGCGCGCGCACGAGATCGGTGAGGTCGTTGTTCGGGCCCGGCTGGCTGAATGCGGTGTTCAGGTTCTTGATCGCCGGGTTGGCCGTGATGACGAGCCCGCGCAGGTGCGAGAACAGCCTCGTGAGCGGCACGCTCGTCGGCTTCGATGCGTTCACCAGTTCTGTCAGCGCGCCGAACGTGGATGGCAGTTCCGAGAACGTCTTGTTCCCCTGGCGCAGCGTCACGGGCAGGATCTTCAGACCCTGCTGGAGCTGTTCCTGTTGCGAGCCGATCGCTCCGAACGTCGTGTTCGCGTTTTCGATCAGGTCGGCGAGCTGTTCGTGGCGCGCCCCGATCGTCGTCACCGCGCGCGCCGTTTCCACGAGGAAGTGCGTGAACGTGCCCTGGTCGCGCACCAGCTCGCTGAAGAAATGGGTCGTCGAGCCGAGGAACGGCGGGAAATATTCGATCGACCGCCCGAACTGTGGGCCGGCGCCCGCGTACTGTTCGGCGCTGCCCTGGATGAACTGCGACAGGCCCTTGCGCGTCTTCGGGTTCAGCGTGTTGAAGAGCTCGTCGAGGTCGGTCACCGTCGAGCTGGCGCTCGCCGGCAGCGTGGCGCCGTCGGCCAGCTTTTCGTTGTTGTTGGGGCCGGGCGAGAGCTGCACATAGCGGTTGGCGACGCTCGACAGCGACGGCGTGCGCACCTGCGCCGTCGTGCCCGCGTGGAGCGGGGTCAGCGAGCTGTCGACGTGGATCGTCACGTCCGCCTTGTAGTCCTTGCGCAACGAGATGTCGGTGACGCTCCCGACGGGGACGCCGCCCACCTGCACCTGGTCGCCGCGCACCAGCTGGTCGGCTTCGGCGAACACCAGGTGGTAGCTCGCGCCACCCTTGCCGCCGAACACGAGGTAGGCGACGATCAGCACCACGAGCGCGAGCGCTGCCACGGGCAGCCAGCGCGTCCATCCGCTGCGCGCCGGGCTGGTGCCGGCGCCGTTGCCGTACGGGGCGGGCGCTCCCTCCGCGGGAGGAGTGGGCGGGCTAGTGGTGGCCACGTGCCCCTCCTGCGCTCGCGGTCGAGGGGTCTGGGATCGCCGCCGCCCCGCGCGGGCTGCTCTGCGCGACCTGGCTGCCCGGGAAGCTCATCAGGCTCACGATCCGCTGCGGGCGCGCCAGGCCCTGCAGCATCAGCAGCCTCCGCACGGCGTCCTCGGCCGAGGACCCCGTCTGCTGGTGGCCGGCGACCGGCACGCCGTTGACCGCGGTGATCGTGATCGAGCGGATGCTCTGCCCCGCGGAGGGGTTCCCCGCGCTGGCCGCCGCGGCGCCGCAGGAGAGGGCGCCCACGGTCGGCTTCAGACCCGAGACCGACAGGTACTCGAGCATCGCCAGCACGCGCTTGTCAACGCGCCCGCCCTGGACGTCCGCGCGGCCGCAGCGTTCGAGGTCGATGCCGCGGTCGCGGAGCACCTGGGGCTCGAGCTGCTGCTTGGACTCGAGCAGCACCTGACCGGTCGAGGGCGAGGTCGCCAGGAACGGGTTCTCGCCTCGGGCGTGGAACACCGAGGAGCTCTCCAGCGCGACCCAGCCGTCGAGGATCGGCTTGGGGTCGATCAACGGCGCCCCGGCCCCGGCGGGACGGATCTGGAAGACGATGTTGGGCCCGGCCGCCCCGGTGTCGGTGCCGACGTGCCCGAGCACCGTACCCGCGATCACCTGCACGCCCGGCCGCAGCGGGTGCAGGGACACGTCGTCGGACCCCGACCGGAACGAGGTCGTGTGCGGCGGCGCGGGCGCAGGCGCGAGCACCGGCGGCGCGCTCGGCGCCGTGGAGGGCGCGGGCGGCGCCGATTCGAGCTGCGCGGCTGCGCCGTTGGCGAGGCCCGACACGGTCGCGCCGTCGCTGAGCGGCGAGCGCGGCTGCACACCCGCGGTGGCGGGCCCGCTGGGCGCGGGTTCGCTCGCGTGGGAGGACCCTCCGAGACGGCTCGACACCGTGGAGTCCACGTGGGGGGTGAGCACCGGATAGACCGAGGCAATGCTGCCGAGGTGCGCGTACGTGTACCTGTTGCCGTAGGCGTCGCGCAGGACCAGGAAGCGGCCCAGCGCCGGCGACGCCCCGATCTGCGCGACCTCGCCGTCCTGCACGGCGATCACCGGCGCGCCCGCCGAGGCGTAGATCGTCGTGCCTACGAGCTGGCGGGCCGGCGCGCCGGCGCGGCCGGCCACCATCGGGAAGCCGTCGCTGAAGTGCGCCGCCGCATGCACCGGGAAGCGCGCCTCGGTGAGCCCCGTGATCGCTCCCATCAGTTCCGCCGGCGTGCCGCCGAGCAGCTGCGCCCGCAGCATCACCGATTCGACGTACGCCTGTGAGTGGTTGTACGAGAACACCGCGCCGCGGATGTTGCGTTCGCCGCCCGCCGCGCGCAGGTAGCGCGCCGCCGCGAAGATCGCGTCGGCCGGGTTGTACGGGTCCTCGTAGCCGTCGCCGTTCGCGTCGACCCCGTACTGCGCCCACGACGCGGGCAGGAACTGCATCCAGCCCTCGGCGCCCGCGCTCGACACGCTCAGGTCGCGCCCGTAGTCGGTCTCGACCTCGTTGATCGCCGCGAGCACCTGCCACGGGATCCCGTATGCGGCGCCCGCCGCCTGGAAGATCGGCAGCAGGAACGGCGGCACCGCGAAGCTTTCGATGAAGAACCCGGGGAGTTTCTCCAGCGCCGCCTGCAGCGCGAGCGGGACCGCCGGCGTGAGCGTCCCGGGCGACACCGCCTTGGCGCCCTTGCGCAGCGCTTCTTCTTCTTCCTTGCTCGCGTTTCCGCCCGCGGCTTCGCCGGACCTGGGACGGGCGTGCGTGCGCGGGGCGGGCGTGCTCGGCGTCACGCCCTGCGAGTACTGGGTCTGCACCTGCGGCGTGGCGGGCGCTGGCACCGTCGTCGTTTCGGCGGGCGTCGTCGCGGTGGTCGTCGGTTCGGGCGTGGCGGTCGCTTCGGGCGCCGGAGCGGGAGCGGTCGTTTCGGTGGCCGGGCCCGTGGGGGTGACCTGCGGTTCGGTGGCGCCCGCGCTCGCCGCGCCGACCGCCGCCCACGCGAACGCCGCACAGGCCAGGAGCACGAAGGCAAGCGAGCGGATCGAGGTGTGCCTGCTCACGTCAGTTGCCCAGCAGGTAGTTGAGGAGCAGGCCGCCCGCTTCGGCGCCTTCGCTCGAGGGGGAGTAGTACGTGGTGCCCGAGGTAGAGCCGCCGACCGGCTGCGAGGTCGTCGCTTCGCCTCCCGCGGGCGCGACCGACGGGACGCCGCCCACGAGTTCCTGGGCTGTCCCCTTCGGGCCGGGGAACTCGGCGAGCGCCTGCGCGGGCGTCGCGCCTTTGATCACCGCGAGCGTGCGCGCCATCACGAGACCCTCGGGTTCGCCGGGCGCGACGGGATTGAACTTGGCGGCGGCCGCGGCCGTGCTCGGCGCTTCGCCGCTGTTGGCGAGCTTGCGCGAACATGCTCCCACCGGTTTGATCGCGTATTTGAGGCAGATGCTGGCGACGCCCTCCGTGCGCAGGAAGTGTCCGAGCGAGTCGTAGCCGTTGGCGGCGTTCGCGCCGAGGAAGCTGAAGTCGAGCAGCCGCTCCAGCCCGCCCGTTTCGCGGAAGCTGACGAGCAGCGAGGCGAGGTTCGTGGAGAACGGCTTGGCGGCGTTGCCGAACGCCTTCAGCTGCTTCAGGAGCGGTTCGCTCCCGACGATCGCCGGTCCCGCGACCTTCGACGTCTGCCCCAGGTTCTTGAAGAACGTCGAGCTGCTGTTCGAGAACGCAGGAAGGTTCGTGAACGCCTGGTTGATGCCCGGCGCCGCGACGCGCAGGTCGGTGAACACGGGCGTCGTCGCTTCGGCGAACCGCTGCAGCCGTTCCATCGCCGGCGAGAGCTCGCGCAGGAACGGGGGGAACAGTTCGAGGTTGCGTTTGAGCGCGCCGCGGGTGGCGGCGCTCGCCTGCGCCACCTTGTTGCTCTGCACGATGAAGTCCGCCACCTGGTTGCGCACGCGCGCGAACGGCTGCAGGGCTTTGTCGGAGTCGACCGCCAGCTGGGCGAGCACCTTGTTCTCGCCCGCGAGGATCCCCAGCACCTTTTCGAGTTCCTGCAGAGCCGGGTCGGCGCGGCGGATCACCGCGTTCAGGTCGCTGCCGCGGCCGGCGAGGCCGGCGCCGAGTTCGTTGAGGATGATCGTCAGCCGCTGGCGTTCGGGCAGCCGCGAGATGTCGCCGAGCAGGTCCACGTCGACCGGGCTGTGCGTGTTCTCGACCGGGAGCAGGTACTGGCCGGAGCCTTCGTTGCCGTGCGGGATCTTCTTCAGCGGCGGCGGGAGCGGGGTCCCTTCCACGCGCGGCTGCGTGGGCAGGCAGTCGACGTACTTCTCGCCGATCAGCGCCTGGGGGCGGACGCTGCAGCTCGCGTCGCTCCGGAAGTCCTGAAAGCCGGTGTTGCTGATTTTGAGGACCACCGCGGCCTTGGCCGCCGGCGTGGGCGTGACCGAGCCGACCGTGCCCACCTTGACACCGCCGATCTTGACGTCCTCGCCGGGGATGATGTTGCCGGCGTCGTCGAAGATCGCGCGGACCGTGTAGGTCTTGTTCTTGCCTCCGGCCGAGAGGGCGAGCAGGGCGACGGCGAGGAGCAGGGCAACGCCGGCGAGACCGGCGAATGCGGCCGCGAATCCTCTTCGCCGTGCCCTCTCCTTCCTCACTGTCCCCGATCCTTCCCTAACCGTTCACAACGAGGAGGGCGGCCCCACCCGGAGGCGAGGCCGCCCGTCCACATCTTCTTCACGGGAGCTTACGCTACGCCCTCCCCGGCGCGAAAGCTCCGCAATGTGGCTCTCTCAGTGGCTCCTTAGTGCTTTGGGCACGGCGACTTGACGCTGACCGGGACCGTCACCGGGGTCAGGCCGCCGAGACCGGCGAACATGAATTCGGCCTTGATGTTGAAGCCGCCCTTCGGGCACTGACCCTTCTTCGGCACGGTGCCGTAGTAGATGGTCTTGCCGTGCGACTTGTAGGCCGAGCCCGCCTGCACGACGATCTTCTGGACCGACGCGTCCTGGGCGCCCGGGACCGTTTCCACGAGCGGGATTTCGGTGACCAGCTCGGGGCCGAAGCCGCCGCCGCCGCTGAGGTTCGTGTAGTGGCCCTTGGACAGGATTTCGAGCGACACCGGCGAGTGGCCGGACGTGAAGAACTCGAGTCCGCCGCCCGGGGCGTAGAACGATTCGATCGTCACTTCCTCAGGCACGACTTCTTTGCCAAAGGCAACCGCACCGATCCCGTGGCCCTGGGGGCCCGCAGCCGAGCCCTTCGGGCAGGCGGACGGACCGGGACCGGACACTTCAAGGTTCGACAGCGGGCACGTCGGGAAGCCTGACGTGTGCAGCTTCGTGCCCTTGGGCAGGAAGAAGTTCACGCCGATCAGCGGCGGTGGGAACCCGCCGTATTCGGTGCCGCTGATGTTGATTTCGGCCTTCACGGCCGCGCCCTTGCCATAGAAGTTGCCGGTGCCCGGGAAGCCTGGAATCGGCACAGCTTTGGCGCTCATCGTGACCGTTGGTGCGGCCACCGCGGTCCCCGCCAGCGCGAACAGCGCCACGGCGAGAACGGCAACACAGGTGGATGCTCTACGCATCTGTTTCCTCTCCTCGTTGGATGGACAGCTCCGCCTCGAGCCGGGTAGCTCCGGAGCCATACCGGTCCGGCGACTTCGAGATCCCCAGGTTGCCGGGGAACATGGCGACAACGTTTTCACCATATCCGCCCAAAGCTGGGCAATCAAGCTCGAACCGACCACCGCGGTCGGGCCACTCCAGACCCGGCGTGAGGCCGGTCGCGGGCCCGTCATCGGACCCTCCGGCGGGCTCGTGATCTGAACCCTGCACGTGTGGTGGAGCTTCATGGAAGCGCAGGGGGGCCCGAGGGGGTCGGGTCGGGTCGAGCGTCACGAAGGCTTCGCGCCGGGGCATCCCGGCGCGAAGCTCCATGATCGTCCGGCGATTCGCGTCAGTGCTTCGGGCAGGGAGCTTTGTAGCTCGCCGGCACCGTCACCGGGCTCAGGCCACCGAGGCCCGCGAACATCAGTTCAGCCTTGACGTTGAAGCCGCCCTTCGGGCACTGGCCCTTCTTCGGGAGGCGTCCGTAGTACGTGACCTTGCCGTGCTTCTTGATCGCCGAGCCGGCCTGCACCGTGATTTTCTCGGTCGAGGCGTCCTGGGCGCCGGGCACCGTTTCGACGAGCGGCACCTCAGTGATCACCTCGGGGCCGAAGCCACCCGCGCCGTTCAGCTGCGTGTAGTGGCCCTTCGACAGGATTTCGATCGACACGGGCGAGTGGCCCGCGGCGAAGAACGAGATTCCGCCGCCCGGAGCGTAGAACGATTCGAGCGAGAGTTCCTCCGGCACGATTTCTTTGCCGAACGCGACCTCACCGAGCACGTGGCCCACCGGGCCCGCAGCGGAGCTCTTGGGGCATGCCGACGGCCCCTGGCCGGCCGGTTCGAGGTTCGAGATCGCGCACGTCGGGAAGCCCGCGGGGTGCAGCTTCGTCCCCTTCGGGAAGAAGAAGTTCACGCCCACCAGCGGGGGCGGGAATCCGCCGTATTCGGTACCCGAGATGTTGAATTCGACCTTCAACGCAGCTCCGGCCCCGTAGATGTTGCCGGTGTGCGGGAATTTCGGGATCGGCACCGCCTGGGCTTTCATCGTGACCGTCGGCGCGGCCGCTGCGGCGCCCGTGAGCGCGAACAGCGCCACGGCGAGAACGGCGAAACAGGTGGATGCTCTGCGCATTGGGACTCTCTTCTCCTAGTTGGACGAAACGCTCCCCCACACGCTCCATACCCGCGACGGGCCCATCGATGCGGAGACTCGACCTCGACTCGAGGGTTTAGCCGCCGCGCGCGGACAGCTCGAGCTGCTCGCTCGCATAGGTCACGCCGAGCGGCTCGAGCACCACGCTGCGCGGGCCCTCCGACACGGCGCCCGCGACGATCGCCTCGAGCCCCACGGCAGACGCCGCCGCGATGACCGCCTCGCCTGCACCCGCCGCGCAGTAGACCGCGTAGCCCGCGCCCATGTTGAACGTCGAGTACGCGGCCGCCGGGTCGAGCTGAGCCTCGGCGACGAGGAACGCGAGCACCGTCGGCACGGCGGGCAAACGCTCGATCCGGTAGGTGAGCGCCTGCGGCGGGCGCATCAGCTTCAGCATCCCGTGACCGGTGATGTGGCTGAGGTAGGAGACCGGCACGCCCGCGCGCTGCAGCTCGGCGACGAGCGGCACGTACATCGGCGCAGGGTCGAGCAGCGCCTCGCCGAAGGTTCGCCCGTTCGCGAGGCGCGTCGCGTAGCCGTCGGGCAGGCGCCCCGCCACCAGGCGCGCGAGCGAGGCGCCGTTCGCGTGCAGCCCGGTTCCCGCCACGAGCACGATCTCATCGCCCGGTGCGAGCCGTTCGCCGAGGATCGCGTGCGCGCCCTCGGGCACCACCCCCACCGCCGCCCCCGCGAGCTCGATCTCGTGCTCGTCGAGCAGCCCCGGCAGCGAGGGCGACTCGCCTCCTCCCCACGTGCAGCCCGCGTCCGCGCATGCCGTGCGCCAGCCCTCCAGCAGCGCGCCGGCGCGCTCCTCGTTCAGGTACCACTCCGACGCACCGGTGGCGAAGTACGCGTTGGCCACGAGCGGCACCGCTCCCACGCAGCAGAGGTCGTTGAGGATCGCCGCGACCGCGTCATAGGCCACGTCGGCGAAGCGGTTGGCTCCGAGCTGCTCCAGCACCTGGCGGGCGATCATCGACTTCGTGCCGAGCCCCTCCACCACGAACGCGAGCGTGCGCCCGTCCAGCTCGAACGCGAACGCCGGCTCGCCCCGGGAGCGGTCGATCGCCGCGCCGCCGCGCTCGGCGAGCAGCGGCGAGGTCGAGAGCGCCTTTGCGATCGCCAGGCGCTTGGCCGCG
>Ga0187823_10000046_pt1 | contig 24025 bp, 16 predicted proteins | sample NC_wetland_sal_i_12_FD_132968 | JGI IMG/M metagenome (GOLD analysis project Ga0187823, IMG submission 132968) | Wetland sediment microbial communities from Neuse River Estuary, North Carolina, USA - SourceSoil_3 | ecosystem: Environmental > Aquatic > Freshwater > Wetlands > Sediment | place...
TTCTGCAGATCGTATATTCGCCACAGAGTGTTGGCAGCTCCCAGGGCCGAGTCGTACTCGCCAGCAACATGATTCGTTCCACTCCCATCTTCACCATGTCGGGCGTGGCCATTAATTCTTCCCGGATCAAGCTGAATCCGTCGAGCTTCAGTTTTGGGAACGTTGCCATGGGCAAGACCCAGACCCAGGCCGCCACATTGTCAAATCCGGGGAAGGTCGCGATCAACATCATGCGGGTTGCGATCTCGCAAAAGGGATTCGCACTCACTGGGCTACAGTTGCCCATGCTCCTGCGGGCGGGACAAAGCGTCCCCGTCAGCGTGAGTTTCACTCCCACGACCAACGGCGCGGTTAAGGGCAATATCCTGTTAAGCGGCAGTGTTTCCGTGAAGGTCGCCAGGCAGAGGCCGGTTGCGTTTGGAGGGCGGGAACCTGAAACCATCTTTGCGACCAATACCGTGCCCACAGTTCTGAATGTGGCGGTTTCAGGCGTGGGGACGGCATCCGGTCAACTGGTGGTTTCGCCCACGAGTCTGGCTTTGGGCAACGTGAAAATCGGCGCCAGCCAGACCCAGGCCGCAACCCTGATTAACTCGGGCAGCACCAGCGTCACCATCAGCCAGGCCACGATAAGCGGCAAGGGTTTCAGGATGAGCGGCATCACTTTTCCCCTGACCCTGGCGGCCGGCGAGCGCAAGAGCTTTACCATCACGTTTGCCCCGCAATCCGCTGGAAGCTCCAGCGGAAGTATCGCGGTAGTGAGCGACGCCTCGAATTCGGTGGTCAGCGTGCCGGTTTCGGGCATGGCCACCGGCCCCGGAACCCTGGCCTCGAATCCTGCCAGCCTGACCTTCGGAAGTGTGCAAGTAGGCCAGGGCCAGACTTTGCCGGAAACTCTGACCAACTCCGGAAGCTCCAGCGTGACCGTGTCGCAGGCCAGCTTTTCCGGGTCCGGCTTCACCATTACCGGCCTCAGCCTGCCCTTGACCCTGGCCGCCGGCCAAAGCGCCGCGTTCAGCGTGACCTTCAAGCCGCAGTCGAGCGGGCCGGTCAGCAGCGCGCTGACTCTTACCAGTGACGCTTCCAACGCCGCGCTCGCCGTGCCGATCACCGGCAGTGGAGTGACGGCAGGAGCCCTGGCCTCGTCGCCGGCCAGCCTCAGCTTTGGAAGTGTGCAGGCGAGCAATCCCAAGACGGTCGCGGGAACCCTGACTAACTCCGGCGGTTCCAGCATCAGCATTACGCAGGCCAACATCTCGGGGACCGGTTTTACTCTTAGCGGACTGACTGTGCCGTTTACTCTGGCTGCGGGCCAGAGCAAGACTTTCAGCGTAACCTTCACTCCGCAATCCAGCGGGGCGGCGAGCGGCAGTCTCGCCATCGTCAGCAATGCTTCGAACCCCTCCCTGAGCATCCCGCTGACCGCCAGTTCAGCGACCCCCGGCGTTCTGAGCACCAGCGATTCCAGTCTCACCTTTGGCAACGTTCCGGTGGCCGGCAGCGCCACCCAGTCCGAAACCCTGACCAATACCGGCGGATCGACGGTTACGGTTACTCAAGCCAACGTTTCCGGTTCAGCCTTCCGGACCAGCGGATTGAGCCTGCCTCTGACTTTGAGCCCCGGACAAAGCTTCACCTTCGGCGCGGTGTTCAGTCCGACCGCGGGAGGCAGCATTACGGGATCGATTTCCGTGGTTTCCGACGCGTCCGATTCCACCGTCACGATTTCGCTCGCCGGGACCGCCACAGTACCCGGCCAGCTGGCGCTGAGCCCGGCCTCGCTGAACTTCGGCACGGTCACCGTGGGACAAACCAAGAGTCTGCCCGCCACGATCACCGCCACCGGCTCCAGCATCACCGTGACGGCTGCCAGCATGACCACTTCAGAGTTCAAGGTGAGTGGGCTTTCTCTCCCGCTTACTCTGGCTGCGGGACAGAGCGCATCGTTCACCGTAGTCTTTACTCCGCAGTCCAGCGGAACCGCGGCAGCCAGCGGATCGTTCGCCAGCAACGCGTCCAATTCGTCCGCGGTCCAGTCCCTGACCGGCATCGGCGCGGCGCCGCCGCAACACAGCGTGGCGCTGTCATGGAGCCCCAGCACTTCGAGCGTGGTCGCCTACAACGTCTATCGGGGCACCGGTTCGGGCGGATCGTACTCCAAGATCAGCTCCATGAATGCCAGCACCAGCTATATCGACGACACGGTTCAGGCCGGCCAGACTTATGTCTACGTCACCACCGCGGTGGATGGCTCGGGCAAAGAGAGCGCCAACTCGAATCAGGCCACGGCTGTAATTCCAACGCCCTAGAGGTTTGCAAACCACTGAGTGGGAGCGTGAAGATCTTGACGCTCCCATTCACCGCCGATCCAGCGCACTGGCTGGGGACGCGGCATTCTTCCCCTGTTTACCGCGGCGGGGCTACGACCCGGCGTTATGTACTACTGACATCTTCTTCGATTAAGCTCGCCGATTTACCTTCCTGACGTGCCGCTTCCCTGCTTTCGTTCAAAGTCAGGAATCCGGTTCTCGCGCCAGTTGCCGGGACCTGCAACCGGCGCAGCACAAAAGTCCGAATTTCACCCAGGTATCAAAACGCCGAACATCGAGTCGGCGTCGCAGTTCGTAGCAGACAATTTTCTATGGTGAGGTGCGTTGCGGCCATGCATGGACGACTGTTTTTGGGCACGGCTCTCTTGACCACGGTACTCTCGATCGGTTGCGGCAGCGGAAGCGGCGTGCAGCGGACCGTCGCAGCGGGCGAGCTTGCGCTTACGCCACCCAAACTGAACTTCGGCAGCGTCGCAGTAGGTGACAAAAAGGGCAAGAGCGTCACCCTGACCGCGGGCGATTCAAGCATCACGGTGGCATCGGCGGACTGGAGCGGCGAAGGATTCTCGATCAGCGGGATCGTGTTTCCGGTCACCGTGCCGGCTGGACAGAGCGTCCACTTTAAAGTGATGTTCGAGCCCCATCAGGCCGGGTCCTCGACGGGAAACATCCGTCTCGTAAGCAACGCTTCGAATTCTCCGTCTGCCGCCTTCAGCGGTCAGGGCGAGCAGACCGGGCGGCATAGCGTCACGCTGGCCTGGGCGCCCACCGCCGCCGCTGTGGGTTACAACATCTACCGCGGGCCGGCGGAAAACGGCCCCTTCGCCAAGATGAATGCATCTCCGCATCCCAAGTCAACCTTTACCGACGCCTCGGTCGTAGGCGGACAAACCTATTTCTATCGGACCACGTCGGTAAACAAAGGCGGGCAAGAAAGCAACTACTCCGACCAGGTGCGAGTGGAAGTTCCGAACTCCTGAATCGCAGGTCTTAGACGGCGGACGCGTGGGCGGGCGGCAGCGCAACCGGTTTCCCGGTGCCAATGGCCTCGTCAATCGCGATGGTCACGCCGGAAACTTCCAGCAGCTCTTCGAAAGGAATGGGAGAGCCCGTGCCCCAGCGTATGGCTTCCAGGGTAAGTTCGATCTCCCGCTGATGTCCTTTATCGCGTCTCGCCTTGGTGCGCCGGGTCTTTCCGTCGCTGGCCAGTTCGAGGGTGCGGAAATCGTCGATCCGTCCGGTCTTGCCGTGGCAGAAAACTTCGTACTGCTCCTTGGCCACCGACCGGTCGCCGTTGGCCAGATACAAAATGTTGGCGATGGAGCCATCCTGGAAGGTGAGCGTGACGACAACGTTGTCCCGGTTATAGCGAGCTCCGTCGGGAATCGCATTGGCACTCACGCTGACCAGGCCGGCGCCCACTACACAGCGTGCCCAGTCCACAAAATGGCAGAGCTCGCCGATGATCCTGCCGCCTCCACTGCTGTTCTGCTGCGTCCAATGCTGGTGCGGGAGATAACCGGCATTCACCCGGATATGCACCACCATGGGCTCCTGCCGGCCGGAAAAAAACTGTTTCAGCTTTTCCGTGAAGGGAGCGAAGCGGCGGTTGTAACCGACCATTAAAAATGGAGAGGCATGTCTTTCCTTCTCCGCCTGGTAGGCGTAGCGAACTTCCTCCAGCTGCTCACGGCTGACGGCCAGCGGCTTCTCGACCAGGACCGGCTTGTGATTGGAGAGCGCGGCAACCACGTAGGGCGCGTGGCTGTCGTGGCGGGAGAGGACGATCACCAGATCCGTGTCCTTGTCCTGAAGCAGGTCGCCGGCCTGCGCCGCCCGGGCAAAGCCAAACAAGCGGCGGGCGGATTCCGCGGCCACGCCGGAAGCGGTCGCAACCGAGTGCAGAACCACGCCGCGGCTTTGCCGCAAGGCGGGAAAGATCACGGCCCGCGCGAAATTTCCGGCGCCGATGCAACCCACCCTGAGATCGCCCGGTCCGCGCGCCCGCACCGGTTGCGGCGAATCGCCCGACACAAGCGGAATCGCTGGCAATACCCGATTCGGATATTCCACCAACACCGTATACGCGCCGGTATCTTTCAACTCCTGATAGGCAGCCCCTCCCTGCTCCACCGAACAACGCTTCGCGATGAAAGGCGCGACCTGGATTGCTCCCGAAGCCAGCAGTTCCAGAAAGGCTTCCATGTTGCGTTTCTCAGTCCAGCGCACGTAGCCGATGGGATAATCCAGACCTTCTTCTTCATATTGGGGATCGTAGCGGCCCGGGCCGTAAGAACGGGAAAGAACCAACGACAGTTCTTTCATGTACATGGGCTGGCGGGAGACTCCGAGATCGACCGTGCCTACGACCACAATGCGCCCGCGATCGCGGCAAATCCCCGCGGCCAGTTCGATGGGTTCCGCCGACGGCGTTGCCGCGGTGATAATCGCGACGTCGGCGCCGTGACCGGCAAATTCCTTCGCCCGTGATGCAGCATCCGAATCCGACGAGCACAGCGCCAGGTCGGCGCCGAACTGCCGCGCCTGTTCCACCCTTTGCGGATCAAGATCAATGGCGATCACGCGACAGCCCGCCGCCTTGGCCAGCTGGATGGTCAGCACCCCAACCAGCCCGGCGCCGATCACTGCCACGACTTCGCCCAGCACTGCCTGGCTCTGGCGGAATCCTTGAAGCGCGATAGCGCCAATCGCAGTCAATGACGCGGCCTCCAGCGGCACCGCATCTGGAATTCGGGCCGCAAGATTTTTGGGGATAAAATTGACTTCGCAGTGGCTGGCGTATCCGGCGCCCGCGCAGGCCAGCCGGTCGCCCGGCTTAAACTCCTGCACTCCCTGTCCGGCAGCCAGCACAATTCCCGAGCAGCTGTAGCCGAGAGGACCAAGCGAATCCAATCGCGATTGCACTCTCTGGTAAGCAGCCTTCACCCCGGAAGTCCGGGCAAAATCGAACACTTGACGGACCAGGTCAGGACGGGCCAGGGCTTTGCCCAGCAGGGATTTTTCCACCTGCTCGCGATGGGCCAGCTCGGTGCCGGCGCTGATGGCCGAAAACGCCGTCCGCACCAGGATGCCGCCGGGACGCAACTCGGGCTGGGGCACTTCGTGGCTGGCCACTTCCCCCGAGCGAATGTCTTCCAGAATGGCTCGCATGGCGATTGGCTATTGTCTCATCAAGGCGAGCACGGGAGGAAGATGGGAGACCGGCAGGAACTGCGTGGGGACAGCCGCCCCCGGCTGTCCGGCGGAGCAGAGCTCCGCCAGGTTTGGTTCCAGGATGGGAAGGGTTGGGCTCGAAGGTTGGGCTCGAAGGAAGAAGAACTAGTCGAGCTTCGCTCGACCGGACAGCCGAGGGCGGCTGTCCCCACGTGGTCCGTACTCAGAGCTTGCTCAATATTGCGGCAATGCGTTCGCCTGCGTGGCCGTCCCACAGCGGCGGCACTGTGCCCTGCTTTTGCTTGCCCTGGAGAATCTTGCCGAGCTCGGCGCGCAGCGTGGTCCCGTCCTGCCCGACCAGTATGTTCGTGCCCATGGTCACGGTCACGGGGCGCTCGGTATTGTTACGCAGGGTTAGGCACGGCACTTTGAGATAGGTGGTTTCTTCCTGAATGCCGCCCGAGTCGGTGATGACCACGGTCGCTCGGCGTTGCAGCGCCAGGAATTCAATGTAAGGCAGCGGTTCCCGCAAATCCAGCTGGCTGACGTCAATCCCGAAGGCGGCAATGCGCTGGCGGGTCCGCGGATGCACCGGGAAAACTACTTTCAATTGGCTGTTGAGTTCCAGCAGGTATCCCAGGATGACTTTTAAGACGTTATCGTCATCCACGTTGGCCGGGCGATGCAGCGTGACCAGAACGTAGCGGCTCGGCAGTCCATTCAATTTCTGGTTGATCGCCGCCGGCAGCAGGCGGACCAGCGAATCGATCATGACGTTGCCGACGTTATGGATCTTCTTCGCGGGAATGCCTTCGCGCGCGAGATTCTTGTCGCCGTCGTCGGAAGGCGTGAACAACAAGTCAGCGAGCTGATCGGTGACCAGCCGGTTGATTTCCTCCGGCATGGCCCGATCGAAAGAACGAAGTCCGGCCTCCACGTGGCCTACCTGGATCAGGAGTTTCGAGCAGACCAGGGCGGCTGCGACGGTCGAATTCACGTCGCCGTAGACCAGCACCAGGTCGGGCTTGCGTTCAAGGACCACCGGCTCAAAGCGGGTCATGATGTCCGCGGTCTGCCGGGCATGGCTTCCCGAACCTACGCCCAGGTTAACGTCCGGAGCCGGTATCGCCAGTTGCTCGAAAAACACGTCCGACATGTTGGTGTCGTAGTGCTGGCCGGTATGAACCAGGCTCTGCTTTATTTTCGGATATTGCCGGAGCGCGCTCAGCACGGGCGCGACCTTCATGAGGTTCGGCCGGGCGCCCACTACGTGAAGAATGTGCATGCGAAGGTCCTAACCTGGAGTCTACACTGGCCGACTCACCAGTCAATTGCCGATGGTAATGGCGCTTTTCGCGGAAGCGTGATGAACGAAATGATTTCCGAGGAAGAAAACCCGGCGCGGGTTACGAGTCGCTCGCGTCGGTTCGCGAACCCGATTGTGAACTGCCGGCCACAACCCCCGGAGCTTTCTCCAGCGACTGCCGCCAGTCCTTCAACTTCAATGCGACCTGCTGCATGTACGCGGCGGCCTGGGCGGGTGAAGAAATCTCTTCTTCATCGCCCGGCGTGCTGGGAATCCGGGGGACATCTTCAACCGGGATAAACGGCAGATCGGCGCGCGGGGCCTCCGACGCCGATCGGAGTTTTTCGATGTCGAGGTCGGCCATGACCTCATTCACCACGTCGGCATCGATGGCGCGCTTGCGCAGCGCGCAGGCCAGGGAAAGCGCGTTGAAGCAAAAGTTGTTGACGTTTCGCGGAATGCCTTCGGTAAATTCAGCAATCGTCTCATAGGCCTGCGGCGTGAAGAGCGGATCGCCCCGGTAGCCGGCCACCATCAGCCGGTGCTCGATGTAATTCTTCACTTCCCATGACGGCAGCGGCTCCAGGCCGTGCACCATGGAGACGCGCTGGCGCAACTGGGCCAGGCCCGGCAGGACCAGCTTGTCCGCCAATGCCGGCTGCCCGGCCAGAATGATGTGCATCAGCTTGGCGCGCGAGGTCTCGAAGTTGGAGAGCAGGCGCAAAGTCTCAAGCACTTCCAGTTCCAGGTTCTGGGCTTCATCAATTACCACAATCAGGCGATGCCCGGCGCGCGCTTCCTGCATCAGGCGCTTGTTGAACTCTTCGTGCATCTGCACCAGGTCCTGGATGGTGCCTTCGTATCCCAGTTCCGCCAGCAGCAGGCGCATGAACTCCCGCGAATTGCATTGGGTTTGAAAGATCAGCGCGGTGCGCGCGGTGTCGCGAAATTTTTCCAGCAGATGGAACAGGATGGTGGTCTTGCCCATGCCCGGCCGGGCAATCAAGCCGAGAAAGCCGCGATTGGCTTCGATGCCGTAATACAAGGAGGCCAGCGCCTCCCGATGCGCGGCACTCAGGTACAGAAATCGGGGGTCGGGGGTGACGCCGAATGGTTGTTCGCGCAACCCGAAAAAACTCAGAAACATGCCCAATTCTCCGTTCGGCCGCTTCCGCCCCAATCCACTGCTGGATGCGGGCAAGCGGGCGCCCTGACACCCAGAATCCGGGACGAATCCTCTCCTATTGTAAGGCAGGATGCCGAGAGGTGCCGCCAAAAGCCCACCTCTCCGGGGCGGGACGAGTGACGCTGGTAACGTCGATCTGGCTGAATGGAAAGGAGGAAATCAATGGCGGGGAATATGATCAGGAATCGTGATCGTAGAATGCTCTTCGTTTTTCAACGTCAATCAATAAGATAGAGGTCAGGGGCCTGCCGTCCGGCGGTTGCGTCGAAATCCAGTGAACAGGCTGGAACGCATCGCAGAGCCGTGCCGGGCAGCAGGTCGGCTGTTCCAGCCCTACGCCAGACCGTAAGCAGGTTTGTAGAATGCCGTCCAGTTCCGCCGCAACCCAACCCGCGACCGCAGCAGAACTCTCGCCGTCCGCGGGCAGCTATTTGTCCTGGGGAAGGTATCCTGCCGCGACCCATCGCGCCGTCTACCGCGCCAGCTGGATGGACCAGGTGCCCGGCATTCTCGACCGGGCTGCGCCAGAATCATTGCTGGCCTATGGGCTGGGACGAAGTTACGGCGACTCCTGCCTGAACGATGGCCGCGACCTGGTCGAGTGTTCCCGCCTGGACCGGATCCTCGGATTTGACGCAGACCAGGGCCACATACTTTGCGAGGCGGGAGTAAGCCTCTCGGATATTCTGGCGGTCGCGGTTCCCCGCGGCTGGTTCCTGCCGGTCACGCCAGGTACGAGATTTGTGACTCTCGGCGGCGCGATCGCCAACGATGTGCACGGGAAAAATCATCATCGCGCAGGCACTCTCGGCCGGCATGTCCGACGATTGGAGCTCTGCCGCTCTGACCACGGCCTGCTACTGTGCAGCCCGGAGAGCAATCCGGACTTGTTCCGCGCCACTATCGGCGGTCTCGGCCTGACCGGGGTGATCACTTGCGCGGAGATCGCGCTGAAGAAAATCAGCGGGCCCTTCATCGACCTGGAGACGATCCCGTTTCACTCTTTGCCGGAATTCCTGTCGCTCAGCCATGACAGCGACCAGACTTTCGAGTACACGGTCGCGTGGGTCGATTGCGTTTCGCAAAAAGGCACGCGCGGCATCTTCTTCCGTGGCAATCATTCCGACAGACCCGGCAAGGCGCCTCGCTCGGGCGGACACGCCCGGGTCCCTTTTGCTTTTCCCGGTTGGGTGTTGAACCGTTACACCATGAAGCTGTTCAACTCCGCGTACTATACCCGGCACGCCTTTGGGAAACGTCAGTCGGTAGCGCCCTACGAGCCTTTTTTCTATCCGCTGGATGCGGTTTCGCAATGGAACCTTATCTACGGCAAGCAGGGGTTCCTGCAATATCAATGTGTGATTCCCGATGATTCGTTCGAAGCTTTTCAGGAGGTGCTGGGCCTGATATCGCGCTCGCACATGGGTTCGTTCCTGGCGGTGATGAAACGATTTGGTTCGGTTCCAAGCGCGGGCATGATGTCATTTCCCCGTCCCGGCCTGACCCTGGCGCTGGACTTTGCCATGCGAGGCGACTCGACGCTTCGGCTATTGGATGAACTGGACAAAGTCGTCATCAGAAGCGCCGGCGCGGTGTATCCCGCCAAGGACGCCCGCATGAGCCCAGCAGCTTTCGACGCCTCCTTTCCCAACTGGCGGGAATTCCAGGAATTTATCGATCCCAAGTTGTCGTCGTCATTCTGGCGGCGCGTAACGGGAGCGCAATGATCATGCAGAAAGTTGTCGTATTGGGGGCAACGTCGGGCATTGCGCAGGAAGTGCAACGCCTGCTCGCCCACGGCGGAAAAGAAATGATGCTGGTGGGGCGCTCTCCAGAGCGTCTGGCGGCAATCCGGGGCGACCTGCTGGCGCGCGGCGCCCGCGAGGTCGTAACCTTCACTGCGGATCTGGCGGATGCTTCGACGCACATTTCAGTCCTCGAGTTTGCGAAAAGCCACCTGGCAAATTTCGACACGATTCTGCTGGCCTACGGGACCCTGCTCGACCAGCAGGAATGCCAGCACTCCGTTGCCGTCGCTGGCCGGGAAATCGAGACCAACTTTGTCAGTGCCGTGGCGTTGCTCACCATTTTTGCGGAGCACTTTGAGAGTGCGAAAACCGGCTGCATCGCGGCCATCACCTCGGTGGCGGGAGACCGCGGGCGCCGCTCCAACTACGTGTATGGCGCCGCCAAAGGCGCGTTGAGCCTGTTCCTGCAGGGACTTCGCAGCCGGCTGTTTCCCGCCGGAGTCAAGGTCATCACCATCAAACCCGGCCCGGTAAAAACCGCGATGACCGATAAGATGGAAAAGAGCGGCATGTTCGCCGACCCTAAGGATGTTGCCCGCGATATCTATCGCGCGCTGGAAAAGCGCTCCCCTGACGTCCTCTACACGCCGCGCCGTTGGCGGCTGATCATGGCGGTGGTGCGCGCCATCCCGGAACCAATATTCAAGCGGCTGTCTTTTTAGCGCAAGTTACGGGTTTGACGTGCCAGAACTGTACGAGAACCGGTGTAATACGAGGTACCATGCGGATTAGGCGCGAAAGGCTGCCTGTTAAACTGGCCTCAACCGTGGAGGCGGAAGGCAGATCGCAGGAATAAGCAGCGCCGGCGAAGCAAAATGCACACTTCAGAGCAAACTCAGGCGGGATCCAGCGGTTCGGCAACCGCGTCTTCCGTGTTGTGTGTTGACCTGGATGGAACTCTCTTGCAGAGCGACCTGCTGTGGGAATCCTTGTTGCTGCTGTTGAAGCGACGGCCGGTGACTCTGCTTCGACTGCCCGCGTGGCTGGCTCGCGGCAAGGCCTATACCAAGCGTCAAATCGCGCTGCGCGTCGCTCCCAACCCCGCCACTCTCAACTACCACCCGCAGGTCCTGGAACTGATTCGAGAGACCAGGCAGCAGAACGGCAGAGTGGTGCTGGTGACCGCGTCGGATGCCTTGGTGGTCGAACCGATCCGCGACCATCTTGGAATCTTCACCGACTGCATGGCCAGCGATGGGACGACCAATCTGAGCGGCGCGACAAAACGCGACGCGCTGCTTTCGCGGTTCGGCGAATCGGGATTCGACTACGCCGGCGATTCCCCGCGCGATCTGCCGGTCTGGAAAGAAGCTCAAACCGCCATCCTGGTTGAGCCCTCTGCGGCTTTGAAGAAGAGCGCCATGCGTGTCTCCAGGTCGGTGCGCGTTATCGAGTCGGAAAAGCGTCCCCTGGCGGCGTTGTGGCGCGCCCTGCGGCCTCATCAGTGGCTCAAAAACGTGCTGATCTTTGTTCCCCTGGTTCTGGCGCACCGAATTCGGGACCTTGGAACCCTGGAGCGCGCCGTTCTCGCCTTTGCCGAATTCAGCCTCTGTGCTTCCGCCGCCTATCTCCTCAATGACCTTCTCGATCTGGAAGCGGACCGGGTGCATCGGACAAAACGCAATCGCCCAATTGCTTCGGGACGGGTCCCAATCCCAGCGGCACTGGGACTGGCGCTGATTCTGTTGTTGATTTCCTTCGGCCTGGCCGGCTTCACCGCCCACCTCGCGGCCATCGGGCTGCTGGCACTCTACCTGGTTGTGACCACCGCCTATTCGCTTTCGCTCAAGAAGATAGCCATTCTCGACGTGGTGACGCTTTCAGGCCTGTACACGTTGCGCATTTTCTTCGGGGCCGTGTCGGTGCATGTTCCGGTTTCGCCCTGGTTGCTGGCTTTCTCTGTTTTCTTCTTCATGAGCCTGGCGATGGCAAAACGGTTCAGCGAACTGGTTCGCTCGCCGCAGGAAGAATCCCGGGAAGTAGCGGGACGGGGCTACCGGCCGGGCGACAGGCTGATTATTTCCAATCTCGGAGCGGCCAGCGGATATGTCTCGGTCCTGGTCATGGCTCTTTATGTAAACAGCCAGGAGGTGACGGCCCTGTATCATCGGCCGCAGCTGTTGTGGGCCATATGTCCAACGCTGCTTTACTGGATCAGCCGCCTTTGGCTAATTGCCTATCGCGGTGAACTGGGCGAGGATCCGGTGGTCTTTGCCATGGAGGACCGGCTCAGCTATTTACTGGGAGGCCTGGCCCTGCTGGGGATATTGTTGGCGTCGCCCAAGCCTGTGCTGTGAGCCGGTTCCGTCAGCGCGCTGCCGAGCCGTCGCGGCACGCCCATAAATCGTAATATTCGCTGGATCCCACTCTTTTGTACTCCTGCAGGAACGCCTGCCGAAAATCATCTTCAAACAGGTTTCGCTCCGGAAAAATCCTGGTATCGGCATAGATGTTCGGCATGACAAACGGTTCCTCGCCCTTGGGAATGAGCCATATTTGCGTTTGGCATGACTTGATGTAGTCGATCGTGGCTTGCGGGATGGCCAGTCCTGAGAGTTGCATGTCATCGAGGGCCGGAGCGTCCAGGGTGAGCGGATTGCCCTCAAAAACCAGCGCAGGGCGATAGAACGTGAGCGGATAGGAACGGCTGTATCCCATCTCGATACGGTCGCCGGGATGAGCTTGCATGATGCTGGTCAAGTCTTCGGTGACGGCAGACGCCAGCGACCATCTTGCAGCCAGCTTCCGTTCAGTCGCCAGAAACTCCACCGGGATCCGCGTCGCCACCGTACTGGCCAGCCACAGCCAGCAGACTGCCCTGGCGACGGAGCCGGACGAGAGGGTCCAGGCGGCTCCCACGGCTTCGATTTGACGATAAATGTCGACACAGAGAAACCCGATCACGGGGTAAAACGGCAACAGATGATGGTTCCCGGCACCAAACTTCGAGGCCGCAATGATCATCAACCCGAGAGCGCCGGCAAGCGCCAGGAGAAAAAGCCTTTGCTCGCGTAAATAAGCCACGCACTTCTGCGGATCGCCTTGATGGAACCGCCACAAGAGGAGGACAGCCGGAACCGAAATCGTCACCGCGGTCCGCAGGTTGCTGAGAAACTCCACCGCGCGAAGGGGATGACGCGCCGCTTCATGGAACCACAGCAAATAATTCACCAGCGATATTTGGGGAAGCGCAAAGGGAAGGCAGCCCACCAGGCCGGCGCCGCACGCCGCGAGGGCTGCGATGCGCCAGCCGAACCGGCGATAAAGCAAAACGAAAAGCGGCAGGAAATACAGCACTCCCGTGAACTTGATTCCAAAGCATAAGCCGGTCGCCACGGACCACAGAATCACAGCCGTCCAGAGTGACGAACTCAGGACGCCAAACAGCGCCAAAGCTACGGTGAGAGGCATCAGCACGTCGCCCCGCACCTGGAACATGTAAGGCTCCCCGCTCATCATGAATGCAACTACCACCGCAACCGCCAACAGCGCCTGCGGCGTGGCCAGGCGTTTGCGATAGGCGGCAACCAGGAAAATCAGAAAACAGACATTGGCGAACAACACCGCCAACTTGAGGGACAGGAGGCTGCTTCCCAGAATGCGAAGGGTCCAACTGAAAGGCAGGTAGGCGATCGGACCGTAAACCAGGGAGTAGCGCTGAGCCGAGGCCAGGCCGTGGTAGAGCGGCGCCCCATGGTTGAACGCTGCCGCAACCGACGCGACATTGGCTTCTACGTGATCGAGATATCCCTTGTAGAGAGTGCTGCACAGAAGAAAAGCCAGGAACGCAGCGAGAAATAAAAGGCTCACCGGAAGCCAGAAGCGCTTCGATGCGATAAAGCCGGCCAGCCTGTGGAAAGCCGGCGGCCAGAGAAAGCGCAGGACGAGGAATGCGGCAAGCGCAACCGCGAATACCGCCAGAGACAGCAAATTAGTCGAAGAATGCAGCGCCTCAATGAGGGTTGACATTGATTGACCTTAGTTTCGATTGACCTTGGTTTCGATTGACCTTGGTTTCGATTGACCTTAATTTCGATTGACCTGTTTTGACTAGCCTATTGTGATGAACGTTATCTGGAAGGGACGTTCTTAGAGCGGCAACATCGGATCACTGTCCCGCCCAGGTCCAGCAAGATCGTAACGCGCCCCGCAGTCTGCGCTCCGCGGCCGACTTGGGACAGAACGACGCCGCCTGCAACTCAAATTCACGAGCGCCAAATCCCGCTTTGAATCGGCGCAGCCCGGGACTTTCGGCGCCCGCGCCTCCAAGGTTAAAGACCCGCGCCCCTTCCTGCTTGACCAGAGCGGCGACCTGCGACACCAGAAAGGGAGACGCGCCAAGTTTCATCCCTTCGGGCATAGTTCCCGCCGATTGATAATATGCGCCCTGGCTGGATCGCAACACCAGAATCGACGACAACACCTGCTCCCCGAGGACGGCCTGAAAAATCTCGCCCGATCCGCTGGCCAGCAGGGCCAGGGGGCGGGCACTGTCCTGCCCGGGATCCACTTTCTCGCCGCGATGGGCGCGCCGTTCGAGGGAGGCATCCATGAGTTCCAGATGTTCTGCGCAGGCGGAGGCTTCGCGCGTCCTACGAATCGACAATCCGGCTTTGCCCGCGCGACCGATGTTTCGCCGATGCTGTGTGCTCATCCCGTCCAGAATATTGTCGCGTCCCAGGTCCAATGCATATTCCCAACGGTCACGCCGTTCCAACTCTCCGGGCAGTTGCGGAATGACGGCCCCCGGGGAAGCGTAAGTATCGACCTGCAGGCCCCAGGCCCCCAGCCTGCGGCAGGATTGCACGACGCCTCGCCAAAACACATCGGGATCTTGCAAGCTGGGCAGCGAACGGATGTGGAGATTGCGGCGTAGGAACCAACCGGACAAGAAACCCAGGCAGCCCGCTACCAGGTCGTCGCCGGCGAAGAGGCCGAGCAGGCACACCCGTTCACCCAGCGACTCGTGCGCTTTCGCATACTCAGGAGTCTGCAACGGGTTGGCCGGGTCGCAAGCCGCGAGTTGCTCAACGAGGGACGGCGGCGGCCGCAAGACGGAGCGGAATTGGAGGGACAATCTCCTCCTCCTGACAGAGTTTTTGTTCCAGGCTCTGGGCGTCGATGAAGAACTTGCAGGCCCAACTGGGATACTGAAACTTCTCGTATTCACCCGAAACCGGGAAGCTGCCTTTCACCGCGCCTCGCGTTTCCAGAGCGCCTTCGAGGTTGACCGTCTGCCGCACGTAGCGGTTGGCAGCCAGGGCGGCATCACGAAAGCGCCCGTCCCGGGTCTGCTGGTAGAGCTGCAGCCAGCAGATTGCGATCTGCTCCGTTCCAGTCAGGCAGGACCAGCGTGCCGTGCTCTGCCATTGATTGTCCAGCCGGCCGGGCAGAAAGCCATCCGGCCGCAGCGCCCCCAGGACGCCTTCCGCTGTCTTGATGGCGCCTTGCAGGACTCTGGGATCGCCGCTGAAGCGGTGGGCTTCCACCAAACCGCGCAGCACATAGCCAATGGTGTGGGTCAGGGGATTCAGAGGGTCGGTGAGACAGCCGTTGGCAAACCAGCCCGCCTCGTTCTGCTGGGTAAGGGCCCAGTGCACGTTGCGCAAGGCGGCTTCGCCATACCCGCGGGCGGGTTCGAGGCGCGCAGCTTCGACCAGGCCCCAGGCCACGTGTGTCTCATATGCCTTCTCTCCCGGCTCCGCAAAAGGGGTGGGATATTTCCGCCAGCAACCGTCCGGGTCCTGCGTCTCCACCAGCCAGTCGGATGCGGCAATCATCGCCTTCCGGTACTCGCGGCCAAACTCCGCGACCCCGGCGGCCAGCCCAAGCAGAATCTGTCCGGTATTAAACGTGACCGGCACTACGTTGGAAGTGTCCACGGTGCTGCCCTGGAAAGCGCCACACGGCATCTGGATGCTGACCAGCCAGTCGAGCATGGTTCGGGCCCGAGCCAGGAAGACGTCATTGCGCCGGGCTCGCCCCTGGGCGATGAGCGTGGGCACGATGTAGCCGGTAGTTTCGGGGTAGGAAGCGCTCCATCCGGACAGGAGGCTGTAATGACGCGCCACGCCTCCGTCTTCGGACGAAGAATAGTCCTGCGCCCGTTCCATCCACCCTAGGGCCTCCCGGACCGCGGCTTCGATGGGAGCATCAGGCTGGCCCTCATGCCGCTTTTCGCGCAGCATTTCTGCACGAACCGCGGTTGAAATTCCAGACTCTAACCCCAAGTCAGAGAGTCGTCTGCCCACACGCCGAGCTAGGCTCAAGAATTGGCTACGGTTCACAGGGTCCCATCCAAGTGAGATTTAAGGGGATGGTCTAAATTAAAGGGGAGTAAAACTGCAATGGAGCGAGTCTAACACAGGCGCGGAATGAGGAAAAAGGACGCCGCGGCCCTCCAAAAAACGTTGGTAACCAGGGGAGGATTACTTTACGGCCACGGGCTGGGGAATGGGGTGCGGGGATCAAATCAGCTTCAAATCGCGACTCCCGCAGCAGCTGGAGTTCTCGGCCGCCGTTTGATGAAACGCCGCCGGAGGAATTCATTGGACGGCCGCTCCACGACTCTGAAACTGACCACAGCCAGCAGGAAACAAGCCAGGATTGCGCCCACCGAGGCTGCGAGCGTGAGCGGAGTGAGCACCGACAGGGCGACCATTTTTTTATCGACCAGTTGAATGACGTAGGGATGGAACAGGTAGAGGGAATAGCTGGCATCCCCGATCACCAGCAGCCACCCGGGAAATCGGATTCGGCCCTCCAGGGCCAGCAGGGCCAGGACGATCACGACCGAGGGTAGTCCTTGCAGAAAAAGCCGGCTATTTCGGCCCACATGGCTCTCCACCAGGTAGAGGTAGGTATAGCAGCCGAGGGCGAGGCCCAGGGCTACAGCTGCCGGAACCCGGTTCAATGAACTCCGATAACGCTTCCAGACCGCGAACACCACCATGCCCAGAACAAACTCGAGAATGATGGGGTTCGAGTAAAAACGCGGAATGGTCGAAGCCGGCTGGAATATTACGCCTGCCGCGGCCGCGCCCAGGAGCAGGAGCGAAGCCGCCAGACTCGCCCGTTTCCTGAAGAACACCAGGGCGAGTCCGAAGGCGAAATAAAAGAACATTTCGTATTCCAGAGTCCAGCCCAGGAACAGCATGGGAAACGTTCCGCCATCCTCGCGTTTGTAGGGGATGAGGAACAGGGACTTTGCCAGGTCGGTGAAATTGGCCGTCGTGGCATTCAGCCAAGCCGGCACCACCAGCGCAAGCAGAAACACGCCGAACGTGCCCAGCCAGTACAGCGGCACAATTCTGAACACGCGCTTCAGCAGGAAATTGTCGGAATTCAGGGAGGAGATGTAGCAGATAATGAAGCCGCTGATGACAAAAAATATATCGACTCCAAATGCGCCTTTGCCGATAAATGGAATATGCACCAGAATCACGCTGGTTGCGGCAATGGCGCGCAGGGCCTGAATGGACTGGAGTTCGGCGCTGACTTTCCGGACAGAGACAGGCGCGATGCTGGTCGCTCGAGCTTCCCCGACGCTGATTCCTGAGGCTGTCACTGGAGGCTAACGGGCCCATCCCCTGGCCCGGCTTCAACTCCTGGAGCCTTGTCATCCGAGCGCCAGGTAAACAACTTGTTCAGGCTGTAGTTTAGATACGTCCCGAACGAGATGGCCACCAACTGAGCGGCATACAGGTAGAGAGACGACGTCCCGAAGTAAACTCGAAATCGCACTTGCGTGAGCAGCGAATAAATCAGCGTCGTAATGGCGACTCCGGCCGCAGACATGGGCAAGTACAGGAGCGCACCCCTCAATAATGCGGTCCCAGTGTGGCGCCGGTCGGCAAAGGTCCAGTAGTTATTCAGGAAGTAGTTATGCAGGGCAGCGATCGTGCTGGCGATGGCCGAGGCCCGCCAGTCGCGATATCCGGTCACATGAAATATCAGGGCCATGGCCAGCAGGTTCACCACCACGCCGATCCCGCCCACCGCGAGAAATTTCATCAGCCGGCTGGACGCCAGGGAGCCCAGGTAGGAGTCGCTGCCGTCGCTGCGACGCAGAAAAAACCGCGCCAGCGCCGAGCCCAATGGCGAAGGCACAGGACCCGCACTCTCCGGGGCCGCTCCAGGGGGACCGGCAAACCGCACTTCGTCCGCTGCCAGGCCCGCCCGCTGGGGCTCGACTGCGGTCGCCGCTTCCCCGTTTTTCGTCATCAGTCCCCCGGATTTTTCACGCATGACCATAGGGTGTTCCGTCTTGCGATTCACGCGCCGCGTTGCGTGCTGAGAAGTTCCTTGGCCCGCGGCGACGCCGACACCTGCGATTCACGGACTCTCCTCCAGGTAATAATCGAGGTGACCGCGTAATTCCACACCGCTCCGACGCACAATCCGCAAGCCCCCGCAAGGTAACGCGACGAACCCGCGTCCTTGATGAATTCGGCGACCCGCAGGTTGATGATCACGCCCACAAAACAGGCGGCATAAAATGTAGCCAGGCCGATCACCAGGCGGCTTCCCTTCAACCGGCGGTCGCGGTAGGTCATGCTGTTGTTGACGAAAAAATTAACCGTCATGGCCACGAACGTGGTGATCGCCTGGGCGGTCAGGAACTGCATCTTCCCGAAGGAAAGCAGCAGATAGAGCAGGGCCAGCGAGAGCAACAGGCCGCCGGCGCCCACCATGCTGAAAATGATGAAGCGTGGCGGAATCAGATCGCCGACCGCTTTATCCAGCAACAGCTGCAGGTATTCGATGCCTACCAGGATGTCCAGTTTGCTGGTTCCGTGGATTCTTTTCCGGAAGGTGTAGGGGACTTCGCCGAAGCGCACCGGCCGCCGCGACGAGGCAACCAGGTCCAGCAGAATCTTGAAACCCACGCCAGAAGCCGAGTGCACCACGTCCTCCAGGAAGGTGCGGTCGAGCATGAAGAAACCGCTCATGGGGTCGCTGAGCGCGGTATGAGAAACCCATTGGCTCAGGCTTCGTCCCAGATTGCTCAAGCGCACCCGGCCGGCGGAGAACTCACCCATGCCTCCGCCTTCGGCGTTGCGGGTGGCGACCACCAGGTCAAGTTTCTCGTTCCGGATTTTTTCCAGCATGGCGGGCAGGATTGCCTCATCGTGCTGCAGGTCCCCGTCCATGACCGCGACGTAGGGCGCGGGTGTGGCCATCATGCCTTCGAGACAGGCGGAGGCCAGGCCGCGCCGGCCGACCCGTTGCAGGACGCGCACTCGCGGATTGGTCAGCCCGATCTGCCGGACCAGCGCCGCGGTGCCGTCGGGAGAATCGTCGTCCACGAAGATCACTTCGTAAGAGACGCCGGCCAGAGACCGTTCCAGAGCTTCGAGCACGGGCACAACATTGGCTCGCTCGTTGAAAGTTGGCACCACCACCGCCAACTCCAGGGATGAAGGTATCGTTTCTGGATCAAGTGCCATGATGATTTATGGTTTCCTCACGGGGTGTTCCGCGCGAAAGAGCGACACTTCAATCCCGCCGCCTTTGGGGAACACGCGTTGCGATTCTCGTTGGTACTGAGCTCCAAAAATGTCCTGTGGAACCTTGCTGTCCGACTCCGACTGGACAAACCACACGGAGTCGTAGGCTGCCAGCTTGCCGCTGTCCGAAATGTCGCTGACCGGACCGTAGGGCAGGCTGCGCTTTTCGTAATAGTCGTAGCAGCGGTGGACCCACTTGGGATCGAAGACGATAAACGTCTTGCCCACGTCCTGGGACTCGATGTAGGCCACGGCTTCACGCCATTGTTCCCGCCCAAAACGCGGGTTGAAAAAGTAGTTGTACAGGGAGACCAGCAGCAGGACCGAATAGAGCCCCACTGCGGCCAGCGCGGCCGAACTCTGCCAGGCCGGCACTCGGCCCCGGCGCCACCCCAGCAATTCGGCAATCGCCGCGGCCGCGACAATGTAAAGAAAAGGAGCCGCCGCAATCAGATAGCGCTCATCAAACACCATCACCTTGAACGAAACCAGAAACGCCATCAGCACCGGGGCCACGGCCGCCACCAGGACATACTCCAGTCGATCCCCCCAGCGCTTCCAGGCCAGCCAGGCAAAAGGCAGCAGGACCGCTACGCTCAACGTCGCGCCCAAAAGCAGGGGCGCAAAATGCGTCAGAGTCGATCGAATATGGGTAACGGCGTCGCCATCCAGCGGTATCAGCGTATCCCCGAACAGAAAACTGAAATAGGCCTGGGGCAGCTTCAAAAACAAGTAGCGCCGGTAGTTTTGTCCGTTACCGGCAGCGGCCCGCAGCAGCGTCACCACCCACGGCAGGAACAAGAGCACGGCCACTGCGCTGCTGGCGATGAACGGGATTAACTGTTTCCGCCGCCGAACGAGCACGAACAAACCGAATCCAGCCAGGAAAAACACAGTGATGAAGTGGGAGTAGAGAGCCAGGGCGCCGAGCAGCGCGTAGCCGGTGAAACAGAGGAATCGCCGCCGGCCCGGCGCAGCTTCGAGCGCATTCCACAGCGCGAGTCCGGCCGCCAGGATAAAAAACACCAGCCAGGCAAAGGTACGTGCCTCCTGCGAGTAGTAAATCTGGAACGACGAAATGCTCTGGTACAGGGCCGCGCCCAGGGCAATCCCGCGAGTCAGCAGCCTCTTCGCCAAAGCGTAAACCAGCCCGACCGAAAGGACCCCGGGGACGACAGAAAGGCTGCGCAGGCCGGCTTCACTGGTGCCAAACCAGCCGATCCAGAAATGCAGCATGGTGTAGTAGAGCGGAGGGTTGGTGCGTTCGGCGGTCAGGGCGCGTCCCAGGTCAGTCGCGAACCACCACGATTCCACTTCGTCCAGCCACAAACTTTCTTTCGCCAGAAATGCGCACCGCAATACCAGCCCAATCGCCAGGACCAGCCACAGCCAGCCGGACGAAGAGAATGCGAAGCTCTTCCCGGGCGCCTGAGGCTCAACCAGCAGGGACTTTTGCGGGGATTCCATCGTGGGTATTGTAGCCTTCAATATTTGCCCTCCCAAGCACAGTTCGCAGCTCGGAGACCCTTAAGTAAGTTGCATTTGAGGGGGAGAATTGGGCTTGGGGGACCTGCTTGGGGGGGTTGCCTCGAGATCGAGACGGCAGGCCAAGGCGGCAGCGGAGGGCCGCAGCCTGTACCGCTGAGCCCCCCGACTATCCGCGTGGAACGCCGCCTTTGGCCGGAACCGTCGCAACCGGCTGTGCCGCCTTGCCGCGCATAAACTGCCAGGACTTCGCGATCATTTTCCAATTCTCCACCAGCCCCGGCATGGGGTCGTTCCAATGAAAGACGTCGGAATGGATGCCCGGAGCGAACCCGCTGAGATACTGCAGTGTGGCCCGAACCTTTCCGGGACTCGTTCCCGTAGCCGGCGGCGGGCCACCCCGGAAGTAATCCAGCAGCGCCAGCAGGTCACCGCAGTGCCAGCACGTCATGCTTCCCAGTTTGATTTCTTCCGGAACCGGTTTTTCGCCGTGGCGAAAATACCGGTAAACCCAGTAGGGGAAATCCCAGCCGGCGTGCACCGAGCCCTCGGTTGACGCCCAAAAGCGGCCGTTGGTCTCCATGTACCACTTTTTCTGCCCGTCGTGACCGATGAAAAAAGCGACGTGGGCCACCCCATCCCAATCGAGTGCGCGCAGTAACTGGCTCGCGTGTTCCACCAGGTCCGGAAGCGGTGCCACGATTTTTCGCAAGACTCCGACCCCTTCATTGCGCCGGACTGAATGGTACTCATGGACCGCAATCAGTTCGCCCTGGGCCGCGAAACAGCACAGGTTGTGCACCGTACCCACGGCGCACTCCTGGAACAAAGGGTACTTGCCATTGGCGCAGTGCTTCTCGATGTGGCTGCGGACTTCCTCTTCGCTGTGCGCGTAGAGCACGCGAAACTTGAAGCCCGCTCCATTGGCCTCGGGCGAGTCCCCAGGATTTTTCAGGACTACCGGCACCCCCAGCATCTGGATCATCTCGGGAATCTGCGCCGGATCCTGCAATTCGAACTCGCGGGGGCAAGGCACGCCGACCCGCTTGGCAACCTCCAGGTTGATCCGTTTGTCGAGCACCGACCGCACCGCCTGCGAATTTGCCATGGCCAGCCTGGTCTCGGCTGCAAGCACCGAGCGATAACGCTCGAAGAGGCGCAGAGCCTGGTCCGTGACCGGGATCGCCAGCTGGATGCCGTGTCGCCGAATGGTCTCGACCAGAAATTCGACGTATTCATCCCCTTTGGCGGGACGGCAGGGAGCCAGCATCGAATGTTTCACTGAACGCGAGCAGGATGCGATCCCTTGCGCGTCTCCGGTGATGAGCAGAAACGAAACCCCATGGCGGGCCAGGGAACGCGACACCGCCAGGCCGGCACGGTTGTCTCCATCAACCAGTAGAACTTCGATTGGACCTTCGGGAATGATTGCGCGGCCCTTCACCAGGGATGTCCTCCGTTATTTTGTTTTGAATCGGAAAGCTTATGACACAAAGGTCAGAGTTTGATTTTCGGGGTCAGCAAGGCGGGTCCTTAAGCTTGGTTTTGCCCGCTCCATCGTCTCGTCCAGCACCTGGGCAAACTTCCGCGCCATCTCGCGGTGCGTGTAGCGGTCAATGGCACCCGGGCCGGCGCGGTGCGAGACCGCTCCCTGGGCGCGAAACTCGGCATACGCTTTGACCAGGAAGGCCCGCATCTCGTCTTTCGAAGTGGTGAACTTCCCTGCCCCGCTTTCTTCCAGGATCTCGTCGACCACGCCGCGTTCCCCGCCGAAAGCCAAAATCGGCCGTCCTGCCGCCAGATATTCGAATAACTTTCCCGGAATGCCTCCCGAATAGATGGGGACATTGAGGCTGAGGAGCAGAAGTATCTGGGACTCTCTCTGATGACGTAAGGCCTCTTCCCGCGGCACCCAGCGGCCGACTTCGGCGACTTCCCGCAGGCCGTAGCGCTCGATCGCGGCAGTCAACCAGGGATCTCGAGGACAGAAGAATCGCAAACGCACATCGCTACCAGCCAGCGTGCCCGCTTGCAGCAGTTCCGCCAGCGTCTCAAAGAGCAGGTTGGGATCGCGCCATCCCGAATACAAGTTGCCGGTATAGGTGATCGAAAAAGTCCGGGTGAGCTCTTCGTCTCCTCCGGCAAATTCCTCCGCATCAAACCCGTTGGTGATGGCGAATGCGGGTTTTGCGGGATACTGCTGCCGCAACTTCTCCGCCCAGGGGGATGAAACGGTAACCAGCGCATCCGCCTGGGCCAAGGTTCTGCGCTCCAGGGCGCCGACCATGCGGCGCGCCAACTTGCTGCCGTTACGTGCCGGCACCCACAGGTCCCGGCAATCGGCCACCCATGGCCGCCGAAGTATTTTTCTCGCTTCCAGTCCCAGAAGATGGGTGGTGATTGGAGGGGCCGTGCTCAGGATCATGTCCACCGGCTCCTGCTGCGCGACGTCGCAAATGGCCTTTCGGGCGAACGGCAGCCAGCCTTTGGTGCGATCGGGATAGGTAAGCCATGACTTCATCCAGTACAGCGCCCGGCTGGAGCGGAGATCTGCAGCCGCCGCGGAAGACTGCGGCAGCTTGAGTTGTTCATGCAGGCCCTGGCCGGGATCCAGCCCGAATCTGGCCTTCCAGCGGCGTAACACATCCTGCTCGTCGGTCTCAATCACTTTCGCCGCCGGCCTCTTCCCCGGAGGTAAGTGAGGAGTCAGCACGATAGGTTCCCACCCGAACTGAGGCAGATATTTCGCCAGCCCGGCCGGCCGCACCGCTCCGATCGTCTGCCGTGGAGGATAGGAATGGCAGATCAGCAAAACCCTTCTCATATCGCTGGGACCTCCGCAAGAAACTGCGACATAGGGCGGCGGTTCTCGGTCTCGCACTGCAATCCCGTATGCGGCTTCATAAATCCCCCGTGCTGCGCCGTACACTGAGCGGCACCCGCAGGACAAAATGCGAGCGCCTCGCCCGGCCAATGACCGAGAACAGTCCGGGCCACAGCCTGGCAATGCCGATGCGCCGGCAACCGTCCATGACGCGCACGTTCTGGTCAAACGCCACGCAATGGGTCGCAATATTGCCCTGGATCCAGGTGGGATCGATTTCTCCGATCTCGGACTCCTTGTATTCGGTCTCGGTGAGCACGTCGATGCGGTTCAGTTTGATTTTGTGTCCGTAGCGCAGCGAGCAGTCCTGCGACGGCCGGATCAATTGTCCATCCTGCTCAAA
>Ga0187823_10000047_pt1 | contig 23951 bp, 23 predicted proteins | sample NC_wetland_sal_i_12_FD_132968 | JGI IMG/M metagenome (GOLD analysis project Ga0187823, IMG submission 132968) | Wetland sediment microbial communities from Neuse River Estuary, North Carolina, USA - SourceSoil_3 | ecosystem: Environmental > Aquatic > Freshwater > Wetlands > Sediment | place...
GCGGACTCCGCCACGCCGGCGGCGCCGGCGGCCCCCGCCGTCCCGGCCGGGCCCAAGGTGAACATCAGTGGGTTCGTAACCGCCTCGTACACCTACTCGACGCGGCATACGGGTGGCGCGGGGAGTCCCATTGTAGGCCGGCTCTACGACCGGTTCCACGATCAGATCGAGCTCAATGCGGCGAAGCTGGTGCTGGAGAAGCCCGTGGCCACGGACAAGTTCGACGCCGGCGCGCGGGTCGATCTGCTCTTCGGGCAAAACCCCGCGGTGATCCAGTCCGCCGGGCTCAACCTGGGAACCAACGGCGACATGACCCAGGCGTTCGCGACGGTCAACATCCCCGCCGGCGACGGGAAGTACGTTCAGTTCAAGGGTGGCAAGATCGCGACGCTGATGGGCCTCGAGGTGATCGAGGACGTCGTGAACCCGAACCTCTCCGAAGGGAACCTGTTCATCTACGTCGAGAACTTCACCAACACCGGGCTCCGGCTCGACGCCAAGCCTTCCGCGACGGTGGACTTCGAGCTGGCGCTCATGAACGGCTGGGACGTGGTGCAGGACAACAACTCCAAGAAATCCTTCATGGGGCGTCTCGGCATCACCCCGGACGCGCTGACGACCATCGGGCTCCTGGGGTATGTCGGCAACGAGAAGACCGCCGTGGCCGGCGTCACGCCGAGCGGGAACCGGTACGGTGGGGAGATTCTGGCTTCGCGGAAGGTCGGCGCCGCCACGATCACGGTGCAGGGCGACTACGGGGAGGAGAAGGACCTGCCGGCGCCGGGGCAGACGGCGAAGTGGTGGGCGGCGAGCGTGTGGGCGGCGTTCGATGCCAGCCCGACGCTCAACGTCGCCCTCCGCGGCGACTACGTCGACGACAAGGACGGGGCGCGCACCTCGGGGGTCCTCGGCTTCCCGGCCAACACCGGCCAGAAGTTCGGCAGCGGGACGCTGACGCTCAACATCAAGCGCTGGGAGTCCATGCTGATCCGGCCCGAGATCCGGTACGACCGCTCGAACCTGCTGGTGTTCCCGGCCACCGACGGGACCTTCCACAAGGACCAGCTCACCTTCGCGCTGGGCGCGTCGTACCTCTTCTAGGAGGAGAGTCTAGACGCCGGCCGGCGTCTCGGGCGTGGGATCGGGGTCGAGGTGGAGCGACCGGTGCATTTCATCCTCCATCGCCTTGCGGAGCTCCACCAGCCGCCGGGCGTAGCCCTCGAGGGCGCGGTCGTGCGCGGTCGCCGGCACCCAGGACGGCACCGGGTGCGGCCGCCCGTCGTCGTCCAGCGCCACGAAGACCGCGACGCAGTGGCCGCACCGGCGGCGCGCCGTGCCCTTGGGGTCCCCCGCGTAAATGTCGACCATGATGTGCATGCTGCTCCGGCCGGTGTGAATGACCGTCGCCTGGAGCTCCACGACGTTGCCGACCTGGATCGGGTGGGTGAAGTGGATCCCGCCGACATACACCGTCACGCAGTAGCGGCCGCTCCACCCGGCCGCGCAGGTGTACCCCGCCTGGTCCACCCACTTCATCACCGCCCCGCCGTGCACCTTCCCGCCGAAATTCACGTGGCCCGGCTCCGCCAGAAACCGGAGAACGCTCTGCCGCTGGTGGTCCACTGATCCGCTCCGCTGGTAAGAGGCCTTGACCGGGGACCGGGCGGCCCCAGCTTCCGTCTCCATGACTGACCCGTCCTCCCCATCCCCGGCTCCCCCGCCCGCCCCTGAGCCGGCGGCGCCGGTGACCCCGGTGCCGCCGGCAGCGCCACCCCGCGCCCGGGCGAAATGGGTTCCGCTCCTGCTGGCGGCGGGCATTATCGCCGGCCTCGCCGCTGCCGCCACCGTCCTCCGGCGTCCGACCATCGTCTTCACCAACGAGCTCATGGCGCCGGTGCACTTGTCGGTGAACGACGCGCCCCAGCTCGTCGCGCCCGGGGCGACGGTGCGCGTTCGCGTGGGGCGGGGGATGCTGGTCGCGCAATGGGAACTCGAGCGCCCGCTCTCGGCCACCCGCGAGCCCATGGGCGAGGTCGTGCGCGGCTCGTGGGTGGTCCCGTCCCCGCGCGGCACCATCACCCGAGCGGCCGGCCCCCGCACCGGTACCGGGGACTACTTCGCGCCCCTCGTCACGAACCAAAGCAGCCGGCTGCTTCGCATCACCGTGAACGCCGGCCTCGAGGGCGCCCTGGACTGCGGCTGCATGGTGCGACCCGGCGCCGAGCGGGTGTTCCTCGGCTACTACCGACTCTATCAGAACACCACGGTGCGGGCAACGGACCCGCAGGGGCGCGCGGCCACCTTTCGGGATCTCGGCCCCGAAGCGCGGAGCCGCGGGTGGACGCTGGGGCTGCGGTTCACCGACGGGGATTTCTCCGAGTAAGAGCCGGCTTACGGTCGGCGCCGTTGTGCAACGAACGCCGCCTGGCCCACCGCCGCGAACCCGAACCGCTCCCGTACCGCATCGACCGCCTGGGTGAGCCGCCGCTGCCGGACGCGCTCCTCCGACTCGAAGAGGTCAGGCGCCGCCGCCGTCGCCAGGTTGGTCGCGGCGATGCCGATGAGCCGTACCCCCCGATCGCGCCGCTGCACGTCGGCGAAGGCCGCCCGGAAGAGCACCCGGGCGGCCCCGAAGAGCTCGGTGTCGAGGTCGGTGGACTCCTCCAGGGTCGCTCGGCGGGTCACCGTGTGAAAGTCGCCGTGCCGGAGCTTGAGCGTTACCGTGCGCGCGACGAGCCGTTCCTCCCGGAGCTGAGACGCCACCCGCGCGGTAAGCAGGCCCAGCGTCCGCTCCAGCCGGTCGGGGTCGCGCAGGTCGCGGGCCAGCGTCGTTTCCCGGCTGACGGACCGCGGCAGCCGGTCCGCGTGGAGGGCGGTCCCGCCGTAGCCGTGCGCGCGCAGCTTGAGCAGCCGGGCATCCGCACCAATCAGATTTTCGAGCGCCGTCAGCTCCATCCGTTGGACCTCCACCACATTCACCAGGCCGAGCCGGGCCCATCGCTCGGCGGTCTTCGGGCCCACGCCGGGCAGGGCGCGCAGCGGAAGCCCGGCCAGGAACCCCTCCTCCCATCCGGCCCTGACCTCCATCAGTCCTCTGGGCTTCGCGTTGTCCGACGCCAGCTTGGCGATCATCCGGTTGGGGCCGATCCCCACACTCGAGGCCAGACCCGTGCGCTGCCGGATTGTGTCCCTGAGCGCCTCGGCGACGGGGAGGAGCGACACCGGATGGAGCCGGTCGGTGCCGCTGAAGTCGAGGTACCCCTCGTCCAGCGAAGCCATGACCACGGTGGGCGAGAAGCCGGCCAGCACGTCCCGCACCGCGCGCGACGCGTCCCGGTAGTGCGTGAAGGCGCCCTGGAAGAAGGTGGCGCCGGGGCAGCGGCGGACCGCCTCGGCGATCGGCATGCCGGCCCGGATGCCGAACGCGCGTGCGGCGTAGGACGCCGACTGCACGACGCCCCGCTGGTCGCGCCGGCCGCCCACCACGAGCAGCTCGACGTCCCGGAGCTCGGCGTGCCGCTGCCGGCAGACCTCGACGAAGAACGCGTCGAGGTCCACGTGCATGATGCGTGTCGTCACTTGGTGCCCTCGCGTCTCACGCAGGGTACCGCAGCGGCCCGCCCGGCGTCAAACGCGGCATTTACGCCCCCTGGTGGCGGGGCCTATCTTGCGCTCTCCTTTCGGGCCGGCCCCAGCGCGAGGAGCATAACCCATGTCCACCATCCCTAAGGCGAAGGCGGCGTTTCTGGGTCTCGGCGCCATCGGGCGCCCGATGGCCGCGCACCTCGCCCGGACGACGGACCTCGCCGTCTGGAACCGCACGCCGCTCCGGGCCGCGCAGTTCGCGGCCGAGCACGCCGCCCGTGCGGCGGCCACGCCGCGGGAAGCGGCGACCGGCGCCGCGGTTGTGGTCACTTGTCTCCCGACGTCGGCCGAGGTCGAGCACCTGCTCGACGGCCCCGACGGACTGGAAGCAGGCCTGGGGGCCGGCGCGCTCCTGCTCGACTGCACTTCGGGTGACCCGGCGACGTCCCGGCGCATCGCCGCCCGCCTGGCGGGCCGGGGCGTCGGGTTCGCGGATTGCCCGGTGAGCGGCGGCACGAGCGGCGCGGAAGCCGGCACCCTCACCGTGATGGTGGGCGCCGACGAGGCCACCTTCGCCCGGGCGCGCCCGGTGCTGGAGGCCTTCGGCCGGCGGATCGAGCACATGGGTCCGGTGGGCGCGGGCCACGCGATGAAGGCCGTCAACAACACGCTGCTCGCGGCCAACATTCTCGCCTTCGGCGAAGGGTTCGCGGCGCTCGCCAAGGCGGGGGTCCCGCCGCGGAAGGCACTCGACGTGCTCAATGCCTCGAGCGGGCGGTCGTTCGTGAGCGAGGCGCTGGCCGCGGAACGGGTCCTGGCGGGCCGCTGGCCGAAGACCTTCCGGCTGGCGCTGCTGGAGAAGGACGTCCGGATCGCTCTCGGGCTGCTCGACGAGACCGGGGTCCCCGGGCCGCTGCTCCACGTGGTGGGCGAGCTGTTCCGGCAGGCGCGCGCCGTGCTGGGAGAGGAGGCGGATCACGTCGAGGTGATCCGGCTCATCGAGCGCGAGGCCGGCGTGGAGATTCGGGGCTGACGCCGGCCCTTGCCGCCACCGGGGGGGCGTGACGAGTTTCCGGTCTCAATGCCCGCCCCACGTAGCGCCGAATGACGGAAGACTGGGGGTCGATCCGCCAGGAAGCGGCCGAAGTGACTCTGGCCGAAGGCGTCCTGATCGACGGCAGCCTGCATCTTCTGTCCCGCACCAGCTATCCGCCGGGTCCGGAGACCCCGCTCGAGATGCTCAACCGGGGCGACCCGTTCTTTGCCCTGACCCGGTCCGGCGGGGGCGTGCTGTTCGTTCCCAAGGCCCAGACGGCGGTCGTGACGTGTCACCATCACGCGCCGCCCGCCGATCCCGAGCGGTTCTCCGCCGCCAAGCTGGTGGCGCTGGACGTCGTGATCGTCGGCGGGCGCGAGCTCCGCGGGCGGGCGGCGATCGAGATGCCGCCCGAACGGAGCCGCGCGCTCGACTACGTCAACGGACCGGGCACGTTCTTCGCGCTGTGGACCGACGACGTCACCCACTACGTCAACAAGCTCCTGGTGCGCACGATCCGTCCCCTCGACTGACGAGGCTCCGTGGCTCGAATCGACCAACTCATCCAGGTGCTTCACGAGCAGCGCGGCGACGCGCTTCAGCTGGCCGTCGGGAAACCCGCGGTGCTGGTCCGGAACGGCACCACGCGGCCCCTGACCAAGGACCCGCTGAGCGAGGGGCAGATCGCGGCGCTGGTCCGCGAGATCGCGCCGGCGGAGGCCGCGGCCCGGATCGGGTCGGCGGCGGACTTCGAGTATCGCGCTCCGTCGGGTAGCGTCCAGGTGCAGAGCGGTCCGGCCGAGACCACCGTGCGTCCGCGGACCGCTGCCGCCCGGCCCGGCCGGAGCGAAGCGGAGCTGCGGGAGCTTCGGGGTGCGATGGACGCCCTGTTCCACCGGCTGGTCGAATCCGGGGCCTCGGACCTGCATCTCCGGACCGGGGACGTCCCGATCCTCCGGCGGAACGGGGAGTTGGTGCGTCTGGAAGGCGAGCCGCTTCCGGCGGAGCGGCTGGACGGCATGCTGACGAGCATCATGGAGCCCCGGGAGCTGGGCGAGTTCCGCGAGCACAACGACACCGACTGGGCCTACGAGATCGAGGGCCTGGCCCGGTTCCGCTGCAACGCCGGCCGCGACCGGAGAGGCCCCATGGGGGTCTTCCGGACGATCCCGGGCCGGGTGATGACGGCGGACGAGATGGGGCTGAGCCGGGAGGTGCAGCACCTCTGCTATCTCACCAAGGGGCTCGTGCTCGTGACCGGCCCGACGGGGTCGGGGAAGTCCACGACCCTCGCCGCGCTGGTGGATCTGATCAACCGGACCCGGACCGACCACATCCTGACGATCGAGGACCCGATCGAGTTCGTGCACCAGAGCCGGAGCTGCCTGGTGACCCAGCGACAGATCGGCCTCCACACCCGCTCCTTCAAGCACGCCCTGCGGGCGGCGCTGCGCGAGGACCCGGACATCGTGCTGGTCGGCGAGATGCGCGACCTCGAGACCGTGTCGATCGCTATCGAGACCGCGGAGACCGGCCACCTGGTCTTCGGGACACTGCACACGACGACGGCCGCCTCGACGATCGATCGCATCATCGACCAGTTCCCCGCCGATCGGCAGGCGCAGATCCGCATCATGCTGTCCGAGTCCCTCCGCGGCGTGATCGCGCAGACGCTGTGCCGCAAGATCGGCGGCGGGCGCGTCGCCGCGCGCGAGATTCTGCTCAGCATTCCGGCGGTCTCGAACCTGATCCGGGAAGGCAAGACCTTCCAGATCCCGTCCATCATGCAGACCAACCGGAAGACCGGGATGGTGACGCTGAACGACGCCCTCATGGAGCTGGTCGATCAGGGTCTGGTGGAGCCCAAGGAGGCGTACATGAAGGCGGTGGAGAAGGCCACGTTCGCGCAGGCGCTCAAGGCGAAGCGGCACGACGTGGCCTTCCTGAGCGAGGTCTGAGGATGAATGGGCCGCCCGCGGGCCGGCCGCCCGCTCCCTTCCTGGTGCTCGTTTCGCCGCAGGATCTGGTCAACGTGGCGAGCGCGGTCCGCATTGCCAAGAACTTCGGGATCGCCACCATCCGGCTGGTGAATCCCGAGGTCGAGCTCGACGCGTACCGCATCGAGGGGATCGCGCACAACACCGCGGACCTGGTCGAGCGCATCACGCTGCACCCGTCCCTGGCGGACGCCCTGGCCGACTGCGTATACGCGGCGGTCCTGACCGGGCGCGAGCGCGCCGCCAAGCGCTCGGTGCTGCGCCCCCGGGAGGCGGCGCTCCGGCTGGCCGAGCGGGCCGCCGCCGGCCCGGTGGCGCTGGTCGCGGGGCGCGAGGACTCGGGGCTCACGAACGACGAGCTGGACAGCTGCGACACGCTGGTGACCATCTCCACCGACCCCGCCCACCCGTCGCTCAACCTGGCTCAGGCCGTCGCCATCATGGCCTACGAGACCTGGCTGGCGCGGGATGGGGACGCGCTGCCGTTCAAGCCGCCGCGGAAGACGGCGCCGCCCGCCACGCACGAGATCCTCGAGGCGCTCTTCGCCGATTGGGAGCGGGCGCTCTGGGCCATCGACTTCTTCAAGACCCGGCACCCGGAGCACGTGATGCGCTCGTTCCGCGAGCTGGTGTTCCGCGCCGCGCCGGACGCGCGCGAGGCCTCGCTCCTCCGGGCGATGGGGATCGAGGTCGGGCGCTATCTCGCCCGGGAAGGGGTGTCCGCCCGTCTCGGTCCTCCCGTCGCCGCGCCGCCCGGCGCGGCGGAGAGCTGACCGTGGGACGATCGGCGGCGTATTGGGCCGGCAATCCGTACCGGCTGGGGGACGCGACCCCCAAGCCGGCGGCGCCCTATCGGGACCTGCCCCGCCTGGTGGCGGGCCGGTTTCGGCTTGCGCGGACCGGACTGCTCGGCGTGCGCGGCGCGGTGGAGCAGGTGCGCTTCATGGGATCGCCCTGGGGCTGGGCTTGGGAGTACAGTGTGGCGTCCCGCAAGCTGTGCTGGCTGCACCCGATCGCCACGGGGGCGAGCGCCACGTTCACGCTGACCGCCGATGAGGAATCCCGAACGCTCGCGTCGGCTCGGCTGGCCGAGATCATCCGGGCGGCGATCCGCGACGGGCAGCGCACGGGGCCGGTCAAGTGGTGCTGGGTCGCGCTCAACGACCGGCGCAGCATCGAGGTCTTCCTCGGCCTAGTGCGGCGGAAGGCGGAGTGGATCGGGTTGGCGTCGGCGGTGCGCCGCCGGCGCGCGGTATAGGCGCGTCCGGATGTTCGGCGGTTGTGGAGTCTCGCCGGGGATGACTATACTTACTGCCGCCTGAGGGCAGCCTCTCCCGGCTTGCGGCATTTCGCGTACAATCGTGTGTGACGTTCCGACCGTTGCGCGGCCCCGCTACGGACAGGGCCGATGCAATCGAGAGCCCGGCGTTTCACTGGTGAGGACGATGCGGAAGCTGGTTCTGATCGGGGCAGGGGCGGGCGCGGCGGCGATCGGCCTCGCGGCGCTCGCGCTCACCTCGGGTACGAGCGGTGCTGAGGCGCCCAGAGCGGTCGCGGATTCGGCGACGGCGCCGGTGCTCGCTCCCGGCGATACGGCAAAGCTCCTCGGGCCCCGCCAGCCCATCTTCTTCCGGCACGACATCCACGCGGGCCAATTCAAGATCCAATGCCAGTACTGCCACTATTCGGTCGCCGTATCAGCGGAGCCGGGCATCCCGTCGATGCAGACCTGCATGGGCTGCCACCTCGTCATCGCCGGGACCGATAGCAGCCACAAGGTCGAGATCAAGAAGCTGCGGGACGCCTGGAGCCAGAAGCAGCCGGTGGAGTGGGTGCGGGTCCACGCAGTCGCGAAGTACGTGCACTTCCCCCACATGCGGCACATCAAAGCGCTCGGCCCGAACGCCTGCCAGACGTGCCACGGCGACGTCGCGCGGATGCCCCAGGTGTACAAGGTGAACAACGTCAACAACATGGGATTTTGCATCACGTGCCACCTTCAGCGGAAGGTGACGCGCGATTGTTCGACGTGTCATTACTAGCCGTCGGCCGTTAGCCATTGGGCAGCGGCTGACGGCCAAGAGCTGATATCCGGAGCTTTCATGGCCGACGACGCCGGCAACCCGTCCACCATCGACCGCCGCCGCTTCCTCTCCGTGCTCGGAATCTCGGGGGCGGGCGCGGCCGTGCTCTCGGGCTGCTCCACCGATCGGGTCCAGAAGCTGATCCCGTATCTGGTGCAGTCGGAGGACCAGGTCCCCGGCGTCGCGACCTGGTATGCGAGCACCTGCAGCGAGTGCGCCGCCGGCTGCGGGCTGCACGTGAAGACGCGCGAGGGCCGGGCCATCAAGCTCGAGGGGAATCCGGAGCACCCGGTCAACCGGGGCAAGCTGTGCTCCCGCGGTCAGGCTGCCCTGCAGGGCTTGTACAACCCGGGGCGGCTCAAGGCCCCGATGGCCCGCACGGCGGGCGGGGGATTCCAGGAGATCACCTGGGACGACGCCATCCAGCGGCTCGCCGCCAAGCTCGGGGCGGCCGGCGGGAAAGTCGCGGTCATCTCCGGCGCTGGGCGGGGAACGCTCTCGGATCTGCTGGCGGACTGGACCGCCGCGCTGGGCGGGCGGCTCGTGCGCTACCAGCCGTTCGATTACGAGCCGATGCGCGCGGCCAACAAGGCGGTGTTCGGCCGCGACGAGCTCCCGGCGCACGATTTCGCGCGGGCACGCTACGTCCTCTCGTTCGGCGCCGACTTCCTCGAGACGTGGCTCGCGCCGGTGGAGAACCAGCGGGGGTTCGCGGAGTCGCACGGGTTCCACGACGGGCGCATGGCGAAGCACGTGGCCTTCGCGCCGCGCATGTCTCTCACCGGCCAGAACGCCGATGAGTGGCACGCCATCCGGCCGGGGTCCGAGGCGGCCCTCGCGCTTGCGCTCGCGAACCTGCTCGTCACGGAGCACGGGGCGGCGGCGGGCTCGCTCGCCGGATCCCTGGCCGCATTTACGGCTGAGAGCGCGGCCAAGGAGTCCGGTCTTCCGGCCGAGGCGATTCGCCGCATCGCCGGGGAATTCGCCGCGGCCAAGCCGAGTCTGGCGGTGGCCGGCGGCGTGGCCAGCCAGCATCGCGGAGCCGTCGAGGCGTGCGCGGCCGTCAACGTCCTCAACTGGGTGGCCGGCAACATCGGGCAGACCGTGCGGTTCGGCGCCGATCTCGAGGCGGGCGACGGCGCGGCCGCGCTCGACGCGCTCGGCTCCGCCCTTGACGGAGGCCAGGTGGCCGTGCTGCTCGTGCACGAGGCCAATCCGCTCTACGCCGTCCCCCGCTCCGCGGGCTTCGCGGCCCGGTTCGCCAAGGCCGGGTTCAAGGTCTCGACCTCGCCTTACCTGGACGAGACCGCGGCGCAGTGCGATCTGCTCCTGCCGGACCACCACGGGATCGAGCGCTGGGACGACGCGCGGCCGCGGGCCGGGGTCGTGAGCCTCATGCAGCCGGTCATGGAGCCCGTGTTCAAGACGATGGCCACTGGGGACGTGCTGCTCAAGACGGCGCAGAAGGCGGGCGGCGCGCTGGCCCGGTTCAACGCGCCGACGTACGAGGCATACCTCAAGGCGCGTTGGGCGGAGTTCGCCAAGGCGCAGGGCCAGGCCGATGCCGAGGGCTTCTGGCGCGCGGCGCTCCAGCGGGGCGGGGTCTTTACCGCGCCGCCGGCGGTCGAGGTGCAGCCGGTGCCCGGCTTCACGCCGGCGTACACCGCCCCCGCGTTCGATGGCACCGGCGAGTTCTACTTCGCGCCGCACGTGTCGTCGTTCCTCCATGACGGCCGCGGCGCCAACAAGCCCTGGTTGCTCGAGAACCCCGATCCCGTGACCAAGATCACCTGGCAATCATGGGTCGAGGTGCATCCGGCGACGGCTGCCCGGATCGACGTCCGCAACGGCGAGATTCTGCGGCTGACGTCGCCGCAGGGGACCATCGAAGTCCCGGTCTATGTCTATCCCGGGCTCCATCCCGAGGTCCTCTCGGTGCCCCTCGGCTTCGGCCACACCGAGTACGGTGCCTACGCCAAGGGGCGGGGCGTGAACGCGCTGGACCTGGTGGCCAGCAAGCCGGGTCAGCCGTTCGTTCCCTATCTGTCGGCGCGGGTGTCGGTGCAGAAGACCGGAACATACCGGAAGCTCGCCTCCACCGAAGGCAATCCGCGCCAGCTGGGCCGCGGGATCGCGGAAGCAATGCCGGTGGCGCTCGCCGCCAAGGGCCTCTCGGTCAAGGAGGCCGCCGCGGCCGAAGGTCACCCCGAGGAGGCGATCAACACCGCGCCCGAGCTCCAGGCCATCAAAGGCTGGGCCGCCGAGGTGCAGCAGCGCACGCGCAAGGGCGACTACGCGGGCGAGCATCCCCAGTGGGGCATGACCATCGACCTCGCCAAGTGCACCGGCTGCTCGGCCTGCGTCACGGCCTGTTATGCAGAGAACAACATCGCGATCGTCGGCGAGGACGAGATCCATCGCGGGCGCGAGATGACCTGGATGCGGATCGAGCGCTACTGGGAGGGCGCCGATCCGGCGTCGCCCGCGGGCGGGGCGGTGGAAGCCCGGTTCGTCCCGATGTTGTGCCAGCAGTGCGCCAACGCTCCGTGCGAGCCGGTCTGTCCGGTGTACGCGGCGTACCACACGGCGGACGGGCTCAACGGGCAGGTCTACAACCGGTGCGTGGGTACCCGCTACTGCGCCAACAACTGCCCCTACAAGGTCCGGTACTTCAACTGGTACAAGTACAACGAGCACTCCTGGCCCGAGCCGCTCAACCTCCAGCTCAACCCGGACGTCACGGTCCGGGCCCGCGGCGTCATGGAGAAGTGCACGTTCTGCATCCAGCGGATCCGCGGGGCGCAGCACCAGGCCCGGCTGGAGGGGCGCCCGCTGAAGGACGGCGAGTTCACGACCGCCTGCGCCCAGGCGTGTCCCTCGGACGCCATCGTGTTCGGTGACCTGAACGATGCGCAGAGCCGCGTACGGCAGTCCAGCCAGGACCACCGCGGCTATCACGTGCTGGAGGAGGTCAACACCCGCCCGGCGATCACCTATCTGGCCAAGGTGACCAACCGGACGGAGGCGTAGCCATGGCCGTTCTCGCGCAGGAACCCGTCATCACCCAGACCCACGCCGACGTCACCCGCGACGTCGTCGCGACCCTGGAGAAGCCGAGCACCGGCTACGTCCTGCTCTTCCTCGGGGCGGTGGGTCTCTTCCTCGTCGGGGCCTTCACCCTCCTGATCCTGGTGAAGGACGGGCTCGGCCATGCCGGCTACCAGCCACCGATCTTCTGGAGCGTCTACATCACGACGTTCGTGTTCTGGATCGGCATCGGCCACGCCGGCACCCTGATTTCCGCGATTCTCTACCTGTTCCGCTCGCCCTGGCGGACGGCGGTCTATCGCTCCACCGAGGCGATGACGGTGTTCGCGGTCATGACCGCGGCGCTCTTCCCGATCATCCACATCGGGCGGCAGTGGCTCTTCTACTGGCTCCTGCCCTACCCGAATCAGCGGTTCCTGTGGCCCAACTTCAAGTCGCCGCTCCTCTGGGACGTGTTTGCGATCACGACCTATTTCACCGTGTCGACGACGTTCCTGGTCTACGGCCTCGTCCCGGACGTGGCGGCCGTGCGCGACAAGGTGGGGGGCTGGCGCAAGCTGGTGTACAAATTCGCGTCGGCCGGATGGCTGGGCACCGACAACCAGTGGCGGCACTACTCCCGGGCCTACCTGTACCTGGCGGCGCTGGCCACGCCCCTGGTGCTGTCGGTGCACTCGGTCGTGTCCTGGGACTTTGCGATGGCCCTCGTCCCCGGCTGGCACGGAACGATCTTCGCGCCCTACTTCGTGGCCGGCGCGATCTATTCCGGGCTCGGGATGGTGATGACGCTCGTGATCCCGCTGCGCCGGGCGCTCAAGCTCGAGCACATGATCACGAAGTACCACTTCGACAACCTGGCCAAGCTCACGCTGCTCACCGGCTCGATCTTGTTCTACGCGTACGGCATGGAGTACTTCATCGCCTGGTACAGCGGCAACACCTTCGAGCAGACCACATTCTTCCGCCGGGCGTTCGGCCCCTACTGGTGGGCCGGCTGGACGATGATCACCTGCAACGCCTTCGTCTCGCAGCTGCTCTGGTCCAAGAAGATCCGGACCAATCTCACGGCACTGTTCGTGGTCTCGATCTTCATCAACATCGGGATGTGGTTCGAGCGTTACGTGATCATCGTCTCCTCGCTCTCGAACGACTTCATCCCCTGGGCCTGGGACGGGCTCAACCCGACCTGGGCCGACTGGGGCATCCTGGCGGGCTCCTTCGGCTGGTTCGGCATGTGGTTCCTGCTGTTCGCGCGGACGTTCCCGATCGTGGCGATCCAGGAGATCAAGGAAATGATCCCGCTGCCGCGCAGGAGGGGAGGGCAGCACTGATGGCCGGACGGCGGATCGTTCCGGGCGTTCTCGCCTCGTTCGAGCACATCGACGCGGCGACCGACGCGATCAAGGCCCTGCGGGCCGGGGGGCACAAGGACCTCGTGGTCTACTGCTCCCACCCCAACCACGAGCTGGAGGAGGCCCTGGACGCCCCGGTCAGCCCGGTGCGCCTCTTCACGCTGATCGGCGGCCTCACCGGCACCACCGCGGCGACGGCGATGACCGTCTGGATGAATCTCGACTGGCCCACGCTGGTCGGCGGCAAGGCGATCGCCGCCATCCCGGCGTTCGTAGCCATCATGTTTGAGCTCACGGTCTTGATCGGCGCGCTCGCCAGCGTGGTGGGGGTCATCATCCTGGTGGTGATGGGCACCCGGCGCGGGGTGCTGTACGACCCGCGCTTCAGTGATGACCGCATCGGAGTGTTCGTCCCGGCGGCCTCCGAGGGCGCGCCCGGCCTCGAGCGGCTCTTCCGCGATGCGGGGGCGGTGGAGGTGCGGCATGCGACGGTATAGCCGCGTGGCCCTCCTCGCCGGCGTCGCGCTGGCGGCGGGCGGGTGCGACTGGTACTACAACACGGTGCCCTCGCCGGACAAGCTCTGGGAAGTCATTCCCTGGTTCGACCAGATGGTGGTCCAGAAGTCGGTGCCTCCGTACTCGCGCCTGAACGTGCCGCGTTATACCCCGGACGGCACCGTGCCGGTGACCGGGGGCGAGCCGGACTGGAGCGCGGAGTGGCTTCAGGCCAAGACCGCGACGGCGGATGCGCTGAAGAACCCTACCGTGGGCGGCGCGGCGGGGCCGGTGGCGCGCCACGGCGCGGCGACCGCCGTCATTCCGGGCACCATCGAGGCAAAGGGCGACACACTCTATCAGAACTTCTGCGCCACCTGTCACGGCCCCGCCGGCGCCGGCGACGGTCCGGTCGGCCGGAGGATGGGTGCGCTGCCGCTTACGAGCCCGCGCGCGCGCGCGTACACCGACGGCTACATCTACAGCATCATCCGCTACGGCCGCGGCCTCATGCCCCGCTACGGCGACAAGGTCTACGATCCGTTGGACCGCTGGGCCATCGTGGACCACGTGCGGAAGCTCCAGGCCGAGACCCCGCTTCCGCCCGCCCCGCCGGGAGGTCCCAAGTGACGAATCTCGCGGCGACACGCCGGCGGCTCGTGGCACGGTCCGTGACCGGCCGGTACGACGCGTTTCTGGGCATCGGCGGCGGCCTCGCCGCGCTGGGGCTCCTGCTGTTTGGCAGCGCGCTGGGGGGCGAGGACGCGGCCCGGACGTGGCACCTCTTCCAGGTCAACTGGGTGTACTTCACGGGCCTCGCCGGGGGCAGCGTCGCCCTCGCGGCGGTGCACAAGGTCGTGAATGCGCGGTGGTCCGGCCTCGTGATCCGTTTTGCCGAGGCCTCGGTGGCGTTCCTTGCCGTCTCGCTGCTCGGCTTGGTCCTGATCTTCACGGTGGGCTACCCGTACATCTACGGGCACATGGCCGGCGAGCTGCACACGCTCCAGCACGGCAAGGCGGTGTGGCTGTCGCATGGCGTGATGTTCGGGCGCCTGCTGGTCCTGCTCGTGGCCCTCTCCGCGGTCGGTTGGCGGCTGGTGCGCGCCGACATGGTGCCCGACATGTTCGCGGCCAAGGACGCGGTCTCCGGCGGGCGACGGGGCCTGTTCGAGCGGATGACGGCCGGCTACGACGGCTCCGAAGGCTCGATCGAGGACAACGAGCGGCGGATTCGCCGCCTGGCCGCCACCTACGTGGTGCTCTACGCCCTCGGCCTCACCGCCGTGGCCTTCGACGGGATGATGGCGCTCCAGCCGCACTGGTACTCGAACCTGTTCGGCGGCTGGTACTTCATGGGCAGTTTCCTGGGTGGGCACATGCTGCTGGCCCTCCTGATGATCTACGGAGGCAGGCAGCTCGAAGTCACCGACCTGATCTCGCCCAAGCAGCGACACGACCTGGGCAAGCTCTGCTTCGGCTTCACCGTCTTCTGGACCTACCTCATGTGGGCCCAGTTCCAGGTGATCTGGTACGGGAACATGCCGGAAGAGACCGGCTTCGTGTACAGCCGACTCTGGGGGCATTGGGTGCCCGTGGCGAAGCTCGTGTTCCTCGGCATGTTCATCATCCCGTTCTTCGGCCTGCTGGGCGTGGGCCCGAAGAAGACCCGCGCGACACTGGCCTTCTTTGCGGCGGTGAGCCTGCTGGCTCTCTGGCTCGAGCGCTACCTCCTCATCGTGCCGTCGGTCACGGCGTTCAATGGGCCCGTCCTCGGACTCCCGGAGGTCGGGCCCACGCTCCTGTTCGCTGGGCTATATCTGCTGGCGTACGCGTTGTTTGCCCGGATCTTCCCGATGGTGTCGCCCCGCCTCGCCGAGATCACGCTGGCGCGCGAGCTCGGGCATCACGCGGTCGAGGTATTCGATCACGAGGATCAGGATCGGGATTTCGTGCACGAGGCGAATCTGGAGCGGAGGAAGGGAAGCCGTTAGCCATCGGCTGATCCGAACAATTCGGCCCTCCGTGGTCATCCACGGAGGGCCGCTTTGTCATCTGCTGGTGTCTCGGCCGTAGCGAACGGCCGAGAGCGACCGGCTCCTATCTGACTCTCAGCATCAGATTCAGGCGCCGCATCATCGCCCGCAGCGAGTCGCTCGGGAGGCTGCCCGTGACCGGGAACATCCGGTCGCCGTGGCGGAATGCGAGCGCACTCCCGAGTCCCGTGCGGCCAGCCACCGGCGCGCGGGGCGCGGACGAATCGACCGACTCGCCGGGCCGCGTGCCGAGGAGCGCGGAGACGTCGCTCACCGGTCCTTCGATCGTCCGGATTACCTCACCAGAGGCCAGTTGCTGCGCCACGACCATCAACGGCCGCCGCCCGCTGTCGCCGGCCTGCGTCTGGACCTCGGTAACCGGGGGGCCGTCGATGCGCGCGGGAGTCTCGCCGTTCTGCGCCTTCGCGCCATCCCACGACAGGTTGCGCCAGACGCCGCCGAACTCGAGCTGACCGTCCTTGGGGATGCCACCCAGGGTGGCAAGATGGGCGGGGGACCGGACCGGTGCCTTCCGCGATGCGCCGTGTGGCGTCGGCTTCGGCGCGGGCGCCGCGGCGGGCGACGTTGCCGCCGGCTCGGCCGCGAGAATGGCCGGCGCCTCGTCCGCAGGCGCCTCGCTGGACGCCGGCGCTGCGGTGTCGGCGGACGTCCGGGGCGGCCCGGCGGGAGCCGCCGCCGGGATCGTCGCAGCGGCCGGGGTCCGGGTTGCGAGGGCCCGCCCCGATAGCGGGTGGACCAGGTAGCTGGCGCCCCAACCCACGCCGAGGGCAACCACGACACTGGCGGCCCAGGCTGTCCGCTGCCGGAACCGCGCCTGCTCGGACGCCCGGCGGGCGGCCCGGTGGCGCAGGTCGGCCAGGGGCGGCGGGACCGTACGCCGTGGCGCGAGACGCGCGAGCATCGCCGTGGTACGGTCCCGGAGGGCCGCGATCTCGTCGCGGGCTGTCCGGCACGGCGTACACTCGGCCAGATGGCTCTCGATCTCGACGCAGCGCAGGCGCGGGAGCGCCTGGTCGAGATACGCGTGCAGCTCGGCTTCAGGAATGTGCGACATGGTCCCTTGTCTGCTGCCTTTCGTGTGCGGCCACCAATCGCTTCCGGGCGCGGGCGAGCGTCGTCCCGACCGCTCCCAGGGCCAGCCCGGTCTCCGCCGCGATCTCCGGGTAGCTCAATCCGGCATCCCACAGGAGCAGGATCTCCCGATCCCGTGGCGTGAGCGTGTCCAAAGCGTCACGGACCGAGGCGATCTCTTCGTCCCGCTCCACTTGGTCCTCGGCCGACGGCTCGAAAGCCGGCTGAGCGACCGGATCGCCCTTGAGCAGCGTGAGGTGGCGCTTACGCCGCACCGCGGCCCGGGCCTCGTCCCGGGCCAGGTTCGCAGCTACCGCGAACAACCAGGCGCGGGGCTTCTCTGGCCGGTGCGCGAGCGCCCGGACGAAGACTTCCTGGGCCAGGTCCTCGGCTCTCTCGGCGTCCCAGACTTTGCGGTACAGGAACCGAACGACCGCGGTGTATGTGGACTGATAAAGCAGCTCGAACTCGTCGTTCACCGCGGCCTCTGGCCCGCCGGGGCCGTACCAGGCGTACGTATAGGTGCACGGGTGTCGCTCTGAGGACGCGCTCCCCCGGCCCGCTTGCACAGTATATGCCCGGCTCAGCCAGCACCCGCGGCCCGCCCCGGGCCGAACACGCACCCCGGATGCAGTCCCTTGCCCGTGGCCGGCCAGTCGCTGCAGAGATCCGGCTTGGCCGGCCTGCCATCAGCCCGCCTGCGGCCATGCAGCGTGCAACTGATCCCGTCGGTCCCCAAGTAGCCGCAGGCCGAGACCATTTCGGCTTCCAGGGAGAACGCCCCCGGTCGGGTCACCTTGCACAAATATGGTGATTTACGCGCCCGCACCAGGGCTTCCAGGCGGCGCTGCCTCCCGGTGCACATGATCTCGATCTGGAGGTCGCGGCAACAGGCCGCCCCGCGGGAATGGTCGGCGGTTCGGCAGCGAGCCCCGGCGCAGGGGTTGTCCTGCCCCATCACGGGGAGCCCGCGAGGCTGCGGCGGAAGCGTGCGGGACTCGAGCCGCATCCCATCCACGACCAGGAATCGGTCCGAGCCCAGCTGGCGGGGCTGGGGCGGGCGGGGCGCACCGCCAGGGGCGGGTCCCTCGAAGCCGTGGGCCGAACAGCGGGCGCGTCCGTTGTCCGCACTCAGGTAGCGACAGGGGACGTGAAGGACCGCGTCGGCATACAGGTCGCCTTCGTCGGCCCAGAGGGCCTCGAATGTGATGCGGTCGGTGTGCCCCAGGAGCCAGGTCGCCTCGTGGTCGAGGGACGTCAGTCCTTCCTCGAGCGCACCGATGCGGAGCAGAACGCGGAGGCTCCGGCACTGAGCGCCCAGCGCCTTGCACGCGGGAGGCGCGTGGCGGGCCTTGATTCGCCGGGACGGCGATAGCAAATTGTCGCCTGCCATTAGAGCCTTGTGAAATGGTTCACAAGCGCCCGCCGCCATCGGGCAGGTGGGTGTCGTCGATCCGAGCAACGTCCACGTTTCTGGAGGCACGAAGAGCGATGCGCATCACGTCCTTGGCGGCGGGGCTTGCCCTCGTGGCGGCGGCCTGCGGTGGTGAGAAGAAGGCGGAGCAGACCACGACCCCCCCCTCCGCGGAGCAGGCGGCTCCCGCCGCCGCGCCCGCCGCGGCTCCTGCGGCGCCCGCTGCCGGGGGAACCACGCACGAAGTGAAGATGGTGTTGGAGGGAACCACCTACAAGTACGATCCTGCCAAGCTCACGATCAAGGTCGGCGACGTGATCAAATTCGTCAGTGTGAGCGGCGGCCCGCACAACGTGGAGTTCTACCCGGACAGCATCCCGGCCAACGTCCCGGCACCGATCAAGGCGCTAGTCATGCAGCCGCTGGAGAAGGGCGGCAGTCTCGTGAGCGAGAGCCTGAAGCCGGACGGCGACACCTTCGAGCTTTCGTTTGCCGGCGCGCCCACCGGCGCCTACAAGTTCTTCTGCGCTCCCCACCATGCGCTCGGCATGACGGGCGAGGTGACGGTGCAGTAAGGCCGTGATACGGGTCAGAGGTGAGAGGTAAGACGGACCCTCTCACCTCTCCCCTCTTACCTGATACCCTTCACCACCCACCCCGCGATCGCCAGCCCCACCAGCAGCCCGCTCGCAGCGTCCACCGCGTAGTGCATCTGGCAGTACACGACCGCGACGGTGAGCAACGCCGTCAGGACGGCCAGTGCCAGCCCGAGCCGCCGGGAGGCCGTCCAGGCCGCGATGGTTGCGGCCACGCTCGCCGCCACGTGGGACGAGGGGAAGGCGGCTCCGTAGGAGCTGCCCTGGGCCAGCATCGCGTAAACCAGGCGGGCCGTCGGGTTGTCTACGAAGCTCCCGGTCGGCCGGGGGAACTCGTAGTACGGTCCGGCCACCGGAAAGAAGACGAAGCACACATAGCAGGCGAGGAAGGTCGCCATCACGGACAGCACGAACCGCTGGAGCGGCGCCCGATTCGTGCGGCCGATCAAGACGAGCGCCGGCACGAGTATGATCGCGTAGTAGGAGCAGTAGGCCCCGTGCAGCACGGTGGACCAGAACCGGCTCGGATCCTTGCGCCACCAGTCGCGGCTCGGCTGCCCTCCGAAGAGGAGCGCCTCCCAGTGCTGGACCGTCCGGTCGTGCACCGGCACCCGCCCTCCACCGGTCAGCAGGTCCAGCGAGGCGTACAGCGCGACGAGCAGGAGAATCGGATACAGGTCGTGAACCGCGCGCCCGAACCGCCCGAGACGGTTTCGGGCGAGCAGCAGGACCAGCACGACGATCAGCCCGTTCGCCAGCAGGAGCCAGGCGCACTGCGGGAAGAGCTCGAGCCGGGAGGCGGCGACGATCGATACCAACCCGACATAGGCCAGGATCAGCTTGTCGACTGGAAGGAGCCCTTCGGCCGGGGCGGCGCCGGCGGCCGCCGTGCGGGGTGCGGATTCTACAGCCATCCCGCGGCGCGGTACCACTCGTAGGTGTGGGCGAGGCCGCCCTCGATGTTGAACTCGGCGGCCCAGCCGGTGTCCTCGACCAGGGGCCGGGGGTCACCGGTCCAGGCGGCCTGGAAGAACTCGTTCGCCTTGTCCGGGGTGAGGATGGTGGGGCGGCCGGCCAGGCGGGCGGCAGCTCCGGTGACCGAAAGGGCGGCGCTGCCGAGCGGACGCGGCAAGCGCAGAACCCGTACGGACCGGCCGAGCGCAGCGCCGACAGAGCGCACGAATGCGGCGCTGGTGAAGGTCTCCGGATGACAGGCGTAGTACAGCCGCCCGACTGCGCGCTCGGCGACCGCGGCGGCTATGAGCGCTTGGGCCAGGTCCGCGCCGTGGATGGCGGAGAGTTCCTGCGTCCCTTGGCCGAACACCGGGGCGATTCCCAGGCGGGCAAGCCGGAAGACCTTGAGCACCTCGCGGTCCCTGGGGCCGTATACCATGGGTGGCCGGAGGATCGTCCAGGGTACCCGGCCGGCCCGCACCAGCTCTTCCGCCGCGAGCTTGCTCCGGCCGTAAGCCGTGACCGGGCGGGGCGGCTCGGCGCCGGTGTGCGGCCGGCCGGGAGCGGAGGGGCCGCCCGCTGCCATGGAAGAGACGAGCACAAAGCGCCGGACCCGGGCGTGCTCGGCGGCCTCGAGCAGTCCTGCGGTTCCCTCACGGTTGGTCCGGAGGAACGCCGCCTCGTCCATTGCGGCCACCACGCCTGCGACATGGAAGAGTACGTCCTGGCCGGCGGCGGCCCGCTCGAGGGCCACCGGATCGTGCAGGTCGCCCGCGACCAGGCGCACGCCCTGGCTCTCGAGAGCCTGCGCCCTGCCGGTGGAGCGTACCAGGGCCGTCACCTCGGCGTTTCGGCGCCGGAGCGCCTCGACCAGGTGGCTTCCCACGAACCCGGTCGCGCCCGTGACCAGCACCTTCATAGCGGGCGATCGTAGAGCCGGTAGGTCTTGTAGTGCTTCCAGCCGAGCTTGACCATGCCGGCGATCATCGCGGGGTTGTCCTCGAGAATCCAGCCTGCCTCGCCCCAGTGGATCCCCTGGGCGTTGCCGGTCCGCCAGAGGGTGGCATACAACAGGGCGTCCACTCCCTTGCCCCGATACTCCGGCAGCGTGCCCAGGAGCAGCACGCGGAGCCGGTGGATGCGGCGGGTCTTGAGCATCCAGAGGACCCGGATGAGCCCGGGCAGGAAGGCGCCGGAGCGATTGCTCCGGAATGCGGTGTTGAGGTCGGGCATGGCGATCTCGAAGCCGATGACCTCGCCGTCCTTCTCCGCGAAGAGCACCAGGTCGGGAACGACCACGGGCTTGAACTGCTCCGCCAAGTGGTCGATTTCGCGGTCCGTCATGGGGACGAAACCCCAGTTCTTCTCCCAACCGATGTTGTAGAGCCGCTTGATCCGGGCGACCTCCGCGTCGAAGTCGCGCATGTCGAGCGGGCGCACGGTGATGCCGAAGCGGCGCTTCACCAACTCCGTGGCCCGCACGAGGCGCTCGCCGGCGTCGCCGGCGGGGTCGGTCCCCTCGAAGCACCACAGATCCTTCGCCTTGGCGAAGGCCGCGCGGTCGAGCAGCACCGGGTAGTACCGCGGGTTGTGCGGCATCATGAGAGTGGGCGGCGTGTCGAACCCGTCCACCAGCAGGCCGCACTCGTCGTTGACCGAGAACGACGCGGGCCCCCGCATGGTGTCCAGGCCCCTCGGGCGGAGCCAGTCGGCGGCCGCCGTGAAGAGAGCGTCGGCCGCGGCCTGGTCGTCGGTACACTCGAAGAAGCCGAAGAATCCCACGCGGTCCCCGTGGGTCTCGTTGTGCAGCCGGTTGTGGATCGCTGCGATGCGGCCGACGACCACCCCCTGCCGTTCGGCGAGGAAATACTCCGCCTCGGCGTGCTCGAAGAAGGGATTCTTGGTGCGGGAGAGCAGGGTGGCCACGTCCCGACGCAGCGGCGGGACCCAGAGCGGGTCCCGCGCGTGAAGTCGGTAGGGCAGATCGATGAAGCGCCTGAGGTCGGTCGGGCTGCGCGCCGGACGGACGCGCACGGCAGCGGTCAGATGACCCCCAGCTCCCGGCCGATGCGGGCGAAGGCGTCGAGCGCGTAATCGATCTGCTCGAACGTATGCGTCGCCATGAGGCTGGTCCGGAGCCGGCACTGCGACGGCGCCACCGCCGGCGGCGCGACCGGGTTGGTGAAGACGCCGGCGTCGAACAGCTTCCGCCACATGAGGAAAGTCTTCTCCATCGGGCCGATGAGCACGGGCACGATCGGCGTCTCGGTCGGGCCGATGTCGAAGCCGAGGTTCCGGAAGCCCTCGTGAAGGCGCCGGGTGTTGGCCCAGAGCTGGTCCCGCCGCTCCGGCTCGCGCTGGAGCACCTGGAGGGCGGCCAGCACGCCGGCCGTGTTGGCCGGGGGCAGCGACGCCGTGAACATCAGCGGGCGGCTGTGGTGCCGGAGGTAATGAATCACGCTCTCGGGCGCCGCGACGAATCCGCCGATCGACGCCAGCGACTTGGAGAACGTTCCGGCGACGATGTCCACCTCGTCGGCCAGGCCGAAATGGGCCGCCGTCCCGTCGCCGTTGGGGCCCAGAACCCCGATCGAATGGGCGTCGTCCACGGCGAGCACGGCCCCGTATTTCCGGGCTACGCGCAGCAGGCCGGGGATATCGGCGATGTCGCCTTCCATCGAGTAGATCCCGTCGACCACGATCAGCGAGGGGCGGCCCGAACGGTCCCGCTCCAGCTTGCGCTCGAGGCCGGCCAGATCGCCGTGGTTGAAGCGCTCGGTCTCCCCGTAGGACATCTTCGCGCCGTCCACGATCGAGGCGTGGTCCAGCTTGTCCAGGTACACCACCTCGCCCCGGCCCACGAGCCCGGAAATCAGGCCGAGATTGGCCTGATAGCCGGTTGAGAAGACCAGGCAAGACTCCTTGCCCATGAATTCGGCGAGGGCATGCTCCAGCTGCTCGTGGAGGTCCAGCGTGCCGTTCAGGAAGCGGCTGCCCGTGCAGCCCGACCCATAGGCCGAGAGCGCTCGGGATGCGGCTTCCAGGACCTTGGGGTGGTGGGTAAGCCCCAGATAGTTGTTCGACCCCAGCATGATCCGCTTTTGACCTTCAATGACGACAACCGTGTCCTCGGACTCGGAAATCGGCTTGAAGTAGGGATACAGGCCGGCCGCCTGGACCTCTCTGGCTTTCGTGAACTGCCGGCACTTCTCGAGGAGCGCCGCCTGCTGGAGGATCTGGGTATCCACGGTGCCTCGGCTCGAAAAAAAGGGGTGATAGCCCCGAAATTCCATATCCCGAAAGGACTTAAACTACGTCGCGGCGGTGGGCTGCACAAGTCAGTCATGCAGAGGGCGACCGGCCAGGGAGCCCTAAATCAGCCAACGGGATAGCAAGGGCCGGGCCGCACCGAGGGGACGAGGATCACGACACTCGGGGGGCCGAGCGCAAGGTGTGACGTGCCTTCGCTATCTTGGCCCAGCCATGCCCACCGCCCCGCGCCCTAAGCGCGCCTTGGTCGTGCTCGCCCGGGCTCCCGAGCTTGGCCGGGTGAAGACCCGCCTGGCCCGGGAGATCGGGGAAGCGGCAGCACTAGAGGCCTATCGCGAGCTCGGGACGGCGGTGCTGGGAGCCGTGGGCAGGCTGGGCGACTGTGATCTTACGGTGGCCTTCACGCCCGGGGACATGGAAGGTCGCGTGCGGGCCTGGCTGGGGCCGGCGCCTCGCTACGAGCCGCAGTTGGAGGGCGATCTCGGCGCCCGGATGCTCGCCGCCATCGCCGGTCGGTTCGCGGCCGGCGCCGCAAAGGTTCTCCTCATCGGCACCGACTGCCCCGACCTGGATCCGGAGCTGTTGGAAACGGCGTTCGCGCGGCTCGATCGGGCCGACGCCGTCTTCGGGCCCGCCGCCGACGGCGGGTACTATCTCGTGGGAATGAAGCGCCCGATTCCCGAGCTGTTCGAGGGAATCCCCTGGAGCAGTCCGGCCACGCTTTCGGCGACGCTCGCCCGGGCCGCCGCCGCCGGCGTATCGGTCGCAGTGCTGGACGAGCGGCGGGATGTCGACACCGCCGCGGACTGGCGGGCCTGGCGGGCGGTGCGGAGCCAGGAAAGCGCGCGGGGCTAGGCCGGCGGTTCACCCGGCGGCGGTGCATCGCAGAGGGGGCGGTAGCGGAGCGCCAGTCGCTCCGGCGGGACGCCGCGGAGATAGGCGAGCAGGAGACGCCAATTCGCCCAGGTGCGCCGGATCACGCCGTCGCGCTCCCA
>Ga0187823_10000049_pt1 | contig 23869 bp, 23 predicted proteins | sample NC_wetland_sal_i_12_FD_132968 | JGI IMG/M metagenome (GOLD analysis project Ga0187823, IMG submission 132968) | Wetland sediment microbial communities from Neuse River Estuary, North Carolina, USA - SourceSoil_3 | ecosystem: Environmental > Aquatic > Freshwater > Wetlands > Sediment | place...
ATTCCCGAGGGCGTCTCGGGCAGGTTGAACCCCGTGGGCGCGACATCGTTGGGCGCATCGGCGTGGAACAGCGACGCGAGGTACTGGTTCTGGCCGCGCCCGATCCCAAGCTCGAACTGCCCGCCGCCATAGTTCCCGATGCCGCGTTCGGCGCAGTAGTCGTAGGCGTCGAGCAGGTTGCGCAGTCCCCCCAGCCGCGACGGCTTGATGTTGACCATCCGCGGGGGGTACGGAAGGCCCTCGATGTCGGCGATCGAGTGGATCGGTGCGTCCCAGGAGAAGCGATCGCGGTAGGGGGCGAGCACGCGGTCGGTGTCGGGCGTGAGCGCGGGGTCCTCGAACCACGCGTCGGGGAACGCCCGGGCGACCCGCTCGTAGAGCACGGGGTCGGGCTCCTGGTCGACGCCCGAGCCGTGGTAGTGGCCCTTGAAGTCGACCGAGTCCACGGCGCCGGTGTCGACGAGTTCGGCGATCAGCTCCGGTGTCCACGAGCTCGTGGGGTCGAGCTTGAAGCGCAGGCCGGGATACGGCTCCAGCCGCTGCCGCATGGGCGCGAGGGTGGGAGGCTCGCCGAGCCGCAGCGACACCACGAAGCGCACGGGCACCGGCTCGCGGCCGAGTGCTTCGTGCAGCGTGGTTCCGGCCTGGCGCAGCGCGAGGTCGAGCGCTGCGGACTCGTACGCCCACGCGCGGTAGAGCTCCGAGACGTCGCGCTGCGGCGTCTCCGGGAACAGCCGCTGGCGGCCGAGCAGCTCGCAGAAGGAGGCGAGTGTGTGCCTGCCGGCGAGCGGTAGGTTCGGCCCGGCGGCCTGCAGGATCTCCTGGTCGACGGCGTCATAGGTGACGTCCTCGCCGAGCCCCTCGTGCCCGCCGCCGCGCAGGTGGATCACCGTGCTCTTGCGCTCGAAATCGCTGGAGACGTTCGCGGACAGGCCCTCGAGCGAGTAGTCCTCGATCTCCACGGGCAGGTCGGCGACCAGCTCCCACGTGCTCACGCGCCCGCCTCCTGCTCCAGGCGCGCGACGAGCTCGTCCAGTCGCAGCTCCTCCAGCGCGGTGCCCACGGCGCCGAGCTCCGCGGCGCAACGCTCGATCAGCGCCTTGCCCTCGGCGACGAGCGCGAGCGTCTCGCCGAGGCTCGCCTCGCCGGAGTCGAGCCGCCGGATGATCTCCTCGACGCGAGCGGCCGCCTGCTCGTAGGTGAGCTGCTGCGCGGCGCCGGGTGCGGGCTCGGGAGCCGCGTCGCTCATCGCTCCTCCACCGTCGCGTCGATCTCGCCGTCGGCGAAGCGCACCCGGAGGCGCTCGTCCCGCCGCGCGTCGGACGCGCTCGCCACGGGACGGCCCTCGCGGTCGCTGACGAGCGCGTACCCCCGCTCGAGCGTGCGCTGCGGGTCGTGCCCGTCGAGCACGCGCAGCATCTGCTCGAGCTCGCGCGGCCGCCGTTCGCGCACGTCGAGCAGCGTCGAGTCCCCCTTGCGGGCGATCACGAGCGCGCGGCGCGCGACGAGCGCGCGCTCGTCGCCGAGCCGCCGGCGGGACCCCGCGCGGATCTCGCGCAGCTGTTGGTGCAGCCGGACGCGCTGACGCTGGATGTGCGCTTCGGGCGCGCGGGTGAGCGTGGAGAGCATCCGGGCCCGCGTGAGCACCGCACGGCGCCCGTGGTCGCGCAGGCGCCGCGCGGCGTCGAGCTGCACGACGCGGCCGCCGAGCGCGCGCTCGGCGTGGACGCGCAGCCGCTCGGCGGCGGCGAGGTTGGCTGCGCGCGCCGCGTTGCAGTCGACCGCCACGACCGCCTCGGCCGCGTGCGTGGGCGTCGAGGCGCTCACGGCGGCGACGTCGTCGAGGAGCGTGCGGTCGGTGTGGTGTCCCACCGACGCCACCACCGGGATCGGGTGCAGCGCGACCGTGCGGCACAGCGTCTCGTCGCTGAAGGCGAGCAGGTCTGCGATCGAGCCGCCGCCGCGCGCGATCACGATCGCCTCGACGTCTCCCAGCGAGGCTAGGTCCGTCAACGCGCGAACGATCGCGCCCGCGGCGTGCCGGTCCTGCACGGGTGCGAAGGCCCACACGATCCGTCCCGCCCAGCCCCGTCGCAGGAGCGCGGCGAGGATGTCGTCGCGCGCCTTGCCGGTCTCGCCGGTGATCACGGCGACCGTGCGCGGCAGGGACGGGAGCGCGAGCTGCCTCTGCAGGTCCAGGAGACCCTCGGACCCCAGCTGCTTGCGCAGCCGCTCGATCCGCGCGAGCAGATCGCCCTCGCCGGCGACGCGCAGGTCGGCTACGTGGAAGGAGAAGCTGGGCGACGATGCGGCGCTGCCGGTGTAGTAGTCGCACCCGCCCGCCACCACCACCTGCATCCCCTCGGCGGGCTGGGTGGCGCAGCGGGCGAGCATCCGCTCCCAGTCGTCGCGCCAGGCCGAGCACGGGATCGCGCCGTCGCTGTCGCGTAGCTCGAAGTACACGCGGGTGCGTGCGGCGCGGAGGTTGACGAGCTCTCCGATCAGCTGCACGCGCTGGAATTCGCGCAGCCGCTCGCGCAGCCCGGCGGCGTATCGGCCGACCTCGAACGGGCCGGGGAGCCGGCTCTCGGGGATGCCCGCGGGTGGCGTGCCTGAGGTGCTCGGAACGGACATCCGCCACGCAGCATAGGCGCTACGATCGGGCGCTATGGCGCGCAGCGAAGACCCGCACGGGCGCTAGCGCGATGGCCAAGGGAGGCAGCCGTCGCGGTCGCCCGCGAGGGGCGCGCGCCGCCGGGGGTCGATCGCGCGCGGGCGGTTCGACCCGGTCGGGTGCGCAGGCCGCCGCCACGGACACGCTCGCCGACGATGCGCAGGCGCAGCCCGCGCGCGTCGCCCCGGAAGCGGCCCGCACCGAGAAGCGCGCGCGTCGCCGTGCGCGCGCGGCGGCGATGAACCTCGCCGAACAGGCGCCGCTGGGCGAGCGCCCCCAGGCGCCGTGGCATCCGCTGCCGCTGTCGGAGATCTTGATCTTCGTAGGCCTCGTCGCCGGGGTGATCGGCGCGACGCGCAGCGAATCGGGGCTTCCGATCATCGGGGCGGGGGTGCTGGCGATCCTGCTCGGCACGCTCGACTTCACCGCCCGCGAGCACCTCAGCGGCTACCGCCCGCACACGACGATGCTCGCTGCGGTCCCCACGGCGCTCGTGTTCGCGGCGCTGGTGGTGGTGATGCGCGCCGTCCACGTCCCATCACCCCTGTGGGTGATCGTGCCGCTCGCGATCGCGGTCCCGCTGTTCATGTTCCTGTTCTCGCGGCTGCGATCGCGTTTTCGCGATGCGCGCCACCAGCGCGTGCTCGCGGCGGGACGCTAGCCGGCTGCGTCGGGCGTCAGCTCGAGGGAGGGGAGGGGGCGCTCCCCCTCGGCGGGCCCCTCTCCGCGCGTCTCGCCCTGGACGCCCAGCTCCTGCAGCCTCGCGATCTCGCGCTCGCCTTCCACCCGCGCGGGGTGCCCGTCGGGGAGGTCTGCGATCAGCGCGGCGATCCGGTTGCGTAGCTGAAGCGCGAAATGCGGCGTGGAGGCGCCCATCAGCTGGCGCACGTCCTCGAGGGTCACCTCGCCGGACTCCTGCTTGCGCTGCAGCCTGCTCGGGTCCTCGGCCTGGCTCATCGTCTGCGCGGTCCTCTATTCGGCCTGCTGCACGGATGTTTCTTCGGGCGACTGGCGGCGCGGGCTGATCTCGAGCAGCGAGTCGATCTCGGCCTGCGCCGTGGCAGAGATCGCGCTTTCATCGCCGATCAGCCAGCCGTGATTGTAGACGCCGCGGACGGGGCGGAACTGGGGCGCGGAGGTGTACGCGGGCTGGATGTTCGAGAGGTACGTCTTGAGCTCGGGCGGCACCGTGTTGGGAGTTTCGACGAGCAGCAGCGGCGCGTAGTCGCCGGTGGCCGACAGCGGCGCGGCCGCGGCGGCGTCGAGCGGGCGCGTGCTGTTGGCGATCACGAGGCCGTGCCCGGGTTCTTTGACTCCCCACCCGAACGTCCCGTTCGTGTAACGCGCCACGGCGACCGCGTTCCCTGCCGGCGTGGCTTCTTCGCCGGTGCCCGTGGAGACGGTCGTGACCGCGCCGAGCTTGCGCAGCTGTGCGAGCGTGCTCGGAGCGATCGCCGCGGCGTCGACCACGAAGATCGACGGGTGCCGCAGCGACGCGATCGTGCTGGCGGTAACGGCGGGCACGGTCCCCGATTCCACGTACAGGATCGGCGCGGCGGTCTGCGCTGCGAGACCGGCTGCCGGCATCTGCATCGCGGCGGGGGCCTGCGCGGGCAGCACGATCACCGCCGATGGCGGGCTTCCCGGCTCCAGCGAGACGAGCAGCTGCTCGACGGCGCCCGCGATCAGAGCGGGCCCGCCGCTGCCCAGCGCCTTGGTGTTGAATCCGGCGGGCGCGCCCGCGCCGATGCTGACCACCTGGGCTCCACCGAGCGACGGCTCGCCCGTGGGACGCAGCGCGGTGAGTGTTTCGCTCGTCAGATCGGGGAGCTGGGTGCCTTCGGAGTAGAGGATCGGCGCGTGGAGCGGCGAGCCCGCGAGCACCGATGCCGCGAGCGAGGCGGCGAGGTCCGCGCGATCGACGAGCACCACCGCGCGCGGGCGCGTGGCGGGCGTCAGCGCGGGATAGACGGTTCGGGCGACCGCGGCCGCATCCGCGATCGCGTCTGCGCCGCCGAGCCGCGTGGTGTTCCGCGTGGCCACGCTGATCGCGCCCGGCGCGGCGACGGCGGCGATCGAGCGCGCGGGCCCGCCCGAGCTTGCATGCGGGCTGCCGGCCTTGCCGCACGCGCCGAGCGATCCGGCGAGCACGGCGACCGTCGCCGCAGCGGTTAGACGCCGAAGGGCGGGCATGGGGGCACCCTAGGGGATCTCCCGGATTTCCAGCGTGTCTGCGCGAGAACCCTGTCAAGGACCGCAACTGTCATTGCAGTTTGCTACGGTTGCGCCGCATACGCCGAATCTCCAGCCAGATGCTGGGGAACGGGGGACCCATGTTGTTGGGGCGAATCCCGCGGAGATCCGCGGGAAGCGCAGGCTCTTTCAGCGCTAGCCCGTCAGCTAACCCCGCAGGCCGACGGAAGAGGTTGTTTTGCGGTTGCGCTTTCTGATTGCGATTGGTTGGACGTTGATCGTGCCGGCTGCGTGGGCTTCGAACGCACTCGCGGCCAGTACCGGAGGAGTCGCCCCCGCCACAGGCACGGGCACCACCACGACCACACCCGCGACGACGCTGCACCTCGATCCGGTCACCTCGCGCAGCAGGAGCGTGGCCTACAGGGGTCCCGTGTACGAAAAGACCGCCACGGGCGCGGTTGTGCCGTACACGCCGAACTCCGTCGCCCCGACGCCCAGCACCAACACCGCCACAGCGGCCGCATCCGCCACGGGCGGCGCGGCGCCCACGAGCACCACCTCGCCCACCACGGTGCCTCCCGCCGCCGCGGTCACCGGCCCCACGCCACGGCCGGAGCTGCTCGTCCCGGGGGCCACCGCCCGCTACGTGAACGGCCTCGCGGCCGCGCCGATGGGCGTCCCGCTCCAGATCCAGAAGATCATCTGGGCGGGCAACGAACTTGTCGGCCTGCCCTACATCTTCGGCGGCGGCCACCAGTCGTTCATCTCCTCCGGCTACGACTGCTCCGGCACCGTCTCGTACGCACTGCACGCCGCCGGCTTCCTTTCAACGCCGCAGGACTCATCGGAAATGATGGTCACGGGATCGCACGGCGTCGGCCGCTACATCGCCGTGTTCGCCAACCCCGGGCACGCCTACATGACCGTCGCGGGCCTGCGCCTGGACACCAGCTCCGCGGACGACCCGAGCAACCAGCAGGGGCCGCGCTGGCGTCCGCTGCGGGTCAGTAACTCGGGATACACCGTCCGTCACCCTCTCGGCTTCTGAGCCGTCCGCCGGCGCCGCGCGCTTGTGTGCGGCTGCGCGCGCCGCTCCCTGCGTTCTTGCATCGCTCGGCCGACGAACGGCTCTGACGTCCGTCGGCGCGGCGCTCGGCGGCGTCCCCCGTTCTCGCTTGCGTGCGCTCGCACGGGTGCAATCCCCTCGCGCTCCCCGCACGGCGTGGCGCTCCGGCGGTCTCGGCTAGGCTTGGTGGAACGGGCCGATCAGCGGTCGCACTCTTTCCCAGAGCAATCAGGAGGCACACATGGCCGGCTTGGGCGGGCGTATGTCCACAGTCGTTAAGGCGAAGGTCTCGAAGCTGCTCGACCGTGCCGAAGACCCCGCCGAGACGCTCGACTACAGCTACCAGAAGCAGGTCGAACAGCTCCAGAACGTCAAGAAGGGGATCGCGGACGTGGTCACCGCGAAGAAGCGCCTGCAGATGCAGGAGACGTCGCTCCAGCAGAGCGTGGTGAAGCTGGATACGCAGGCCCGCCAGGCGCTGTCGGCCGGCCAGGAAGACCTCGCCCGCGCGGCGCTCGAACGCAAGAACGTGGCGCAGACGGAGCTGCAGGGGCTCGACACCCAGGTGACGGAACTCGAACAGCAGCAGCAGAAGCTCACGGACTCCGAGCAGAAACTGCGTGCCAAGATCGAAGCGTTCCGCACCAAGAAGGAGGTCATCAAGGCCCAGTACTCCGCAGCGGAGGCGCAGGTGCGGATCTCCGAGGCCGCCACCGGCGTGGGCGAGCAGATGGCCGACGTGGGGCTCGCCATGCAGCGCGCGGTCGACAAGACCGAAAACATGCGAGCGCGTGCCGACGCCGTGCAGGAGCTCGAAGCGGCGGGCACGTTCGACGACATCACCGCGCTCGGGTCAGGCGAAGACGACATCGACCGCCAGCTCAAGGAGCTCTCCAGCCAGCCCGCCGTGGACGACGAGCTCGCGAAGATGAAGGGCGAACTGGGCAGCGGCGCGTCGACCGCGCAGCTCTCCACGCCCGGGGAGGCCGCGCCTCCCGCGGGCGAGCAGGCCGGCGGCGGGGACGCGCAGTCATGATCGTCCGGATCTCGGGGGAGGACCAGTACGAGCTCCCCGACGAGGACGTCGCTCGCCTGAACCAGCTCGAGAGCGACGTCGTCGCGATCGTCGACGGCGGCCGCAACGGCGACTTCGCTGAGGCCTACCGCGTGCTGCTCGACTACGTCCGCGCGAACGGCAAGGTCGTGAGCGACGACGAGCTCGCCAGCTCAGACGTGATCCTGCCTCCGGCCGACCTCACGTTCGCGGAGGCCGGCACGGAGTTCACGGGCGAGGGGCTGATCCCCGATTGAGCTGCGGGCCGCTGGTTCGGCGCGCGGCTCCGCGGCGGTCTAGATCGGGATGCCCCAGAGCGGAAACCACCGCTCGATCTCAGGCTCGATCGGCATTTCCTCGCCGACCTGGGCCTTGATCTGAAGCTCGCGCTCGGTGAGGCGCTCCTTGTCGCGGGACGGGTCCGGGACGAACGGGTACCAGTAGCCGCGCTTGTAGTTGTAGATGAAGTACACGCGGCGTTCGGCGGAGTCCGCGAACGCGAACACGGCGCACAGCAGGCGCTCGCCGTGGCCCGCCGTCTCGATCGAGCTCGACACCGCGTTGATGCCCACCGCGAGGTCTTCAATGCTGGGGGCGCCCTCGGGGTTGCGCAGCACCATCCAGCGATAGCCGTAGTCGTCGTCCTGGGTGGCGACCGTCGTGCCGTTCTCGCCGCCCGTCGCCCGCACCACCTCTTCCATGTCCTTGATCGTGGCTTCGAACTCGCTCGTGGCGAGCGCCTGGAAGACGATCGCCGCGCTGCCCGCCGGGTCGATCTGGTGGCCCGCCTGCAGCGTCACGTACGCGGTGGTGATCGCGAACAGGCGGTCCGGCGCGGGGCCCTTTACCTGGTGGCGCCCCGTGAGGATGTCGCGGAGGCCCACTAGCCGGCGCCCTGCAGCTGCGACTCAAGTCGCTGCAGAGCGGCGAGGCGCTGCTCGAGCGGCGGGTGGTCCGCGAACAGGTTCATCAACGACTTCTTGGTGCGGGCGGGAACGATGAAGAACGCGCTCATGCCTTCCGCCGCGCGCAGGTCCTGGTTGGGCACGCGCTCCATGGTGCCGCTGATCTTCAGCAGCGCGGAGGCGAGCGCGCTCGGGCGGCCCGTGAGCACCGCGCCGCCGCGGTCCGCAGCGAACTCGCGGTAACGGGACAGCGCGCGCAGGAGCAGGAACGAGATCGCATAGACCGCGATCGATGCGATCACGACGATGAAGATGTCCTCCTCCTCTTCGTTGTTGCCGTAGCCGCCGCCGAAGAAGAACGCGAACTGCAGGATCATCGACGCCAGCGACGCGAAGAAGCTCGCGAGCGTCATCACCATCACGTCGCGATTGATGACGTGCGTCAGCTCGTGCGCCATCACGCCTTCGAGCTCCGCGGGCTCGAGCAGGTTCAGGATCCCGCGCGTGGCGCACACGGTCGTCGACTTCTTCGAACGGCCCATCGCGAACGCGTTCGGCATCGAGGTCTCCATCACACACACGCGCGGCTTGGGCAGGTCAGCCTGCACGCACAGGCGTTCCACGATCCCGTGCAGCTCGGGCTCCTGGGCGGGCGTGACCTCCTTCACGCCCAGCGTCGCCATCGCGATCTTGTCCGACGCGAACAGCTGCAGGAGCAGTAGCGCCACCGCCACCACCACGATCACGCCCGCGCCCGCACCGGCTGCGAACAGCACCCCCACGAACACCACGTAGACGAGCCCGAGGAGGAACATCGTCAGCAGCATCCGCGCCTGGAGGCCCGAGTCCCTGCCGAACTTTGCGCGCCTGGTTGCCACGGTCAGATTGTCGCAGACCAACATTCCGGTGCCCTAAAGTCCGGGGCCGATGGAGATGCCCGCCGCGCGCACGCCATGAAACCCGAAGTCGAAATCCTCGGGCTCTCCATCAAGACGTTCGGCGTGTGCTTCGCGCTCGGCTTCCTCGCGTGCGGCATGGTGGTCCACCGGCGTCTGCGCGAGCTCGGGCGGCCACCCGATTGGGCGTACGAGATCGTGTTCGCCGCGCTGCTCGGCGGGATCGTGGGCGCGCGCCTGTACTACATCGTCGAACGCTTCCACACCGCCAAAGACGACCTCCTCGGCAGCATCTTCAGCGGCTCCGGCCTCGTCTGGTACGGCGGCGCGATCGGCGGCGCCATCGGGGTGGTCGCGTGGATGCGCTGGCGCAAGGTGCTCGAACTGAAGGTCCTCGACATGTGCGCGACCGCGCTCGCGCTCGGCTATGCGATCGGCCGGATCGGGTGCCAGGTCTCGGGAGACGGGGACTACGGGATCCGCTCGAGCCTGCCCTGGGCGATGGGCTATCCGCACGGGACGGTGCCCACGCCCGCCGGGGTTCGCGTCCAGCCGACCCCCATCTACGAGACCCTGACGATGGGTCTGCTCGCGCTCGGCCTCTGGCATCTGCGCGATCGCGTGCGCCCGGGCGTGATCTTCGCCCTGTACCTGATCGGCAGCGGCATCGAGCGTCTGCTCGTCGAGTTCGTGCGGCGCAACAAAGAGGTGTTCCTCGGGCTGACCGCGCCTCAGCTCGAGAGCGTCGTCGCGGTCATCGTCGGCGCCTGCTGGATCGCGCTGCTCGTCAGTCGCGGCGGCACGGCCGCGCTGCTGCCCGCCACGCCCGAGCGCTCCTCGTCGCTGCGGCCGAGCCCCGCCTGAGCGCCCGCCGCGGCCGGCGCCGGGTCCGGGCGCGCCCGGCGGCGAGCGACGGCGCCACACCGCGCCAGCGATAATCACGCCGCGATGGCAACACGGACCGCACTGTCAGGCGCCTTCCCCCTGGGCAGCCGCATCGACGAGCAGGGACGGCTCGAGGTGGGCGGCTGCGATGTCATCGAGCTCGCGCGCGAGTTCGGCACGCCCGCCTACGTGGTGGCCGAGGACGACCTGCGCGCGCGGGCGCGCGCCTTCGCCGCCGCGGCCACGGCCGCCGGCAGGCCGGACCTGCGCGTGCTGTTCGCGTCGAAGGCGTTTCCCTGCACCGCCGTGCTCGCGCTGTTCGCCGCCGAGGGGCTGTGGTGCGACGTCGCGTCCGCCGGGGAGCTGCACCTCGCGCTCGGCGCGGGCTTCCCCGCCGAGCGGATCGTCGTCCACGGCAACGCCAAGTCGCGCGCCGAGCTCGAGGCCGCGCTCGCGCACGGGGTGGGGGCGATCGTGCTCGACAACCTCGACGAGCTGGAGCGGCTCGCCGAGCTGCTGGGGCCGGACGGGCGCGAGCGCGAGCAGCCCGTGCTCGTGCGCGTCACCCCCGACATCCGCGGCGAGACGCACGAGAAGATCTCCACCGGCCAGGCCGACTCGAAGTTCGGGTTCTCCATGCTCGACGCCCCCGCCGCGCTCGCTCGCGTGCGCCAGACCCCGGGGTTGGAGCTGCTCGGGCTGCACGCCCACATCGGCTCGCAGCTCACCGACCTGGAGCCCTTCCGCCGCGCCGCCGCCGCGCTCGCCGCGCTCGGCCCCGTCCCCGCGTGGGATCTCGGAGGCGGCCTCGGCGTGCGCTACACCGCCGAGGACGCGGAGCCGCCCACGATCGAGGAGTATGTGAGCGCCGTCGTGGCCGCCACGGCCGAGCACGGCATGGGGGAGGCGCCTCTGATGATCGAGCCCGGCCGCGCGCTCTGCGCGAACGCCGGCGTGACCCTCTACCGCGTGGAGTCGGTCAAGGACAACGTCTCGCACTGGGTAGCCGTCGACGGCGGGATGTCAGACAACCTGCGCCCGATGCTCTACGGCGCGCGCTACGAGGCCCACGTCGCCGACCGCCTCGGCGGCGGGACCGAGTGCGTGCTCGCGGGCAAGCACTGCGAGTCCGGTGACGTGATCGCCCGCCCCGTGCTCCTCGACGACCCGCGCCCCGGCGATGTGATCGTCACCCCCGCCACCGGGGCCTACGGCTACGCGATGGCCAACAACTACAACGGCGTGCCCCGTCCGCCGGTGATCTTCTGCAGCGACGGCGACGCCCGCGTGGTCGTGCGCCGTGAGACCGTCGAGGAGCTGACCGCACGCGATGTCGGCTGAGCCGCCGTTCCGCGTCGGCCTGCTCGGCCGCGGCACCGTCGGGGCCGCGTTCGACGAGCTGCTCGCCGAGCGTGCCGACGAGATCGAGCGCTTCAACGGGCGCCGGCCGATGATCAGCGGCGTGCTCACCCGCTCGCGCGGGAACTTCGAGGAGATCCTCGCCGGATCGGACCTGCTCGTGGAGCTGATGGGCGGGCTCGAACCCGCGCGCTCCTACCTGCTCGCCGCGATCGCAGCCGGCAAGGACATCGTCACCGCCAACAAGCAGCTCCTGTCCCAGCACGGCGAGGAGCTGTTCGAGAGCGCCCGCGAACGCGGCGTGCGCCTGCGCTTCGAGGCGGCCGTCGCCGGCGTCGTGCCGGTGGTGCGTGTGCTCGAGGAGTCGCTGTCGGCGACCCCCATCGAGCGCATCCACGGGATCGTCAACGGGACGACCAACTACATCCTCAGCGAGATGGAGAAGGGGAGCACCTACGCCGAGGCGCTCGCCGACGCCCAGAGCCGCGGCTTCGCCGAGGCGGACCCGTCCGACGACGTCACCGGCCGCGACGCGGCCGCCAAGATGGCGATCCTCGCGCGGCTCTCGTTCGGCAGTCCCGTGCACCTCGACGAGGTCCGCTACGAAGGGATCGAGCACCTGAAGCTCGACGACCTCGAGTACGCGCGCGAGCTGGGGCTCGGGCTGAAGCTCGTCGGCACCGCCGAGCGCCGCGACGGCGGCCTCTCCGTCAGCGTCCACCCCACGTTCCTGTACGCGGGTCACCCGCTCGCGTCGATCTCCGGCCCGTTCAACGCCGTCACCGTCGAATCCGGAGGGATCACCGAGATCACCATGTCGGGACCCGGCGCCGGCGGCCCGCAGACTGCCAACGCCGTGCTCGGCGACGTCGTCAGCGTGATGACCGGGGGCGCCAGGCCGCCCGCGCCGCCGCTGCCGCTCACGCTCGTCACGGACGTTCACAGCGCCTTCTACCTGCACCTCGACGTGGCCGACCAGCCGGGGGTGCTCGCGGGGGTCACCAAGGTGCTCGGCGAGCACGACGTCTCGATCCGCTCGGTCGTCCAGCGCGGCACCGGCGAGGGCGCGCGTCTCGTGATGGTCACCCACCCGGTGCTTGAATCGGGTCTGGCCCACGCCGTCGAGCAGCTCGCCGCATTCGACTTCGTGCGCAGCGCGCCGCGCACCATCCGTGTCATCGAAGAGGAGTTCCTGTGAGGGATTACGCCCCCGTCCCGCTGCCCCGCATCAAGGGCCCCGCCCGTACCGGCACGCACGTGCCGCTGATCGACCGCTACCTCGACCGGCTCCCGTTCGAGGCCGGCGACAAGCTCGTCTCGCTGCAGGAGGGCTCCACGCCGCTGCTGCAGGCGCCCGTGATCTCCGCGATGGTGGGCGCGACCGTGCGCCTGAAGCTCGAGGGGAGCAACCCCACCGGCTCCTTCAAGGACCGCGGGATGACGTGTGCGCTGTCCGCCGCCGTCCGCGACGGCGCCAAGGCCGTGATCTGCGCCTCCACCGGCAACACCGCCGCCAGCGCCGCGGCCTACGCCGCGCGCGCCGGGATCACGTGCGCGGTGATCGTGCCCCAGGGCAAGATCGCGCAGGGCAAGATGGCCCAGACGCTCGTGCACGGCGCGCGGGTGATCTCGCTCGACGGCAACTTCGACCAGGCGCTCACGCTCGTGCGGGAGCTCACCGCCACGCACCCGATCGTGCTCGTCAACTCGGTCAACGAGTACCGCATCGAAGGCCAGAAGACGGCCGCCTTCGAGATCGTCGAGGCGCTCGACGGTGCGCCCGACGTGCTCTGCATCCCCGTGGGCAACGCGGGGAACATCACCTCCTACTGGCGCGGCTTCAAGGAGCTCGAAACCGCGCCGCGCATGCTCGGCTTCCAGGCCGCGGGCGCCGCCCCGCTCGTCGAGGGCCACCCGATCGAGCACCCGGAAACCGTGGCGAGCGCGATCCGCATCGGCAACCCCGTGCGCTGGGAGGATGCGATGAACGCCTCCACCGAGTCCCGGGGTTCGATCCGCGTGGTCACCGACGCGGAGATCCTCGAGGCCTACCGCCTGCTGGCCTACCGCGAAGGCATGTTCTGCGAGCCCGCCTCCGCCGCGTCCGTCGCGGGCCTGCTCAAGTACGGCGCCGAAGGCGCGGAGCAGGTCGTGTGCGTGCTCACCGGGCGCGGCCTGAAGGACCCCGAGACCGCGATCGCCAACAACGATGGGCGGATGATCACCGCGCCCGTCGAGATCTCCGCGATCGAGGAGGCGGTGTTGGGTGATCCGTAGGCGGCTCGTGCGGGTCCCGGCCTCCTCCGCGAACCTCGGGCCGGGATTCGACTGCATGGCCGCCGCCGTCACGATGCACCTCGAGCTGGAGGTCGAGGAGACGGGCCGGTTCGCCGTGGAGACCGAGCTGCCGGTGGCGCACGGGCGCGAGAACCTGTGCGTGCGCGCGTTCGAGCGGCTGCATCCCGCCGACGACTTCACCTTCCGGATCCGCTCGGAGATCCCGCTGTCGGGCGGGCTCGGGTCCAGCGCCGCCGCGCTCGTGGCGGGCCTCAGCGCCGCCGACCACATGTTCGAGCTGGACGCCGACCTGCTCGCGCTCGCCACCGAGCTCGAGGGGCACCCCGACAACGTCGCCGCCGCGCTGCTCGGCGGGTTCGTGGTGTGCACCGACGGGACCGCCACCCGGCTCGAGCCGCCCACGGGGCTGGAGGCGCTCGCGGTGGTGCCCGACACCGCCGTGCGGACGCGCGCCGCCCGCGCCGCGCTGCCCGCCGAGGTGCCGATGGCGGACGCCGTGTTCAACGTCGCTCACGCCTCGTTGCTGACCGTCGGACTCGTCCGCGGCGACTGGGACCTCCTCGCGCGCGGCCTGCACGACCGGCTCCACCAGGACAGCCGCGGGCACCTGTTCCCGCGCTCGATCGAGCTGGCCCGCCGCGCCCGCGAGATCGGCGCGCTCGGCGCCACCATCTCCGGGGCGGGCCCGACCGTGCTCGTGTGGTGCTTCTACGAGCAGACCGGCGCGGTCGCGGAGGCGCTCGCGGGCGAGATCGAGGGCTGGGCCGAGCTGCTGCGCGCGCCGTTCGAGGCGCAGGGCGCCTACGTGGGCGAGCTCTGAGCCGCCAGCGCCGCCACGCGGCTGCGTGCGCCGTCCGAATCGGGCATCCGCTCCAGCACCTCCGCAGCGAGCGCAACGTAGTCGGCGCCGAGGTCGGGCCGGTGGTCGAGGATCGAGCGGGCGCGCTCTGCCGACTCGGCGTACGCGATCGACGAGCGGATCACCGTGTCGAACACGTCGGAGCCGAACCGCTCCTTCAACGAGATCAGCGCCTCGCGGGAGTGGACCGTGCGCATGTCCGCGAGGTTCAGCAGCACGCCCAGCAGCGTCAGCTGCGGGTTGAGGCTGTCGCGCGCCAGCTCCACCACCTCCATCGCCTGCTCCACGCCCTGCAGGGCGAAGTACTGCGCCTCGGCGGTGATCAGCGCGCGGTCGGACGCCACGAGCGCGTTGACCGTGAGCAGGCCCAGGGACGGCGGACAGTCGATCAGGACCACGTCGAAGTCGCCGTCTATTCCCTTCAGGGCCCGGCGCAGCGTCAGCTCGCGCCCCATCTTGCCGCCCAGCATCAGCTCCGCCTCCGCGAGGGAGAGGTTGGCCGGGATCACGCCGTCGTGGACCGCCTCGCTGGCCTTCGCCCGTCCCGACAGCACGTCCGCGATCGTGGGCTCCACGTCCGGCGGCAGGTCGAAGTAGTCGGACAGGTTGCCCTGCGGGTCCAGGTCGATCGTGAGCGTGCTCACGCGACTGCGCCGCAGGACGTCGGCGAGCGTCCTCACGGTGGTCGTCTTCCCCGTCCCGCCCTTCTGCGAGAGGACCGCGATCGTCTGCGTCATCGACGCGATACTACGCGCCGCCGAGGCTCGGGGTGCCCCGGGGGCTTCGCTCAGCCCGCGGTGGGCATCGAAGCGGGATCGCTCCCCGCTTTGGCGGGGCCCTCGCCGGACCCCGGGATGCTCACGAACGTCAGGCGATAGCGGCCCACGATGATCTCGTCGCCGTCCCGGAGGGCCTTGCCGTCCACGCGCGCGCCGTTCACGAACACGCCGTTCAGGCTGCGGTCGTCGAGCAGGCGCACCCCGTCGGCCTGGCGCACGATCAGCGCGTGCCGGCGCGACACCGTCGGGTCGTCGAAGCGGACGTCCGCCGCGAGGCTGCGCCCGATCCGGGTCCACTCGCGCGTCAGCGGGATGGTGCGCTGCTCCCCGCCCTCCTCGTAGCAGAGGTACTCACCCGGCTCGCCGAGCCCGCGCCGGGCCTCGGCCAGGCGCGCGTCGCGGCCGGGCGTGGCGGGGTTGAAGAGAACCTCGTCGCGTTCGCCGGTCTCCTGCTCGATCCGCTCGGTGTTGCTGAACAGGGACGCCCGCACGAACGCCTTGCCGCCGCAGCTGGGGCAATCGCTCAGAGTGTCGGTTCCCGTGAGGGTGAGCGTGTAGTCGCAGTTCTGACAGCGGAACGAACCTGCGCCGACGAACGTGCCAGAGGCGAGTGACTCCATATGTGCTCCTCCCTCCTGTTCGGCCCGCACAAACGCAGCGATTCCCGAGGGCTCGTGACGATCATAACAACGGTGTCAAAGCCCGGTTGATGTCCTGGACGAACATCTAGCAGAGCCGCCGCAGGGCGTCGTCGGTAGTTCCCCGCGACCCTCTGTGCAGGCGCTCTGGCATGCGGAAGGAGGCCGCCCGCCGGCGCCGAACACCGTTCTCATGGCATCTGAATCAAGCGTGAGCGAACTGCTCGAGCGGTTCCTGCTGCGGCGCAGCGTGGGGGCTCTGGAGGCCGATCGCAGCCGCTGTGCGGACTGCGGACGGACGCCCCTGATCGGCGAGCACGTCCACGTGTTCGGCGGCCGGCGCACCCGTCTGGTGTGCGAGCTGTGCCGCCTGACGCGCCGCGAGTCGCCCGTTGCGAGCGAGCTCGTGCGCCACGGCGAGTACGGCCACGCCGTGCGCCTCACCGCTCGCGCCGCCTAGCGCCCAATAGACTCCGCGCGGTGGACCCCGTGACGGTTTCGGTTGTCGTCTCCGCCCCGCCGGAGCGCGTTTTCGACTACCTGGAGGACATCGCCAACCACCGGGAGTTCACCGACCACTACCTGGTCGACTGGCGCCTCACGCGCATCGACTCGGTCGGCAAGGGCGCGGGCGCGCGCTTCCGGGTCAAGGTGCCCCTCAATCGCTACAGCTGGGCAGACGCCACGTTCGTCGAGGTCGGCCGGCCCCACACGATCGTGGAGGCGGGCCGCACGGGAAAGGACAACCGCGTGCGCACGCTCGGCCGCTACGAGCTCGAGCCCGCCGCCGGCGGCGCCACGCGCGTGACCTTCACCCTCGAGACCGTGCCCGCGACGCCCGTGGACCGGGTGATGGAGATGTTCGGCGCCCGCTCGTGGTTCCGGCGCAAGAACCTGCGCGCCCTCAGGCGTCTGCGCGCGATCCTGGAGGGCGAGGAGCAGCCCCGCGCACCGCGCCTCACCGTCGCCGGCTTATAGACTCCCGCGTCGCATGAACAGCCGCCCGCGTCAGCTGCTCACGGTCCTGCTCGCCCTGCTCGCGATCATCGCGCTCGCGGGCTGCAGCGACAACTCGCACACCAAGGTGACAACCGGCACCTACGCGGGGGAGTCGGGCAAGAACGCCCCATACCTCAACGTGGGCCCGCTCGAATACCAGGTGCAGCTCTCCCGGCAGCTCAACCCCACCAACAGCGAAGACGCCGGGTACCTGCAGGGCTTGACGCCCGCACAGCAGAGGCTGCTCCCGGGCGAAGAGTGGTTCGCGGTGTTCATGCAGGTCTACAACACGGGCGAATCGCCGCAGCCGGCGTCCACGAACATCACCATCTCCGATACCCAGGGAAACGTGTACCTGCCGGTCATTCCCGACGAAAACAACAGGTACGCGTACCGCGCGGGGGTCGTGCCGGCGGGCGGCGTCCTGCCCCCGCCCGGCACCACCACGATCCAGGGCCCGACGCAGGGGGCGCTGATCCTCTACAAGATCAAAGTCGTCTCGCTCAACAACCGCCCGCTCGAGATCAAGATCCGCAACAGCGAAGATCTCGCCGAATACGCCTCGGCCGAGCTCGACGTCTAGACGCCAGACCGCAGCGCTGCCTCCATCACTTCGCGCGCGACCGGCGCGGCCGTGTCGCCGCCCGCGCCGTCTTTGACGAGCATCACGCACACCGCCACGCGCGGATGGAGCGCCGGCGCGAACGCCGCGAACCACGCGTCGGTGTTGCTCCCTTCGCCTTCCGGGCAGTTGTGCTGGGCGGATTCGCCGTTCGCTTCTTCGGACGCTTCGCCCTGCGCCGAGCACTCGGTCTTCAGTTCCGCGGTGCCCGTCTTGCCGGCGACCGTCACGCCCGGGATCGCAGCGGAGGTGCCCGTGCCTTCGCGGACCACGTCGATCATCAGGTGACGCACGGTGTGCGCCACCGACGGGCTCGCGGCGCGGGCTGCGAAGGTGGCGTGGGCGCCCGCTTCGAAGGTGGGGCGCGGCCGCCTTCCTCCGTCGGCGATCGTCGCCGCGACGGTGAGCATCTGCAGCGGTGTGGCGAGCACCTCGCCCTGCCCGATCGCCGTCGAGCCCACATCTAGTTCGCCCTGGATCTGGCCGGCGGGGGGCAGGGTGCTCTCGCTGGCACCTTCGATTCCCGGTTCATGGTTGAACCCGAACAGTTCCGCGGTCGACACGAGCCGCGGCGCACCGAGTTTCACGCCGAGCGGCGTGAACACCGAGTTGCACGACACGGCGAACGCGTGCGAGAGCGTGCCGCCGCATTCCTCGCCGTTCGCGTTGTGGAGCTTCACGCCGTCGAGCGTCGCGAACGTCGCGTACGGGAACACCGTGTGCGGGGTCGCAACGTGCGCGTTCAGGGCGCCCGTCAGCGTGACCATCTTGAACGTCGACCCCGGCGGCTGCAGGCCGTTCAGCCCGATCCCCGCCACCGCCAGGATCTGGCCGGTCGACGGCTGCATCACCACGGCGCCCCCGAGCTGGCCGCCGAGCGCGGTGACCGCCGCGCGCTGGATGCCGGGAGAGACGCTCGTGCGCACCGGCTGCGCCGGCCGCGGGTTGACAGCGGCGAGCACCTGGCTCCCCGCGAGCAGCTCGCCCCCGGCGGTGCCGCGCAGCTGCCGGTCGAAGGCGCGCTCGAGGCCGCTCAGCCCGACCAGCCCTTCGCTGGGCACGCCTTCCGCTTCGAGCGCGGCACGCCTCGAGGACGGCGGCGCGCCGACGGTGCCGATCACGGCGTTCGCCACTTCGCCGAGCGGCGATGAGCGCGTGAGTTCGGCTTCGCCGCTGGCGTCCGCGCTGCCGGGCGGGCTTTCTGCGAGCACGCTCCCGTCGCGCGCCAGCAGCGAGGCGCGCCGCGGGAGCGTAGTGCGCCGGGTGAGGCGTTCGCCGGGGGGGACGCCGGGGAACGTGAGCGAGCGTGACCACGACACCTTCTGCGATCCGCCCTCTTCGTGGATCGGGATCGTGAAGTTGAGCGTGAGCGTTCCGAACAGCCGCGTGCTCACGCGCACCGGCACCACCACCACGCCGCCGGGTTCGCTGTGGGCGTGGCCGACGATCTTCGCGTTCGTGGCGGTCGAGAGCTTCAGCGCTTCGCTGTAGGCGAGCGCGAGCCCGCGGGGCGTCACCGCGCGCCGGGAGGCCTGGTCGACGTCGGCGTACATCGCCGCGTAGTTCCCCCGCGTCCAGTCCTTCACAAAGCTCGCCGCCAGCGCCTGTCGCGGCGAGCCGCCGGCGTTCGCGCCGACGATCGCGCCGGTCGCGAACGCGACGCCGGCGATCGCGAGCACGGGCCTTGCGCGGCGCAGCCGCTGTGGGCGGTTGTCAGTCAACGGGCGTGTAGAACATGAGAGGTGACCCAGCTTGACTGGTTGATTGTCGCGTTCGCAGCGGTTCTCGCGGTGGTCGGCTTCCGGCAGGGGCTCATCATCGGGCTGCTGTCGTTCGGCGGGTTCGCCCTTGGAGCATTCCTCGGGACGCGCCTGGCTCCTCTTCTCCTCGCGCGCGGATCATCCTCGCCTTACGCGCCCGCACTCGGGCTGATCGGGGCGCTGATCGCCGGCGGGGTTCTCGCGAGCGGCTTCGAGGGCATCGGCTTCCGCCTGCGGCGCACGCTGGTGATCCCCGGTCTCGGGGCGGTCGACGGCGTGCTCGGGGCGGCATTCGGGGCCGCGCTCGCGCTCGGGATCGTGTGGATCGCGGCGGCGGTGGCCGGCCAGGCACCCGGTGACGCCGGGCTGCGCGCCGACATCCAGGAATCGGTGATCCTGCGGCGCCTGAACGAGATCCTGCCGCCGTCGGGCGGGGTGCTCGACGCGCTCGCACGACTGGATCCGATCCCCTCGATCACGGGCCCCAACCCCGACGTTGCGGCGCCCGAGCCCGCGATCGCACGCGCCGCCGGCGTGCGCGGCGCCTCGCGCAGCGTGGTGCGGGTGATCGGCACCGCCTGCGGTCTCGCGATCGAGGGCTCCGGATGGACGGCCGCGCCCGGTCTGGTCGTCACCAACGCGCACGTAGTGGCCGGGGAGGGCGACACGCGCGTGGAGGTCGGCGGGGACGAACCCCCGCTGTCCGCCGAGCCGGTCGCGTACGATCCGCACAACGACATCGCCGTGCTCGATGTCGCGCACCTCGAACTGCCCGCGCTGCGCCTGGCGAGCGAACCGCAGTCGGGCACCGCCGGGGCGATCCTGGGGTATCCCGAGAACGGTCCCTTCAACGTCCAGCCGGCGCGCATCGGGCGTACGCAGACGGTTCTCACGGACGACGCCTACGGCCGCGGGCCCGTCTCGCGGCTGCTCACCCCGCTGCGCGGGCTCGTGCGGCCGGGCAACTCCGGCGGGCCGCTCGTCGCCGAAGGCGGGGAAGTGCTCACGACCGTGTTCGCGGGCACCGTCGGCCACGGTCCGCACGGTGGCTACGGGGTCGCCAACGCGACCGTCGCCGGAGAGCTCGCCAAGGCGCGCGCGCGCGTGGCGGCCGGCGAGACGGTCGGCACCGGTGAATGTGCGCCGGGCTGAGTAGCTACGCTGACCGCCATGTCGAAGACCCTGCTCGTCGCCGAGAAGCCCTCCGTGGGCCAGGACCTCGCGCGCGTGCTGCCGGGCCCGTTCAAGAAGCAGGAGGGCTACCTGGAAGGGCCCGACCACACGATCACGTGGGCGGTCGGGCACCTCGTGCAGCTCGCCGAGCCCGAAGCGTACGACCCGAAGTTCAAGAGCTGGCGCATGGCCGACCTGCCGATCGTCCCGGAGCGCTTCAAGCTGGTCGTGCGCGACGAGCGCTCGCGCAAGCAGATGTCGGTGGTCACCAAACAGCTCGCGCGTGACGACGTCGGGGAGGTAGTCAACGCCTGCGACGCCGGGCGCGAGGGCGAGCTGATCTTCGCCTACCTGTACGAGAAGGCCAAAGCGAAGAAGCCCGTCAAACGCCTGTGGCTGAACTCGATGACGAACGCGGCGATGCGCAGCGCGCTCGAGGCCCTGCGCCCGGCCGACGAGTTCGAGCTGCTCGAGCAGGCCGCGCGCTCGCGCTCGGAGGCCGACTGGATCGTCGGGATGAACGCCACGCGCGCAGCCACGATCCGGCTGCGCAGCTCGTTCGACGGCGCGGTCTCGCTCGGCCGCGTGCAGACGCCCACGCTTGCGATCGTCGCGCGCCGTGAGGAGGAGATCAAAGCGTTCACGCCCGAGCCGTACTGGCTCGTGGACGCGGTGTTCGAGGCCGACCCGCTCGGCGGCGCCGCCCGCCGGTACACGGGCCACTACCAGGCGCCCCCCGGCAGTCCCGGCAAGACCAAGGGGCCGCGTGTGGGGACGGAGGCCGAGGCCCGGGCGATCGTAGATGCGTGCGCCGGCCGCGAGGGCACGATCACCAAGCTCGAGAAGAAAGAGCAGCGCGAGAAAGCGCCGATGCTCTACGACCTCACGACGCTGCAGCGCGAGGCGAACAACCGCTACGGCTTCTCCGCCAAACGCACGCTCGCGGCGGCGCAGCGCCTGTACGAGGAGCACAAGGCGCTCACCTACCCCCGCACCAACTCGCGCTACCTGCCCACCGACATGGTCGAGGAGATCAAGCCGATCGCCGAGCTCGTCGGCGCGCACGCCGACTACAGGGTGGCGGCCGAGTACGTCACCGGCCTCGACGTGCTCCCGCTCGGGCGCGTGGTCAACGACGAGAAGGTCTCCGACCACCACGCGATCATCCCGACCCGCTCCGAGCACAACATCGAGAAGATGGGGTCCGACGACCGCCGCGTGTACGACATGGCGGTGCGCCGCTTCCTCGCGGTGTTCCATCCCGAGGCGGTGTTCGAGAACACGCGCATCGAGACGACGATCGAGGCCGACGGCGGGCCGCACGTGTTCCGCACGCGCGGCAAGGTGCTGCTCGTGCCGGGCTGGCGCGGCGTCTACGACGAGGGCGCGCCGAACGCGCGCGCCGATGAGGACGGGCGCGGCGAGGACGAGGAGGCGACCGACCAGCAGCTGCCGCGGCTGACCGCCGACGAGCAGGTTCAGACGCGCGAGATCGAGAGCCTGCGGCGCGAAACGAAACCGCCGCGGCGCTACAGCGACGCGTCCCTGCTCGGCGCGATGGAGACGGCCGGGAAGCTCGTCGACGACGACGAGCTGCGCGAGGCGATGAAGGATTCCGGCATCGGCACGCCGGCCACCCGCGCCGCGATCATCGAGCGCCTGATCACCGTCGGCTACATCGAGCGCGACGGCCGCGCGCTGGTGGCGACCGAGAAGGGCCTCAACGTGATCCGGCTGCTCGACGGCCACGCGCTCACATCGCCCGGTCTCACCGGCAGCTGGGAGCAGCGGCTCGGCAAGATCGAGCGCGGCGAGGACTCCCGCAAGGACTTCATGAACGACATCGCCGGCTTCGCCGAGGAGACCGTCAAGGAGCTCGACGAGTCGCTCAAAGACGTGCGGATCCCGCGCGCGCGGCTGGGGCCCTGCCCGGTCTGCGGGCACGAGATCGTCGAGAACCGCAAGGGCTACTCGTGCTGGGCGCGGGACGACCCGGGATGCGGGTTCGTGATCTGGAAGTCCAAAGCGGGCAAGCAGCTGCCGCTGGCCGTCGCACGCGAGCTGATCCGGCAGGGCTTCACAGAGCGCGCCGTGACCGGCTTCCGCGGCCGGAGCGGCCGCAGCTTCCGCGCGCACCTCGCGCTGAGCCAGACCGACGAGGGCAAATGGCGCGTGGAGTTCGACGAGCCGTGGGCGCGCGAGGGGGCCAAGCCGCCCGACGCCGAGGCAGAGGCCGAGGGCGAGGTGGCCGCAGCCGGCGCGGAGCCCGTCGGCGAGCGCAGCGCCGCCTAGCTCGCGCGAGCGCGTCGGCGGTGTGCGCCAGGATGGGTGCACATGCCGATCACGCTCGTCACGGGGCCCGCGAACGCGGGTAAGGCCCAGGTGGTGCTGGAGTCCGTGCGCCGCCATCTCGCGCACGGCGGAGAGCCCCGCCTGGTGGTTCCCACGCACGCGGACGCCGAGCACTACCTGCGCGAGCTCGCCGGCGGCGGGGCCGCGATGGGCGTCAGCGTGGAGCGCTTCGACGGCCTGCTCCGGGAGATCGTGAGCCGCTCGGGCACCGGCGCACCGGTGCTCGGCGAGCTCGCGCGCGAACGTCTGGTCGCCTCGCTCGCGGGCGCGCTCGGGCCGCGCGCCGGGACGGGGCTCGTGCGCGCGCTGGCGGCGCTGTTCGCCGACCTGGAGGTCCGCCGCGTGACCCCCGCGCGATTCGCCGCCGCGCTCCGCTCCGGACTCGGGGACGAGCACGCCACCGCCGTGGGGCTGGACCTCCCCGGCCTGTACGGCGCGTACGACCGTGCGCTCGCGCGCCTGGGCAGGCAGGACGCCGAGCGCTCTGCGATGACGGCGCTCGACGCGCTGCGCGAGCGCCCCGCGCTGTGGCGCGGCACGCCGCTGCTCATCTACGGCTTCGACGACCTCACCCGCCTGCAGCTAGACGCGATCGAGACGCTCGGCACGGTGGTGGACGCGGAGGTGACCGTCGCGCTCGCGTTCGAGCCCGGCCGTGTCGCGTTCGCGGGCCGGGCGGCGACGTTCCACGCGCTCCTTCCGATCGCGCGCGAGCATCGCGAGCTGGCGCCCCGCTCCGAGCACTACGCCCCGGCCTCGCGCGCCGCGCTGGGTCACCTCGAGCGAGGGGTGTTCGAGCCGGGCGGGCGGGCGATGCCGGCGGGCGGGAAGGTGCGGCTGCTGCGCGGCGGCGCGCAGCGCGACGAGCTCGAGCTGGTCGCTCGCGGCGTGCGCGAGCTGATCGACGCCGGCCTCGAGCCCCACGAGATCGCGGTCGTGCTGCGCGACCCGTTGCGCTCCGCCGAGCTGATCCGCGAGCTGTTCACCGCGGCGGGCGTCCCGTTCGCGCTCGAACGCCGCTGCCCGCTGTCCGACACGGCCGTGGGCCGAGGGCTCACGGGCCTCCTCCGCTGCGTCCCCGCGGCGACGGGCGGCGCCCCGGGCTCCGCCGCCGATCTGCTCGCGTGGCTGCGCTGCCCGGGCGCGATCCGCGAGCAGGCGATGGTGGACTCGCTCGAGGCCGCGTGCCGGCGCCAGGGAGTCACTGACGCCCCAGGCGCGCGGGCGCTGTGGGAGGCGCGGCGTTGGCCGCTCGACACGCTCACCTCGCTCGCGGAGGCCCAGGGGAGAGGGCCGGCGGCGCTGCTCGAGCGCACGGGCGAGGAGCTCGGCAGGCTGTTCAGCAGGCCCCGCG
>Ga0187823_10000050_pt1 | contig 23843 bp, 20 predicted proteins | sample NC_wetland_sal_i_12_FD_132968 | JGI IMG/M metagenome (GOLD analysis project Ga0187823, IMG submission 132968) | Wetland sediment microbial communities from Neuse River Estuary, North Carolina, USA - SourceSoil_3 | ecosystem: Environmental > Aquatic > Freshwater > Wetlands > Sediment | place...
ACGGCACTGTGGTCACAGCGTCGTAGGCAGCACGAGAACGCGGGCGGGCCGCTCTCGCGACCCGCCCGCTCCCATCCCTGCTCGAGCCCCCGAAACTACTTGTTCGCGGCGGAGCCCAGCTTCACCCGCTCGATCCGATAGCTCTTCGACTGGGCGTTGTAGATCCGCAGCGTCACGATGTCGCCGGGCTTCGAGGCCGCAAGCGCGTGTCGCAGTTCCCCGGGCGAGCCAATCGGCTTCCCCTCGACCGACAGGATGATGTCCGGCCCGCCGTTGTCGGGGCCGGCCACCGATTCGAAGGCCGGCCCGTCGGGCCGCACGTCGGTGACCACGACCCCGCTCACGCCGTTCGGGATGGAATACTGGTCGATCGTCGCCCGGTCGAGGGGCGCGACCGACACACCCAACGCGGCCATCGGCGCGGCCTCGCCGCTGCCGGCGTTGTCGCCGCCGGGTTCACCGGTCGAGGCGACCTCGGAGCGCTCGGCCACGCGCTGGAGCGGGACCATGTAGGTTTTCCGAGCGCCGCCCTTGCGGGCCACCTCGACCTTCACCATCTCGCCCGGCTTCCGGAACGCAATGGTCTGCTGCAGCTGCGCGACGTACTCCACGGGCCGGCCGTCCACCGCCACGATGATGTCGCCGGGCTCCAGACCGGCCTTCTCGGCCGCCTTCCCCTCCGGTGTGAAGTCCTGGACCAGCACGCCCCTTACCTCGGGCAGCCCCACGTACTGCGCGTCGTTGGCGGTCGCGTCGCGGACCAGGATGCCGAGCGCCGCGCGCTCGACGTGGCCGCTCTTGATGATCTGATCCATCACCTGGCGGGCCAGGTTGATCGGGATCGCGAAGCCGTACCCGGAGTAATAGCCGGTCTCGCTTGCGATCGCGGAGTTGATCCCCACGACCTGACCCTGGACGCTGACCAGCGGCCCCCCGGAGTTACCGGGGTTGATCGCCGCGTCGGTCTGGATGAAGTCCTGGATGCTGCGGTTCGTCCGGTTCGGAAGGTTCAGCACCCGGCCCTTGGCGCTGATGATGCCCTGGGTGACGGTGAAGGTGAGGTTGTCGCCGAGGGGGTTGCCCACGGCCAGCACCCACTCGCCCACGCGGGCGGCGTCGCTGTTGCCGAGCGGCGCCGGCGTGAGGTCGTTCGCATTGATCTTCAGCACGGCGACGTCGGTGCTCGGATCGGTGCCGACGACCTTGGCGGGGAACTCGCGGCGGTCCAGCAACCGGACGGTCACCTGCCGCGCGTCGTCGACCACGTGCGCATTGGTAAGGATGTAGCCGTCACTGGAGACGATGAACCCGGAGCCCGAAGCCTGCTCCACCCGGGGCTGCTGGGGGTTCTGGAGCCCCGGTCCGAACTGGAAGAATCGCTCGAATCCCGGCGGCAGCTGCATCCGGGGCGCGCCGCCGCTCGCATCGTCCGCTTCCGGCTTCCGCTCGGCCCTGATGTAGACCACGCTGGGCTTTACATGCTCGGCGACGGAGGCGAACGCCTCGCTCAGATCATAGAGCTGCCGCGAGGCGGCCGATGCGCCCACTGGAGGCGGCGCGGTGACTGCCGCCGCCTGGCCCAGCTGAGCCACCTGCTGCGCGTGACCGAAACGGGGAAGATCGAGCAGGCCGGCGAGCAAGAGGCCGGCGGCGAAGGCCGCACCGACAAAGCCGGTGAACCTGAGACGATTGCGAATGACTGGCGACATTCAAGCAGCTCCCTGCGGTGGTCCGTGGCGGCCTCGAGGCCGGAATCCTGCTGACTAGCTACGGATGCCCGGGGGAGCACTATGGTCGCAGAAATGCGGTAAGACGCTGGATTGGGGGGCGCCTACCGCCCCCCGGAGCGCTCCTGAATCCCGAAGACGCCGGCGGCCAGGACGCCGCCCGCGAACGGCCCGACCAGATAGAGCCACCAATGTGCGAGCGAGCCGCCCCCGAGGGCGGCGTTCACCAGGATCGGGCCGGTGCCGACCGCCGGATTGAACGCGCCTCCCGAAATGGACCCGCCGGCAAAGGCGCCGACCACGATCGTGAACCCGATGGCGAGTCCGTAGAACGAGTTCCCCTGTGTCTTAGCCGACACCGCGGAGTTCAGCATCACGAGCGCCAGGGCGAACGTAAAGAGGGTCTCGACGAGCAGTGCCGCGAGGGTGGACGCCGAATCGGCTGGCGCCGGCGCGAAGGTCTTCCCGGTGATCACGTACGCCGCCAGCGCCGCCGCGATCGCGCCGGCCACCTGGCTCGCCACGTACGCCACGAACGCGCCGCCCGACGCCATCTTCCCGCGGAGCAGTACCGCGAGCGACACGGCCGGGTTGTAGTGGCCGCCGGACACGTGGCCGCCCATGTACACCATGATCATGAGCGAGGCGCCGATCGCGAGCGGGGCCATCGGCACCGCGCCGATCACCGTGAGGCACACCGTGAGCACCAGGAAGAAGGTGCCGATGAACTCCGTGAGGTAGCTCCGCATGAGGGGGCTCCATGAAAGGGTGGATGAGGCGCCGGCCTAGAGGCCCAGCCCCTCCTTGATGCCGGTGAGGACGAACTGCACGGCGACGGCCGCGAGCAGGAGTCCCATGATCCGGGTCGTCACGCGGATGCCGGTGTTGCCCAGACGGGACAGCAGCGGCTCGCCGGCCCGGAGCGTCACGTAGGACAGGAGCCCGGTCACGCCGATCGCGGCGTAGAGCGTCGCGATGTGGACCGGCTCGTGCGCCTGCCCCGCCAGCACGACGATGGTGGAGATGGCGCCGGGGCCCGCGAGGAGCGGGATGGCGAGCGGGGTCAGCGCGACGTCCTCCTTCTCCTGGCCCTCCTGCAGCTCGATCCGGCCCTCCTGGCTCGGCCGCTCTCCCCGCAGCATGTCCATCGCGGCGAACCAGAGGATCAGCCCGCCGGCAGTGCGGAAGGCCGGCAGCGTGATGCCGAACGCGCGGAAAATGAGCGTGCCGGTCGCGGCGAAGACCGCGAGCAGGAGGGTCATGGCCACACAGGCCCGGAGCGCAGTCCGGCGCCGGGCCGTCGCCGTCTCGTTCTGGGTGATGACCAGATACGCGGGCACGACCGCGACCGGGTCCACAATGAAGAGGATGGACGTGAACGTGACGAGGGCGAAACGGACGAACTCGCTCACCGGACCCCGGCGTCGGAGACGGCGAATGTTGCAGGCATCGTGCGGCGCACGCCAGCCCCGCGGGCTGTCCCCCGGGCCCGGGGGCGATATCTTCCTGCAGACCATGCCCACGGCCTTCATCCCCACACATCCGCGCCCGGCAGCCGCGTGACGCTCGGCGTCTTCGAGACAGCCGCGCGGGGCAGCGGCTTCCTGCGGCGCCGGGAGGCGAGCTACCTCCCGGCCAGCGGGGATGTGTACGTCGGCGAGCGCGTCGTCCGCCAGTACCAGCTGCGGACCGGGGACGAGATCGAGGGCGAGACCCGTCCCGGCGGCAAGGGACGGGGGCCCTCGCTCGAGCGGGTCACCGCGATCAACGGGCGCCCTCCCGAGGCGGCGCGCCAGCGCCCCGAATTCGGTCGTCTCAGCGCGATCCACCCCAACGAGCCGCTCCGGCTCGAGTGCGGGCTCGTCCGCCAGGGACAGCCCGACTTCACCAACCGCGTCATCGATCTCCTTTGCCCGCTCGGCAAGGGCCAGCGCGCGCTCATCGTGGCGCCGGCCAAGGCCGGCAAGACGATGGTGCTCCAGGCCATCGCGGAAGGGGTGAGCACGAACTATCCCGAAGCGGGGCTGTTCATCCTGCTGGTGGACGAGCGGCCGGAAGAAGTCTTCGAGATGGAGGCGGCGGGGTTCGGGGAGGTGGTCGCCTCCAGCTTTGATAATCCGCCCGCCCGGCACGTGGCGGTGGCCGAGCTCCTGCTCGAGCGGGCCCGGCGCCGCGTGGAGCTGGGGGGAGACGTCGTCCTGATCGTGGACTCGCTGACCCGCCTGGCCCGGGCCTACAACGCGGTCGAGAAGGGCACCGGCCGCACGCTCTCGGGCGGGCTCGACGCGCAATCGCTGGAAAAGCCCAAGCGGTTCCTCGGTAGCGCGCGGGCGGTGGATCCCGCACAGGGCGGTGGCTCGCTCACCATCATCGCCACCGCGCTGGTGGACACCGGGAGCCGGATGGACCAGGTCATCTTCGAGGAGTTCAAGGGCACCGGGAACAGCGAGCTGGTGCTGAGCCGGGAGCTCGCGGAGCGGCGGATCTTCCCCGCCATCGACCTGGTGGCGAGCGCCACCCGGCGGGAGGAGCTGCTCCTGGGCCCCCCGGCGCTCGCCGTGGCGCACGCCCTCCGGCAGCGCATCGCGGGGATGTCGGCCGTGAACGCCCTCAACGACCTGCTGGGCGAGCTCAAGTCCACGAAGACCAACGCGGAGCTGATCCAGAAGCTCGCCCCCGCCGAAGCCCGGCGGGTCTAGCCGGGCGGGCGCCGCGTGAACGGCTCTCCGGCGGTCGAGCTCGCCCGAGTGTCGAAGGCCTTCGGCGGCGTCAAGGCGGTCGACGGCGTTTCCTTCGAGATCCGCCGGGGCGAGTTCTTCTCCATCCTCGGCCCCTCCGGCTGCGGCAAGACGACCACGCTCCGGCTGCTCGCCGGCTTCGAAGAGCCCGATCCGGACGGCGGCGAAATCCGGCTGCTCGGCGAGGTCGTCAACACCCGGCGCCCCTACCAGCGGAAGATCGGCATGGTCTTCCAGAACTACGCGCTGTTCCCCCACCTCTCGGTCGAGCGCAACGTCGGATTCGGACTGGAGCAGCGGAATTTGCCCCGGCCGGAGATCGCGGCCCGGGCGCGCCGCGCGCTCGAGCTGGTCCGCCTCACGCCGGACACGTTCGCCCGGCGGATGCCCTCCCAGCTCTCCGGCGGACAGCGACAGCGGGTTGCGCTGGCGCGGGCGCTCGTGCTCGATCCCGCGATCCTCCTCCTGGACGAGCCGCTCGGCGCCGTGGACCTCAAGGTGCGGAAGGAGATGCAGCTCGAGCTCAAGGCGCTGAACCGGCAGCTCGAGACGACCTTCGTCTACGTCACGCACGATCAGGAGGAGGCGCTCACCATGAGCGACCGAATCGCGGTGATGGACAACGGCCGGATCGCCCAGCTCGGCACGCCGGCCGAGATCTACGAGAACCCACGTACGGCGTTCGTGGCCCGGTTCATTGGCGAGTCCAATTTCTTCGGCGGGCGGGCCACCCGCGGTGCCGACGGGCGGCTCGAGCTCGCACTCGCCGACGGCGAGCGCGTGCGTCTGCCGGACGGGCGGACGGTCCGGGAGGGGCGGGAGGCTCGCATCGCGGTGCGGCCCGAGTGGATGGACCTCTGCCGACCCGGGGAGGCGCCTCCCGGCGAGAACGCGCTGCCGGGCGAGGTCCGCGAGGTCATTTACCTGGGCGAGACCATGCACGTCATGGTGACGCTGCGCGACGCGAGCCAGGTGACCGTGGCCCTGCGGAACGAGGGCCAGCTCAGCAAGCCGCTTCCCTGGCAGCGGGGAGATCCCGTCCTGGTGGCCTGGCTGCCGGAGGACTGCCAGATCCTCGAGGATTCCTGATGCCGCTGGCCCGGCAGCGGCTCCTGGCCTGGCTACGCCGGCGTCCGGAGGCCCGGGCCTGGAGCCTGGTTGGCCCGGGCGTGCTCTTCCTCGTCGTCTTCTTCCTGCTCCCGCTGCTCATCATGGCCGCGTACAGCGTCATGTCGAGAGGGGAGTACGGCGGCGTGGAGCGCGGGCTCACCCTCGAGAGCTACCGCCGGTTCTTCGTCCCGATCTATCTCACAATCCTCGGCCGGACGTTCGGGGTGTCCCTCGTCTGCACCGCGATTTGCCTGGTGCTCGGCTACCCGGTCGCCTATGCGATTGCCCGCAGCGGACGCTGGAAGAATCCGCTCCTGTTCCTCGTCGTGCTGCCGTTCTGGACCAGCTTCCTGGTTCGCACGTTCGCGATGATCTTCCTCCTGCGAGACACCGGCCTCGTCAACACCTGGCTGCTCCGGCTCGGGGTCATCCGCGAGCCGCTCACCATGCTCTATACACCTTTTTCGGTGATGGTCGGGCTGGTGTACGGCTACCTGCCGTTCATGATCCTCCCGATCTACGCCTCGCTGGAGAAGCTCGACGGCTCCCTGCTTGAGGCTGCCGAAGTGCTTGGGGCCCGGCCCGCCGCGCGGTTCCGGCAGGTCACCCTGCCTCTCTCGCTTCCGGGCGTGGTCGCCGGCAGCCTCCTGGTCTTCATCCCTGCGCTCGGCTCCTTCCTCACGACCGACCTGCTCGGCGGGGCCAAGGAGATGATGATTGGCAATTTGGTGCAGAACCAGTTTGCGGCCGCGCGGAACTGGCCGTTCGGCTCGGCTGCGTCCTTCATCCTCATGGTGCTGGTGCTGGCCGCGGTGCTCGTCTACCTGCGGATCCGGGATCGCCGGCCCATGGCGGCGGCCTGACGATGGGGCGCAGCTTGCCCCGCTGGCTCGTGGCGCTGGTAGCCGCGGTGTATGCGTTCCTGCACCTGCCGATCCTGGTGCTGGTCGCGTTCTCCTTCAACGCATCGAAGTTCTCGGTCGAGTGGACCGGCTTCTCTCTGGAGTGGTACCGCCGGCTGCTGGAGCGGGACGACATCCTCCGGGGCCTGCGGGCGAGCCTCGTCGTCGGGCTCCTGGCGACGGTGATCGCGACCCTGCTCGGCACGCTGCTCGCGCTGGGGCTCGCGCGGCACCGGTTCCGGGGACGCCGGGCGCTGGAAGCGCTACTGTATGTCCCGATCGTGACGCCGGAGATCGTCGCGGGCATTTCGCTTCTCATTTTCTACGTCCTCATCGGCCTCCCGCTCGGGCTGGCCACGATCACGATCGCGCACGTCGCCTTCTGCATCTCGTTCGTCGTGGTGGTGGTGCTGGCCCGTCTCGAGGGCATGGACGAGAGCCTGGAAGAGGCGGCGCTGATCCTCGGGGCGGACGAGATCACGACCTTCTGGCGAGTGACGGTGCCGCAGCTGTGGCCCGGCATTCTCTCCGCCGCACTGCTCGCGTTCACCATGTCGTTCGACGATTTCGTGATCACGTCGCTGGTCGCGGGCCCGGGCTCCTCGACCTTGCCGCTCGTGGTGTACTCCATGGTGCGCCGGAACATCGAGCCGAGCATCAACGCCATCAGTACGCTGATCCTGCTGGTCACGACGCTCCTGATCTACCTGGCCGACCGGTACGGCCGGCAACGGGCGCGCTCATGACCGGCCTCGACCGGCGCGAGTTCGTGCGCCGGGCGGCCGCGCTAGGGTTGTCGTTGCCGGCCGCGACCGCGCTCCTGGCGGCGTGCCGCCCGGTTCGGCACGACCCGGCCCTCGACGACCCCGGCCGCGCCCTCGGACCGCTGGAGCGCGAGCTGGCGATCTACATCTGGTCCGACTACGTCGCCCCCGATACCATCCCCGACTTCGAGAAGGAGTTCGGGGTCGCGGTGACGATGGACTTCTACGACAGCAACGAGGAGATGCTCGCCAAGCTCCAGGCCGGCGCGCGCGGCTACGACATTGTGGTGCCGTCCACCTACATCGTCGAGGTGCTGGTCGCCACCGGACTGGCGCTGCCGCTCCACCGCCAGTACCTGACCAACTGGGGCAACCTGTCGCCCATCTTCCTCGATCACGCATTCGACCCCGGCAACCGGTACACGATGCCCTGGATGTGGGGCGTCACCGGCATCGCCTACCGCCGGGACAGGATCCCCGACCCGCCGGCGAGCTGGGAAATCTTCCTGGACCCGCGGTATCGCGGCAAGATGACCCAGGCGGACGACGAGCGCGACGTGATCGGCGCCTGGCTGCGCTACCGGGGGCATTCCCTCAATGCCACCGACCCCGCCCAGCTCGAGGCCGCCAAGCGGGACGCTATCCACGCCAAGCAGAACCTGAAGGCGTACATCTCGGCTCCGGTCAAGGGGCAGCTGATCACTGGCGACGTGTGGGCGGCCCAGATCTGGAACGGCGACGCCGAGCAAGCGCGGATGGAGCAGCCCCAGGTCGGCTTCGTCCTGCCGCAGGAAGGCTCGACCATCTGGCTCGACTCGCTGGTGATGGCGCGGGGCGCCCGTCACCCGCGTGCCGCGCACGAATTTATGAACTACGTCCTCCGGCCGCCCGTGGCCGCAGCCGTCTCGACGGCCACCGGGTACGGGACACCCAATCGCGAGGCCCTCGGACTCATCGAGCATCCCGTGCAGTATCCGAGCGGCGAGGAGCTGGCGCGCCTGGAGTACCAGCGGGATCTGGGCCGCGACACCGCGACCTGGGATCAGCTCTGGACCGAAATAAAGGCGTCGTAGCCGCAGGGAAACGGCCGTCCGACTGTCCTTCGCACAGCCTTCACGACGGCTTCAGGCACCCCGACGTACTGTTCTCGTGAGGAGATCCTGTCTCACGATCACGGAGGCCAAGGCCGATGCGGATGGCCGATTTCCCGTTCATCACCATGCGTGGCGCACTCTACCGTGACCGGACCGATGCCGGGCAGGCGCTCGCGCAGCACCTCGCGGCTCATCGCGGGACCCGTCCGGTGGTGCTGGGCATTCCGCGGGGCGGCGTGCCGGTGGCGGCTGCGGTGGCCGACGCGCTCGAAGGCGAGTTGGACGTCATTGTCGCGCGGAAGGTCGGGGCGCCGATCCAGCCGGAGCTCGCGCTCGGCGCGGTGACCGCCGACGGCAGCAGCGTCTTCAACGACGACATCGTCTCGGCGCTCGGGATCGACCCGGACACCCTGGCGCGGCTCACGGCCGTGCAGCGGGCCGACGCCAAGCGGCGGGAGGAGCGCTTCCGCTCCGGCCGGCCGCCGCTCTCGCTTGCCGGCCGCACCGTCATCCTCGTGGACGACGGCCTGGCCACCGGTGCCACGATGCGGGCCGCGGTGCATGCGGCGCGGGCAGCCAAGCCGGGACGGCTCATCGTTGCCGTCCCCGTAGGCGCCGCCGACGCCTGCGACATGCTGGCCCAGGAAGCGGACGAAGTCGTGTGTCCCGCGCGGCCGGAGCCGTTTGGGGCGGTCGGCGCCTATTACGAGCGCTTCGGCCAGGTCGAGGACGACGCCGTGACTCGGCTGCTCGCGGAGAGCCGGGGGACCACGGTAGCGGCCGGGGCCGCGCCGGCCACGGGTAGCCGCAAGGAATAGGAGAAGGGGGCGACGATGACCGCGCACCTGTGGGACCAGGCAATCGACAAGGGCAACGTCTGGATCAAGGAGCTCGGCGAGGAACTGGGATGGACGGACCAGCACGCGGCGCTTGGGGCGCTCAGGGTCGTGCTGCATGCCGTAAGGGATCGCCTGCCGTCCGATGAAGCGGTGGAGCTGGCGGCGCAGATGCCGCTGCTCCTCAAGGGAGTGTACTTCGACGGCTGGGATCCGAGCGCTACTCCGGCCAAGGTCCGCACGCGGCGCGCGTTCGTGACTCTGGTCCGCGGCCACCTGAGCGGGCGGGCGCGCGAGGCGGACACGGAAGAGATCATCCGCGCGGTGTTCAAGCTGCTCGCGACGCACGTGTCGCAAGGCGAGATCCACGATGTGCGGGGCGCGCTCCCGGCGGAGCTGGCGGACCTGTGGCCGGTGGCGGCGGGAACCCCGGCGTGGGAGACGGTCGGCTGAGCCCGGGCGGCAGCATGCATCCGGACGAGGTGCCGCGCGCCTTGCTCGAGGAGGCGCTCGCGAGGCATCGGGCCGATTCCTATGACAGCCTTGTCGCGGGGATCGGCCACACGCATGTGCGCTCCGTGCGCGGCAGCGACGGCCGGGACTACGACATCGAGATCGAAATGATGTGGAACGATCAGCCAGGCGGGCCGGTGCGGGTCCTTGGCGCGATCGACGACGGGTCGGAGCGGGCGTTCCTGCCGATTTCCGACGATTTCATCATGGACCCCAACGGGCGGGTGATAGGGACCGTGTAGGCGTCCTTCGTTTCCCCGAAGTCGGTATTCTCCGGGGCAGCACTGCTGCGTGCGGAGTATGTCTCATGCACCCCAACGCCTTGGTAACCCGTCGACCCTGAGGTTCTCGGCCCGATGCGCAAGAAGGTCCCCCACCGCCCTCCCCACCCACCGGAACCGTCCAACCGCCTTCCCGCCACGGAGAGCGCAGGGACATCGCCCGCCGAGGCAAGACTACGCCTTGCCCTCCAGGTAGCAGATCTCGGGACCTGGGACTGGGATCTGACGACCAATCGGGCCGTCTGGTCCGAAGCGCATGAGCGCATTTTCGGCTTCGCGCCGGGCGCGTTCTCGGGCGATGCAGCGACCTTCTTCCGCATGGTCCACCCCGAGGATCTGCCGCGCCTAGAAGCAGCGGTGGCGCGGGCGCGTGACACCGGCGTCGAGTATCAGTGTGAGTTCAGAATCATCCGGAGCGACGGCGCGGAGCGGTGGTGCGCCGGGCGCGGCACGTTCCTGTACGAAGGCGGCCGACCGGTCCGCGCGACCGGCATCATCCAGGACATCACCGACGCCCGCAACGCCGCCCTCCACCTCCAGGCAAGTGAGGAGCGCTATCGCTCGGTGGTCGAGACGATGGCCGAGGGCCTGACGGTGCAGGATGCGACGGGGGCGATCGTCGCCTGGAACCAAAGCGCGAGCAGGATCCTCGGTCTCAGCGGCGACCAGCTGGTCGGCCGCACATCGCTCGACCCCCGGTGGCAGGCATTGCGCGGGGACGGGTCACCTTTTCCGGGGACCGACCATCCCGCGATGCTGACGCTGCGCACCGGCGCGCCCCAGCGCGACGTTCTGATGGGCGTGCACAACCCGGATGGCGAAGTCAGGTGGATCAGCATTAATGCCGAGCCGATCTTCAATGCGGGGCGCGACACGCCCGACGCGGTCATCTGCACGTTCACGGACATTACGGAGCGCCGCGACTCTGAAGAGGCGCTGAGGCAAAGCGAGGAGCACTTCCGGGCGCTCTTCAGCCAGGCGGTAATCGGCATCGCGGAGACCGACCTTGCCGGTCGTTTCGTCCTCGTCAACCAGCAATACTGCGACATGCTCGGCTACACGCAGGACGAGCTGCTGGCCCTGCGGATCCACGACGTCACCTACCCGGACGACCTGCCGCACATTCTCCGGCTGTTCAACGAGGCGATGCGCTCCGGGAAAGCAGCCCTCATCGAGAAGCGCCACGTCCGCAAGGACGGCACGCTGGTCTGGGCCCGCAGCGCGGTGTCTCTGGTCCGGGGGCCGGACGGCCGGACGGCGTCCATGGTCGCCATCTCGCAGGACATCACCGAGGCGCGGAGGCTGGAGGAGCAGGTTCGGCACGCCCAGAAGCTGGAAGGCCTCGGCGTCCTGGCCGGGTCGATCGCGCACGACTTCAACAACCTGCTCGTAGGAATGCTGGGGAACGCGAGCGTCGCGCTGCACGACCTGCCCGCCGACAGCACGGCGGCGGCCGCCGTACGCGACATCGAGGCCACGGCCCGCCAGGCGGCCGAGCTGACCCGGCAGCTCCTCGACTACTCGGGCCGGGGCCGGTTCGTCGTCCAGCCGGTCGACCTCTCGGATCTCGTGGCGGAAATGCGCCCGCTCCTCGCCACCCTGACCGCGAAGACCGCCACGCTGCGGTTCGACCTCGCCCCCGGCTTGCCGTACATCGACGCCGACGCGCCCCAGGTGCGCCAGGTCGTCGTGAACCTCGTCACCAACGCCTCGGACGCGCTGGAAGGAGAGCAAGGTCTCATCACGGTGCGCACCGTAACGGTTGACGCGGACCGGCGGATGCTCGAGTCGGGGTACCTGCGTACCGACCTGCCCGAAGGGCGCTACGTGGCCCTGGTGGTGTCGGACAGCGGAGTCGGCATGGCGGCGGACACGCTCGCACGGCTGTTCGATCCCTTCTTCACGACCAAGGCGACGGGACATGGCCTCGGTCTCTCCGCGACTCTGGGGATCATCCGGGGACACCGCGGAAGCGTCAAGGTTGAGAGCACCCCGGGACGGGGCACGAGCTTCACGATTCTCTTTCCCGTCGCAGCCGAGCAGCCGGAAGCGCCGCCGGTCGCCGCGGCCCCCCGGGCCGGGGCCACCGGAACCATGCGTGGAGCCGGGACGGTGCTGGTAGTGGACGACGAAGCGGGAGTGCGCGATGTCGCGCGGCGGATGCTGACCCGCGCGGGATTCGGGGTGCGGGAAGCGGCCGATGGACGGGAGGCCCTGGCCCTGTTCGACCGTCATTCGGACGAGATCGTGCTGGTCCTGCTGGACCTGAGCATGCCGGTGCTGGGTGGGGAGGCGTGCCTGCGAGAGCTGAGAACCCGGCGGCCCGACATACCGGTGATCCTCACCAGCGGCTACAACGAGGCGGACGTCCCCCTACACATCACGGGCCAGCCGGCAGCCGCGTTCGTACAGAAGCCCTTCGTGATGGCCGACCTGATCGGCACCGTGCGCTGCGCCTTGAAAATCTAGGCCGACCCCGTCGAGCACAGTATGGGTCGGCCCGTAGGCCGCGGCTACTGTACCGCGTTCATCATGTCGAAGATCGGGAGGTACATGGCCACGACCATGCCACCCACCACGACGCCCAGGACCACGATCATCATCGGCTCCATCAGCGAGAGCAGCGCGCCGACCGCCACGTCCACCTCTTCGTCGTAGAAGTCCGCGATCTTGGTCAGCATCTCGTCCAGCCCGCCGGTCTGTTCGCCCACCGCGATCATCGAGATCACCATCGGCGGGAAGACCTTCGACTTCTCCAGCGGCGCCGCGATCGTGTCGCCGCCGGCGATCGACTGGCGGGACGCCATGACCGCGTCGTGGATGACCATGTTGCCCGCCGTCTTGGCGGTGATCTCGAGCCCCTCGAGGATCGAGACGCCGGAGGAGATGAGGGTGCCCAGCGTCCGGGTAAAGCGGGAGACCGCCGACTTCCGCAGGAGGTCGCCCAGTACCGGGGCGCGAAGCAGCAGCGAGTCGATCGTCTTGCGCCCGCCGGACGTGCCGTAGTAGCGCCGGATGGCGAAGACGATGGCCCCCACCGTGCCCAGCACCGCCCACCAATAACCGATCAGGATGTCCGACAGGCCGATCACGATCCGGGTCGGAAGCGGCAGATCCAGGTTCACCGACGCGAACAGGTTCTGGAAGACCGGGATCACGAAGATGAGCAGCACCGCGATCGCGATCGCGGCCACACTCATGATCACGCCCGGGTAGACCAGCGCGCCCTTCACCTTCCGCATCAGCGCGTCGCTCTTCTCGAGGAAGGTCGCCAGGCGGAGCAGAATCGTGTCCAGAATACCGCCGGCCTCGCCCGCCGCCACCATGTTGACATAGAGGTCGCTGAACGCCCGCGGGTGCTTGCTGAACGCGTCCGCCAGCGTGTTGCCGGACTCGACGTCGTAGACTACCGACCGGGTGATCTCCGCGAGCGCCTTGTTCTCGGTCTGCTGGGCCAGGATGGTGAGCGACTGGACCAGCGGCAGGCCGGCGTTGATCATGGTCGCGAACTGGCGGGTGAAGATCACCACGTCGCGGGTCTTGATTCGCTGCGCCCCTGGCAACGACAGCTTGATCTGCTTGGGCGCCTCCCGGACGCTCACCAGGATCAGCCGGTTCTTCCGCAGGTAGTTGCTGACCTCGGACTGGCTCGGCACGTCGAGCTGGCCCTTCTGGATCTGCCCGTTCGCGGCGTTGCGCGCGGTGTATTCGTACATCGGCATCGGTCGGTCTCCCTCTTCCTAGCGGCGGGTGGCGCCGGCGGCGCGGAGCGGCTTCTCCCCCACCGTGGGGATGTCCTGCTCTTCCATCGGCCGCTGCCCGATCATCCGGAGGAACTCGTTCGGGTCGCCCGAGACCCGGAGGCACTCGTCCTCCGTCACCTCGCGCGCCATGTACAGCTGGTACAGCGAGTCGTTCATGGTCTGCATCCCGAACTTCTTGCCCGACTGCATGGCGGAGTAGATCTGGTGGATCTTCTCGTCCCGGATCAGCGCGCGGATGGCCGGCGTCGCGACCATGATCTCCGCCGCCATCACCCGCCCCCGCCCCTTGGCCTTGGGCAGCAGGGTCTGGGTCATCACGCCCTCGAGCACGAAGGCGAGCTGCGCCCGCACCTGCGACTGCTGGTTGTGGGGGAAGACGTCGATGATGCGGTTGATCGACTCCGCCGCCGAATTGGTGTGGAGCGTGGCGAGCGCCAGATGGCCGGTCTCCGCGATGGTGAGCGCGGCCGCGATCGTCTCGAGATCGCGCATCTCGCCCACCAGGATGACGTCGGGGTCCTCGCGCAGCGCGTATTTGAGCGCCGTGGCGAAGTTCTTGGTGTCGGTCCCGACCTCCCGCTGATTCACGATGCAGCCCTGGTGCCGGTGGATGAACTCGATCGGGTCCTCCACCGTGATGATGTGTCCCTTCCGCTCCTTGTTGATCTTGTCGATCATCGCGGCCAGGGTCGTGGACTTGCCCGACCCGGTCGGCCCGGTCACCAGGATCAGACCCCGCGGGCGCTCCGCCAGCTTGGCGACGATCGGGGGAAGCCCGAGATCCTGGAAGGTTCGCACATTGAAGGGAATCATGCGGATTACCATGGCCACGCAGCCCCGCTGCTTGAACACGTTGCCGCGGAAGCGGGCGAGGTTCTGGATCCCGAAGCTAAAGTCAAGCTCGTCTTCGGTTTCGAACCGCTTCTTCTGATTCTCCGTCAGGACCGAGTATGCGAGCTGGAGGGTGTCCTTGGCCGACAGGATCTCGGTCGCGGAGCTGTCGGTCATGTCCCCGTCGATCCGGAGCTTAGGCCGCTCGCCCGCGGTGATGTGGAGGTCCGAGGCCTCCTTCTCGATCACTTCCTCGAGCAGGGCTCGCAAATTCACGGTCATCCGGCACTCTCCTTGACGACTTCCTCGAGGGTGGTGACGCCCCGCTCGATCTTCTTCATCCCGTCCATGCGCAGGGTGAGCATTCCCTCCGCCACCGCCTGGTCGCGCAACTCCGCAACCGATGCGCCGCGAAGGATCATGCGCCGGAGCTCCGGCGAGAGGGCCATGACCTCATACAGGCCCTGGCGCCCCTTGTAGCCGGTGCCGCTGCAGGTCTCGCAGCCCCGGCCTTTCATGAAGTTGATCTTGCGCAGCGAGTCAAGATCCGTGCCCAGGGAGTGCAACTCCTCGTCCCGGTAGGTGTGCGGGGCCTTGCATTCCTTGCAGATACGGCGGACGAGCCGCTGGGCCACGACCAGGTTCACGGCGCTGGCCACGTTGAACGCCTCGATCCCCATGTCGATCATGCGGGTGATCGTGCTGGGGGCGTCGTTGGTGTGCAGGGTCGAGAGCACGAGGTGGCCCGTGAGCGCCGCCTTGATGGCGATGCCGCCCGTCTCGAGATCGCGGATCTCACCGATCATGATGATGTTCGGATCCTGCCGGAGGAACGCCTTGAGCGCGGCGGCGAAGCTGAGCCCGATCTCGGTTCGCACCAGCACCTGGTTGATCCCCATGAGGTTGTACTCGACGGGGTCTTCCGCGGTCATGATGTTCGTGTCGATCGTGTTGATCCGCTGGAGGCAGGAGTACAGCGTCGTCGTCTTGCCCGACCCCGTGGGACCGGTGACGAGCACCATGCCATAGGGGTTCAGGATCGCCTTCATCAGGTCCTTCTCCGCCTTGACCTCGAAGCCGAACTTGGTGAGGTCGAGGGTCAGGTTGCCCTTGTCCAGGATCCGGAGCACGATCTTCTCGCCGAAGAGCACCGGCAGTGTCGAAACGCGGAAGTCGATAACCCGCGTTCCCATCTTGAGCTTGAGGCGGCCGTCCTGCGGCACCCGCCGCTCGGCGATGTTGAGCTGGGAGAGGATCTTCACCCGCGACGTGAGCGCCGCCTTCATCTTGAGCGGCGGCTTCATCACCTCGAGCAGCGACCCGTCGATGCGGTAGCGCACCCGGATCTCGTGCTCGAACGGCTCGATGTGGATGTCGCTCGCGCCCCGCTTGACGGCGTCGGTGAGGAGTCCGTTGATCAGCTTGACCACCGGCGCGTCGTCGACGTTCGCGGCACCGGAATCATCCTCCTCCTCCTCCACCACCTCCACGTCCTCTGCGAGCCCCTCCATGTCCTTGAGGATGCTCTGGAGCTGCTGGTCCGACGACTCGTAATGCTTCTCGATCAGCGCGCGGAGCGTGTACTCGCCGGCGATGACGGGGAAGAGATCATAGCGGGTGATGAACTTGAGGTCTTCCAGCAGGCCGTGGTCGGTCGGGTCCGCCATGGCGACCGTCAGGGTGCGGCCCTCGCGCTTGAGCGGGAGCACCACGTGCTTGGTGGCGAGGTCGCCGGGGATGAGCTTGACCAGCTTCGGATCCACCTCGAAGCGGGAGAGATCCACGGCCGGCATGCGGTACTGGCGCGCCAGGAGCTTGGTGATCTCGAGCTCCTGCACCAGGCCGAGCTTCACCAGGACATACCCCAAGCGATGCTTGCTGGCCCTTTGCTCCGCGAGCGCCTGTGCCAGCTGCTCTCGGGTGATCAGGCCTTCCTTGATCAGGACGTCGCCGAGTCGGTCGGGACTGGCGGCCGCGGTTGCCATCGTCGAGGTCGCGCTCACGGTAGGGGGTTGGGAGCTCCATCGAGCCTGGCTGCACGGAGCGCCGAGGTGTCGAACTCTACGGCACCTGCAACCTTTGGCGCACGCGGGCGACCAAGGCAGGTTTGATGCCGGGAATGCGAGTTAGTGCATCGACCGATGGAAAGGGGCCATTCCGTTCCCGATCCCGGACGATGGCCTCGGCCCGCCGGGCCCCGATCCCGGGCAGCGCTTCGAGCTCCTTCGCCGTAGCGCGGTTCAGCGAGATCATATCGGCAGAAGTTGCTGCAGCAGAAGACGATATCGCGTTGGTGGCGACCCCGCTGAAGCGGACGTGATCCCGGACCGCCCCCAGCACTGCCGCTCCCACCCCCGGGACTCGATCCAGCCCGTCCAGGCTGCCGAAGGGGCCACGAGCCTGCCGGTCTGCAACAATGCGTTTCGCTAGTCCCGGCCCGACTCGCGGCAGCCGTCCGACCTCCTGGGCGCCGGCCCGATCGAGATCGATACGCTCACCCGGCTCGAGGGGGCGGGCGAGGGCTATGGTGCTGTCCTTGTGGGCCAAGGGGGATCGGCCCGGCAGGGCCTGGACCAGCTCGATCTCGCCCGGCGCCGACCCGGGCCGGCTCAGGACCAGCCGGACGGCGTGGCCCAGAACGGCGAGCGTGAGGAGGAGGATGAGCGCGCGGCGTTCGGCGGGCGGCATGGGGAGGAAGGGTGGCGCGGGCCGGACGCCGCGCCGCTACCCGTTTCCCGCCCGACGGGACTGAAAATCCGGATGACCGCCCGTGGGCGGCCGGCTCGTCAGCTTCCCTTCCCCTCCAGCCGCACCAGAGCCAAGGCGACGTCCCCCACGACCTGGAGGCTCGCGCCGCTCACCTTGTCGAGCGTGTCGTCCGGCGTGTGCCACCAGGGATAGTCGAAGTCCACCACGTCGATCGCCCTGATCCCGACCTTCTGCAGCTCGACGTGGTCGTCGGTGAGCGTGTGCTTGGGAGCGCTCACGAAGACATCCTGGTGCCCCACCTTCCGCGCGGCGGCCCACACCCGGCTCACGATCTCCGGCGCGCCGGTGAGCGAGTTGCCTTCCTGGTAGATCTGGAGGTCCTTGTCGGCCACCATATCGAACAGCACCGCGTACCTCGGCTGGGGGCCGGGCAACTGGTGCGCGGCGTAGTGCCGCGCGCCGATAAGGACGTCGTTGGGTTGCTGGTTGAAGTCGCCGTAGTCCTCCCCGTCGTCGAAGAGGAGATCCACGCCGATGGCGGGCGGATGCCGCTTGAGCGCGTCCGCCACGCCCAGCAGCACGGCCGTACCCGAGGCCCCGTCGTTGGCGCCGGGCACGGGGGCCTTCGGGTCCTTGGAGTTCGGGCCGTCGGAGCGGGGCCGGGTGTCCCAGTGCGCGAGAAACAGGAGCCGCGTCGTGGCGGCGGGGTTGAAGCGGGCGATGAAGTTCCGGAGCGGGAGGGAATCGCCCCGTGCGGTGACGTGGGTCCACGCCTGCACCACGACCGTATCCGCCCGCTGCTTGAGCAGGCTGTCGAGCCACTGCGCCATCCGCTCGTGCGGCGCCGTGCCCGGGATGCGGGGCCCGAAGGCGACCTGGGCCTTGAGGTACTCGAATGCAGCCGGCCCGTCGAACTCGCGGGGCGGCGGCGGGGCTTCGCGGGAGCAGGCGGCGAGGCCGAGAACCAGCGCGGCCGTGACCGAAAGGGGCTTCCACATGGGCCGGAATTATAAACCGCCCCCGGCCGGCCCCCGCTTGGCCCCCGTCGGCCGGGGGGCCATGTTTCCAGCGTGCGCCTGGTCTCCCGCTATCTCCTCCGCCAGCTCGTCGCCCCGTTCTGCTTCTCCCTCGCGGCGATGACCAGCCTCATGCTGTTGAACCAGATCGCCCGGCGGTTCGGCTCGCTGGTGGGCAAGGGGCTCTCCTGGGGCGTGATCGCGGAGGTCTTCGTCCTAAGCCTCCCGTTCATCTTGGCGATGACCATCCCGATGGCCGTGCTCCTCGCCGTGCTCTACGCCATGAGCCACCTGGCGGCGGACAACGAGGTCACCGCTCTCCGGGCCAGCGGGGTGAGCGTCCCCCAGATCCTGCGGCCGCTCCTGCTCTGGGGGGTGCTGATGTCGGCGCTCACCTTCGTGTTCGTGGATCAGGTGCTGCCCGAGACCAATGCCCGGCTCCGGGGACTCCTGATCGACATCGGGCGGAAGAAGCCCACCTTCGAGCTGCGCGAGCAGGTGATCAACGAAGTGCCGCCGTCCAAGTTCTTCCTCCGGTCGAGCCGCATCGACGGCGCCACCGGGCGCCTCCGCGGCGTGACCATCTACGACATGGGCGACGACCGCGTGCGGCGGGTGATCTACGCCGACAGCGGCTTCATGGCCTACGCGCCCGGCGGCAAGGACCTGACCCTCCAGCTCTATGACGGCCTGATCCATCAGTACAAGTCGGATGAGCCCGACCGCTTCGAGATCACCGGCTTCAGGAGCAATGAGATTCGGGTCCGGAACGTCTTCGACGAGCTGGAGCGCAACACCTCGGACCAGATCCGGGGCGATCGCGAGATGTCGAGCTGCGAGATGTTCGCCGTGGTCCGGGACGCGGACCGCGACCGGGCGCGCGCGCAAGCGGATCGGCGGTTCTTCGTGGAGCGCGATCTCCGCGCGCTGCTGCGCCTGCCCCCCGTCACGAAGGACACGGTGACGCCGCGAGTATCCAGTGACTACTGCGTCTGGCTCGCCCGGCTGAGGCGCGCGGTCGACGCCCGGCTCCGGCCGGGGAAGCTCGCGGCCCAGGCCCCGGAGAAGGCCCCGGCCACCGTCCCGGCCCCCGGGGGGCCCGCGCCCGCTGCCCCCGCGGCGCCGGGTCCCGCGACCCAGTACCGGGCGGCCCCGGACACCGCGGCCTCGGGCGAGCCGCCGCAGCTCTCCCCGTACGCCGAGGTCGGGCTGGTCGCGGCCCGCGTGGGCGACGCGCAGCTCCAGCGCGACCGCTACATGGTCGAGATCCACAAGAAGTGGGCGATCAGCCTCGCCTGCGCCTCCTTCGTGCTGGTGGGCCTGGCGATGGCGCTCCGGTTCCCCCGCGGGGGCATGGGTCTCGTGATCGGCGGCGGGCTCGCGGCGTTCTCGATCTACTACGTGGGGCTCACGGCGGGTGAGACGCTGGCCGACCGCGGGCTCCTCTCGCCCGCGCTCTCCATGTGGCTGCCCAACATCGTTCTCACGCTGGCCGGGCTGGCCGGGCTCGTGCTCGTGAACCGGCAGCCGGGCCTGAACCGCGGGGGCGACTTCCGCGAGTTCCTCGACGCGATCCGCTACCGTCTCCGCCGGATCCGGCCGTGATCCCCCGCCTGCTCGACCGGTATGTCCTGGGGCTCTGGCTTCGGATCTTCGCCCTCACGGTGCTGGGCTTCCCGATCGTATCGATCCTGATCAACCTCACCGACTCGCTCAACAAGCTGCTCGACCGCGGGCTCACGGTGCGGCAGATCGTCGTGAGCTACGTGTACTCCGTGCCCGAGAACATGTTCCTCGTGCTTCCGGCGGCGGTGCTGTTCGCGACCGTGTTCACGGTGGGCAGCCTGGCCCGGCACTCGGAGCTCACCGCGGCAAAGGCCGGCGGCCAGAGCTTCCGGCGGCTCGTCTTTCCGTTGATCCTCGCGTCCGTGTTCGCGACCGGACTCGCGCTGGTCGTGGGCGAGCTGGCCCCCGGCTCCACGGCCAAGGAGCTCAAGATCCAGAAGGCGCAGCCCGACGTGCCCTCCTCCGCGCGATTCAACTTCGTGTATCGGGGCGACCAGGGCTGGGTCTATACGGTCCGCTCGCTCGAGCTCGCCACCCGGAAGCTCAAAGGCCTCCTGTTCGAGCGGCAGGGCACCGGGATCGCGTACCCCGGCCTGGTCGTGACGGCCGACAGCGCGACCTATGACGCGGACCGGCGGGTCTGGCGTCTCTGGCACGGCTCGAGCCGGGTGATCGCGGCGCCCGACCAGGAGGCCTCCTTCACGTTCCGCTCCCTCGTGCTCCGGAGCTTCACCCAGACGCCGGCCGACCTCCTGGCGGAGCCCAAGGCCCCGGACGAGATGCGCTACGCCGAGCTGGGACGCTACATCGAGGCGCTGGAGCGCTCGGGCAACGACGCCAATAAGCTGATCGTCGAGCGCGCCCTCAAGCTCGCCATACCCGCCACCTGCCTGATCATCGTGATCTTCGGGGCGCCGCTCGCGATCACCTCGCCGCGGGCCGGCATGGCCTTCGGCATCGCGATCAGCCTGGGGACCACGGTGTTCTTCCTGCTCCTGATGCAGATCGCGAAGGCGGTCGGGGCGGGCGGGCTGATCGATCCGACGGTGGCGGCGTGGCTCCCAAACGGGATCTTCCTGCTGGTCGGGCTGGTGCTGCTGGCGCGGGTGCGGACGTAAGCGCCCGGGCGCGCGCTATATTCCCAGCATGGACGACGCCGCTCCGCTCATCATCGGTTCCGGCATCGCCGGCCTCTGGACCGCCTGGCGGCTGGCGGCGGAAGGCAGGAGCGCCCGGCTCGTCACCAAGGAGGCCCTGGCCGACAGCGCCAGCGCCTGGGCCCAGGGAGGCATCGCCGTGGCGCTCGGCCCCGGGGACAACCCGGTGCAGCACGCGGCCGACACGCTCGCGGCGGGCGACGGCCTCTCCGACCCCGAAGCGGTCCGGGTGCTCACCAACGAGGGGCCCGACCGGATCCGCGAGTTGCTGGCGATGGGAGCGACGTTCGACCGGGCTCCCGACGGGCGGCTCCGGTTCGGCCTCGAGGCGGCCCATACGCGCCCGCGCATCATCCACGCCGGTGGCGACCGGACCGGCGCCGCGCTGGTCGCCTTCCTCACCCGCGTCATCCGCGACCACACCCTGATCGAGATCCTGGAGCACACCGAGGCCCGCGCACTGATCGTCGAGGGCGGGCGGACGACCGGGGCGCTCCTGGTCCAGCCGGCCCGGACGGCCTTCGCCGTCCGGGCCTCCGCCGTGGTGCTGGCCACCGGGGGCGTGGGCCAGTTGTATGCCGTCACCACCAACCCCAAGGTGGCCACGGCGGACGGCTGGGCAATGGCGCACAATGCCGGCGCGGAGCTCATCAACCTCGAGTTCCTCCAGTTCCACCCGACCGCGCTCAAGCTGCCGGGCGTGAACCCGGCGCCCCTCGTCTCCGAGGCCGTCCGCGGCGCTGGGGCGTGGCTGGTGGACGGCGCGGGACGCCGCTTCGCGCTCGACGCCGATCCGCGGGGAGAGCTCGCCCCGCGCGACGTGCTGGCCCGGGCTGTCGCCGCGGCGGACGCGGCGGGCGGCGCCTGGCTCGACGCGCGCCACGTCCCCGACTTCGTCCGCCAGTTCCCCGGCATTTCACAAATGCTGGCAACCCACGGCCTGGACCCCTCCCAGGACCTGCTCCCGGTGGCGCCCGCCCTCCACTACGCGATGGGCGGTATCCGCACCGACCTCGACGGCCACGCGAGCCTGCCGGGCCTCTGGGCCGTGGGCGAGTGCGCCTGCACCGGCGTGCACGGGGCCAACCGCCTCGCCTCCAACTCGCTGCTCGAGGGCCTGGTCTTCGCCGACCGGGTGGCGCGGGCCCTGCCGCCCCGCGGCACGCCCGTCCCGGAGCCGGCCGGGCCGGTGACCGGGGAGGGCGCGGCGGACATTCTGCCCACGAACGAGAGCGAGGCGGTCCGCGCGGAGATGCGCGCCGTGATGACGGCCGATGTCGGGCTCCAGCGAAGCGAGCGCTCGCTGCTCCACGCCGAGCAGGCGCTCGCGGCGCTCGGCCGCCGGGTGCCGCCGGGCGACTGGCGCACCGAGAACCAGCTGCTCGTGGCGACCCTCATCACCCAGGCCGCCCGCCGCCGCCGTGAAAGCAGGGGTGGCCACCGGCGGCTCGACTACCCGCCGAAGGCCCGGAAGTCCGAAGCCGTCTGATGGCCCTGGCGCTTCCCCCCATCGAAGAAGTCGATCTCACGCCGGCCACGGTGGCGGCGCTTCAGGCCGATATTCGCCAGCTCGCGCGAGAGCGCAACGCGGTCATCCTCGCGCACAACTACCAGCGTCCCGAGGTCCAGGATATCGCCGATTTCGTGGGCGACTCCCTCGGCCTCTCGCGCCAGGCCGCCCGGACCGACGCCCAGGTCATCGTCTTCTGCGGCGTCCATTTCATGGCGGAGACGGCCAAGATCCTCTCGCCCGCGAAGCGGGTGCTGTTGCCCGACCTGCGGGCGGGCTGCTCGCTCGCGGCCACCGTCACGGCCGAGCAGGTGCGGAAGTGGAAGGCGGAGTTCCCGGACTACGTGGTGGTGGGCTACGTCAACACCACGGCGGAGGTGAAGGCGGAGCTCGACTACGCCTGCACCAGCGGCAACGTGATCGAAGTAATCGACGCGATTCCCGCGGAGAAGGGCATCCTCTTCCTGCCCGATTTCTTCCTGGGCGCCCACATCCGGCGCACCCGGCCCGACCGGAAGGTCGAGGTCTGGCTGGGCGAGTGCCACGTGCACAAGGGGATCAGTCCGGTGACTCTCGAGGCTCAGCGGCAGGCGCACCCGGAGGCGGAGGTGCTGGTGCATCCCGAGTGCGGCTGCGCGGGCCAGCTCATCTACGAGATGGGCTGCGGCACGATTCCGGCCGAGGGGCTGCACATCGCGTCCACCGAGGGGATGATCCGACTGGCGAAGGAGCGGCCCGCGCCGGCGTTCATCGTGGCCACCGAAACCGGAATCCTCCACCGGATGCGGCAGGTGGCGCCCGGCAAGCAGTTCTATCCCGCCGACCCGGAGGCGGTCTGCGCATTCATGAAGACGATCACCCTCACCAACGTCCGGGACGCGCTCCGGCTGGACCGCTACGAGATCACCGTCCCCGAGGACATCGCCCGGCGCGCCCGGCTCTCGCTCGACCGCATGGTGAGCCTGGGCAGGTGACACCCGACTTCGGGGCCGACGCCGAGCGGGTCGCGGCGCTCGCCCTCGCGGAAGACGGCCACCGCGACCTCACCAGCGACGTGACCGTGGCGCCGGCGGCGCGCGCCTCGGCCCGGCTGGAGTTCCGCGGTGTCGGCGTGCTGGCGGGCAGAGCCTACGCTGCTGCCGTGGCTCGCGTGTGCGGATGCGAGGTCGACTGGGATGCGGCCGAGGGGCAGCACGTCGTAAGACACGCGGTCGTGGGCAGCGTCAGCGGCCCGCTCGGGCCGCTCCTCCGCGCGGAGCGGCCCCTCCTCAACCTGCTCCAGCGCGCCTCGGGCATCGCCACCCTCACCCACGCCTACGTCGGCG
>Ga0187823_10000051_pt1 | contig 23782 bp, 22 predicted proteins | sample NC_wetland_sal_i_12_FD_132968 | JGI IMG/M metagenome (GOLD analysis project Ga0187823, IMG submission 132968) | Wetland sediment microbial communities from Neuse River Estuary, North Carolina, USA - SourceSoil_3 | ecosystem: Environmental > Aquatic > Freshwater > Wetlands > Sediment | place...
CGCGAGCTCAGCGGCGGATGCGACACCGTCGGGCATGCCGACCGACGCTGCGAGCTCGAGCGCACCGCCGTCGCCCGCCAGCCAGAGCGGCCCCGGGGCCCGGTCGCCCAGCTCGCGCCAGGCCCGGAGCAGGAGATCGAATCCCTTCTTGTGCACCATCCGGCCCGCCGCCAGCACGAACGGCCGCGGCGGCTCGACCGCGGGCGCGACCCGCGGCTCGACCGACACGGCGTCGGCCAGCAACCCCCTGCGCTCGGGCGGGGTTCGGAACCAGGGCGCACGCTCGGCCTGCGCCCGGAGCCAGGGAGAGCAGAACAGGCTGGCGTCCGCCTCCTGGGTGAGCCGCGCGTAGATCCGGCGGGTCGCCAGGCTGCGCGGCCCGATCCGCATCACGTCGTTGCCCCGGAACGACAGCAGAAGCGGCACGCCGGCCGCGCGGGCCGAGCTTCGCGCGTAGAGCGCGTGCGCGCTCACGAAGTGGACGTACACGGCCTCCGCGCGCCACGCGAGGACGGTCTCCCGCACCTGCCGCCCCGCCCGCCACGCCCGCGGCAGGAACGTCGCCCGGGGCCGCAGGTTCCACTCGAACCGCCGAACCGGGACGTCGTCCACCACGTCGGCGGGCGGGCACCCGCCCGGCTGGCGAGTCAGGATCAGCGGCGCATGGCCGCGTCGCAGGAGGCCCGCCGCGAGCCCGCGCACCGCCGTCTGAACGCCGCCGATCGTCGGCCAGTAGTCGTTGCAGAAGAGTGCGATCCGCACGACCTCAGGCCTGCTCCAGCGTCCGCCGGGCGAGAGTCAGCATCCGCCGCCGGAACCTGGGTGTCGCGAACCGGAGCGCGAGCTCCCGGCAGGCCGAGCGGTCCGGCGCCGGCCCTCCCTCCAGCGCCTTCATGCCCTGCGCCATCGCGTCGGCCGTCTGCTCGCCGACCAGGATGCCGCCGGGCGCGGCGGACACCCCCGCTCCCAGAAGCGGTCGCGCGCCCGCGCCCACGATGTCGAGCATCCCGCCCCGCCCGAGGGCCACCACCGGCACGCCGGTCGCGAGCGCCTCGACGCCCACAATGCCGAAGTCCTCCTCGCCCGGGAAAAGCAGCGCGCGGGCGCCGCCCAGGAGCGTGAACTTCTCCGCCTCCGGCACCCGGCCCGCGAACTCGACCAGCCGGGCGCCGCCCTCGGCCCGCGCCACCGCTTCCAGCCGCCCGCGTTCGGGACCATCGCCCACGATGATCAACCGGCGGCCCAGCCGGGCCGCCGCCGCCACCGCCAGATCGAGCCGCTTGTACGGCGCGAGGCGCGACACGGCGACGTAGTAGTCCGGCGAGGCCGTGGTCCCGAGCGGGATGGACTCGACGTCCACCGGCGGATGGACTACCGCGGCATGGCGGCGGTAGGTCCGCCAGATCCGCTCCGCCACCGCGCGGGAGATGCCCACGTAGCGGGCTACCCGCTGCGCCGTGGCGACGTCCCACACGGCCAGCTTCCGGAGGACGCCGCGAAACCATGGCCGCAGGATCGGCGGCACCTCCCGCAGGTACTGCGGGAGCAGGTCGTGGGCGTACCGCATCGGCGAATAGACGTAGGAGAGATGACGCTGATAGCTGCGGTGGGGCACCGTCTTGGCCACGGCGTGCGAGCTGGACACAATCAGGCTCGCGTCGCCCACGTCGAGCGTCTGCACCGCGTCGGCGAAGAAGGGCAGCATCACCTTCCTGAGCCCGATCGCGTTGGGCACCCGCCCGAGGTAGCTCTGGTGCACCCGGGCGGGGTCCATCCCGAGCGCGCGCACCACCCGGAGGTCCGCCATCAGCGCCAGGATCGGCGCCGCGGGAAAGAGCGTGGACAGTTCCTTGAGCACCCGCTCCGCCCCGTGCACGCCGCCGATCCAGTCGTGCACCAGCACGACCGGGGGCCCGTCCCACACTTCCGACGCCGGAAGCTGCCGCCGTTGTTCGTCGCTCGGAATCGACGTGGCGCTCACGATGTCCGGACGGAGCGGAGCACGCCGAGGGCCCGCATCCGCTCCTGCGCCGCGGTCGCCTCGTTGCGGAAGCCCGGCTCGGCCATCGCCCAGGCCACATACTCCCGCACCGTGTCGGCCAGCGGCTCCTGCACCGACCAGCCCAGCGCCTCGAGACGGGACACGTCCGAGCGGATGTGCCGGGTGTCGCCCACGCGGTAGAGGCCGGGCACGAGCGGGTCGAGCCGCCGGCCCGCGGCCGCGGCGACTTCGCCGACGAGGTCGAGCACGGTCACCGAGCGGTGGCCCCCCACGTTGAACGCGTGGTAGCGCATGGCCGGCTGGTCGAGCGGCAGCAGGTTGGCCCGCACCACGTCCCGGATGCCGACGTAGTCGCGCAGCTGCCGGCCGTCCTCGTAGACCAGCGCGGGCGCGTCGGACGCGAGCTGCACGGTGAAGCTCCGGAGCGCGCCCGAGTACGCGTTCCGGAACGACTGCCGGGTGCCCTGCACGATCGAGTAGCGGAAGGCGACGCTCGGCACCTGGTAGCGCTGCGCCAGCAGCGTCACCATGTCGTCCTGGTCCCGCTTCGACAGACCGTAGGAATTGTGCGGGCGCATCACCGACTCGTCGGTCCAGCCGGGCTCGACCGCGCCGCCGCACCGGGGACAGAGCTGCTCCCAGCGCCCCTGCGCGAGCTGCGCCTCGGTCCGCGGGCCGGGATAGACGACGCCGCAGGCCGGGCAGTCGTAGCGGCCCTCGCCGTACACCGCCTGCGAGGACGCCACCACCACCAGCTCGACCCGCCGGAACTCCGCGACGATCAGCTCGTAGAGCAGCGCCGTGCCCGCCGCGTTGGTGCTGAAAAAGGTGCTGAAGTCGGGGAGGTAGTCCTGGTAAGCCGCGAAGTGATACACCACGTCCACGTCCCGCAGCGCCCGGCGCATCGCCGCCGGGTCGCGCACGTCGCCCCGCTGGAACTCGACCTCCCGGGGCAGATAGGCGGGCACGGTGCCGTCGTGCACCGGAGGTATCAGCAGATCGAGCACCCGGACCTCGAAGCCTCGCGCGAGCAGGGCGTCCACCGTGTGGGATCCGATGAACCCGGCCCCTCCCGTGACGAGCGCCCGGGTCACCGCGCCGCGCCCCGGGCCATTCCGTTGGCCGCGACGTACTCCACCACGCGGCGCACGCCGGCCGCGAGCGGAACCGCGGGGCACCAGCCCCAGGTCGCCCGCGCGAGCCCGGCATCGAGACAGATGCGCGCCACTTCCCCCGGCCGGGCCGGCGCGAACGTCGGCGGCCGGTCGTAGCCGGTGGCGGCCGCGACGGTCCGGAATATCTCGATGTCGGCCACCTCCCGGCCCCAGCCGAGGTTCGCCACCACGCCCGAGGGCCCGCCCGCCGCCCGGACGTTGGCCTCGACCACGTCGCTCACGTACACGTAGTCGCGGGTCTTGGTGCCGTCGCCGAAGATGAACACCTCTTCGCCCCGGAGCATGCGGCCCGAGAAGATCGCCACGACGCCCGCCTCGCCGTCCGGGCGCTGCCGCGGCCCGTAGACGTTGGGGAACCGGAGCGCCACGTACTCGATGTCGCCGCGGCTCTGGTAGACGCTGAGATAATGCTCGAAGGAGAGCTTGCTGGCGCCGTACTCCGAGATCGGATAGGGAACCTCGGTCTCGCGCACCGGCAGCGCCGCCGGGTCCACGTCACCGTAGACCGCGCCGCCGGTGGAGGCGTAGACCACGCGCCGGACCCCCGCCCCGATGGCCTCGCGCAGGAGCCCGAGCCCGCCGAGCACGTTGACCCGCGCGTCGAACTCGGGCTCGCGGGTGGACCGGCGGACGTCCATCTGGGCCGCCAGGTGGAAGATCAGCTCCGGCCGGAACTCCCGCAGCAGGCCGCGCACGAAGCCCACGTCGCAGAGGTCTCCCTCGTGGAAGCGGGCCGCGTCCGCCACGTTGGCGCGCAGGCCGGTCGAAAGGTCGTCCAGCACCGCGACGTCGTGCCCCTCGGCCAGGAGCCGATCGGCCAGATGCGACCCGATAAATCCCGCCCCTCCCGTGACAAGTGCCCTGGGCATGGTGCTCCTCGAGATCGGTGGCCCGGCCCTTAGCGGGCGCCCCGGCCCCGCAGCACCGCTGCGGGCGTCCGGAGCGCGATCGCGACGTCGCGGCCGAGGCTCCAATGGTCGATGTAATCCAGATCCAGACGGACCCGATCAGTGTAGTCTAACTCCTGCCGTCCCGACACCTGCCACAGCCCGGACAGCCCGGGGCGGACCGCCGTGAGGCGGCCGGCCTGGGGGCCGTACTTGCCCAGCTCGGCCGGGGTGATCATCCGCGGGCCGACCAAGGTCATATCGCCCCGCAGCACGTTCAGCAGCTGCGGCAGCTCGTCAATGGACCACTTCCGGAGGAACCGCCCCACGGGGGTGACCCGCGGATCGCGCTCCAGCTTGAAGTTGACCTCGAAGGCGGCGCGGAGCTGGGGATTCTCGGCGAGGATACGGTCGGCGTCGGCGACCATGGTGCGCAGCTTGAGGGCGTCGAACTCGCGGCCCCCGAGCCCCACCACCCGGCGCCGGTGGAGGAGCGGTCCGGGCGACGTCAGGACCACGAGCGCCGCGGACACCACCAGCACCGGGGCGGTGATCAGGAGCAGCAACGCGGCCCCGACGATGTCCATGGCCCGCTTGCCCGGGTGCCCGACGCTCGGATGTTGCGCCGCCGCCGGCTCGTCGAGGCGCGGGGGCGCGGCGGGCGGGCTCACCGTCATCCGCGACCGGCGCGCGCCGCGTCCCGCACGGCGTAGGTGAGCACGTGATGCAGCACGACGTGCGCCGATTCGACCCAGCCGTAGTCGTCGCTCGGCACCAGCACCGGCACGTCCACCAGCGCCCGCGCCGCCCCGCCGGTACGCCCGAGAAGGCCGACGCGCCGGATGCCGAGGCGCGCCGCGGTCTCGAGCAGGCTGACGAGGTTCGGCGAGCTGCCGCTCACCGAAATGACGACGAGCGCGTCGCCCGGCTTGCCGAGCGCTTCCAGCTGCTCCGCGAAGACCCGGTCGAAGCCGGCGTCGTTCCCCCAGGCGCTCACGAGCCCCATGCTGTCGGCCAGCGACAGCGCCGCGGTGCCCTTCCCGCCGGGCGCGCGCCCGGCCTTCTGCAGATCGAGCGCCAGGTGCGAAGCCGTCGCCGCGCTGCCGCCGTTTCCGGCCACGAAGATCGTCCCGCCCGCCCGGCGCGTGCCGAGCAGCAGGTCGGCTGCCGCCGCCACGGTCGCGGCGTCGATCTGCCTGATTGCCTCTACCGCTTCTTCCATCCAGCGCGCTGCCTGGCCCGCGTTGGGGGGAACGGTCACGGCGAGCGTCCGAGCTCTGGGCCGGATGCGATGACGGCGGGAACCCGGGGATCGGATACGATCACCGGGGCCGGACGGGGGGCGGCGGCCTCCATCGGAGTCTCCTCCTCCGGATGCCAGCGGGCCAGCGCACGGGCCGACCGGCGGATGCGCGTGAGGCCGCGCAACGTGAAGTAGAGTATCTGGAAATCCAGGCTCAGGGAATAGTTACGAATGTAGTAGAGGTCCAGCGCAACGCGCTCCTCGACCGACATCTCGCCGGTATTCACCCGCCAGAGGCCGGTGAGGCCGGGACGCATCGTCGCCAGGCTGGTCCACCAGCGCTCGTGCGACCGGAGCTCCCGCGGCTCGATCGGGCGCGGGCCCACCAGGCTCATGTCGCGGCGCAGCACGTTCACGAGAGCCGGGAGCCGGGCCAGCACCGGCGAGTCGACCAACGCCCGGTTGAGCCCCATCAGCTCGAACGCCCCGCTGGCGCTCAGCACCCGCTGCCGCTCGAGCGGCCGGACGCCCAGCCGCCGCGCCTTGAGTGTCCAGTAGAGCCATGCGGGCGTGAGCAGCACGACCAGCGCCAGGGCCACCGACCAGTCCACCATCCCCTTCACCCCGGCGCCCCAGCCCCGAAGCCGCGTCGGGTGGAGGAAGAGGAGCGGAACGTGCCCTACGTGGGTCATCTCGGTAGAGGTGGTCAGCAGGTCGTAGAACGTAGGCGAGACCCATGCCTCCACCCGGCGGTCCGGGCGGGTCACCAGCTCGGCCAGGTGCCGCTGGCTCTCCCAGCTCAGCGCCCCGCCGATGATGACGATCTGCTCCACCTCGAGCCGGGTGGCGCACTCGCCCGCATTGAAGGGGTGCCCCACGACGGCGAGTCCGGGCATGATCTCCGTGCCCGGGCGCTGGTAGTCGTCCAGGAAGCCCACGACCTCCGTGCCGTGCCGGCGGTCGTGGAGCTGCCGCGCCACGGCGATCCCGTGCTGGTTCGCGCCGGCGATGAGCACCCGCCGCAGCAGCCTGCCCTCGGCGTGGCGCCGGCGGATGTACTGGCGCCAGACGAGGCGCCCCCCGATGAGCCCGACCACGCTCCCGAGCCAGGCGAGCCCCAGCCACGACCGCGACACGAACGGCGGACCGCCGAGGAAATAGCTCAGCATGATGACGCCGAGAACCCCGTAGGTCGCGATCCCGGCGAGGCGGGGGTAGAGCGGATAGGTGCCGAGCAGCGCCCACCGCCGATAGAGCCCCTGGATCCAGGCGAACCCCACCGTCGCGACCGCGACCGTCGCCGCCAACGCCGGATAGAGCGGCCAGACCCTGCCGCCGTACTGCCCTTCGAGGATGCGGAGGTAGGTGACCGTCGCCACGCCGTACGCGGCGAGCATGGCGGCGGCGTCGGTGAGGATGACCGCTATGCGGAGACGACGCCAGAAGGCGCCCATCGTCCCTCCGGATAGTGAAGGCCGGGAATCTCCGGCATGGAGTTCACCAGCACCTGTGCGCCGCCATCGTCGAAATGGAAGGTCATGCGGGCCAGACCTTCGGCCTCGAGCACCCGGGTGACGTCCGGCTGGTGCTCAGGCTCACAAAAGAGCAGCAGGAAGCCGCCTCCGCCCGCGCCGGCGATCTTGCCGCCGATGGCGCCGTGCTCCAGGGCGAGCTGATAAAGCCGGTCGATGCGCTCGTTGCTGATCCCCTTCGCCAGCCGCTTCTTGCGCTGCCACGATTCGTGCAACACCTGCCCGATCTGCCGCACGTCGCCCTTGAGCAGCGCCTCGCGCGCGATCTCCGCGTCCCGCTTGATCCCGTGCAGGCTCTCGATCACCGTGGCGTCCCGCTCCTGGGACGAGTTCCGCTGCTCCCGCAGGATGGTGGCCGCGTTGCGCGACGCGCCGGTGTAGAAGAGCAGGAGGCTCCGCTCGAGCTGGTCCCGGACCGCGAGGGGCAGCCGGAGCGGCTGCACCGTGGTCCGGTCTCCGGTGAACTCGAGCGCGTTGAGCCCGCCGAACGACGCCGCGAACTGATCCTGCAGCCCGATCGGGCGGCCCAGCTTGCCGATCTCGATGTACGAGGCCAGCTCGGCCACCTCCTGCTTGGTGGCGCGCCGCTGGCACAGCGTGGCGAGCGCCTTGATGAGCGCCACCGCCACCGTGCTCGAGCTTCCGAGGCCGGTGCCCGGCGGGATCTCGCTCGCGGTGAAGACGGCCAGCCCGCGGGTGACGCCGAATTCGTGGAGGATCGACTTGAGGTAGCCCAGATCCCCGTCGAACGACAGCACGACGCCGGGCGCCTGCCGCTCGAAGATCCGGAAGTCGGAGGACGTGATCTGCACCGCGTCGTCGATGGTCCGGGTGGTGACGACGTAAAAGTAGCGGTTGATGGTGGCGCTCACGACCAGCCCGCCGAAGCGCTGGTAGTACGCCTCCAGGTCGGTGCCGCCGCCGGCGAACGAGATGCGGAGCGGGGCGCGGGCGATCAGCACGGCAGCACCGCCCGCGGCCGGGGGAGCCGGCCCTGCTCGACCGCCGCCGTGGCCTGCCCGAGGCGCTCGTGCGAGCCGATGTCGATCAGGGTGCGGGTGGACCGGAAGCCCTGGACCCGGGCGCCCGCCGCCAGCATCGCCGGCAGGAGGTCGAACCCGAAGTCGTGGTAGCCGGCGCCGGGGGCGAACGCCCAGACGCGGGGGCCGAGCAGGTAGACGCCGCCGTTGGCCCAGCGCTCGGACGCCGGCCAGCGCGGAGGCTTCTCCACCAGCCGCAGCACGCGGTCTCCGGCATCCAGCTCGACCATGCCCGCGCGGCGCGGGTCGTCAACCTCGGTGAGGAGGAGCGTGGCGTCCGCCCCGGTGCGCCGGTGGGCGTCGATCACGGGGCCGAGCGGCTGATCGGTGAGCACGTCGCCGTAGAGCACGACGAAAAATTCCTCGCCCTCGAGGAACGGCCGGAGCGGCGCGAGCGCACCGGACGAGCCGAGGAGGGCCGACTCGTGAGAGTAACAGACCGACACCCCGAACGCGGAGCCGTCGCCGACGAAGGCGAGGAGCGGCTCCGGCCGGTAATGCGTGTTGATGGCGACCTCGGTCACGCCGTTGGCGCGCATCCAGTCGAGCGCGTAGGCGATCATCGGAACGCCGGCCACGGGCACCATCGGCTTCGGGCGATCCACCGTGAGCGGGCGGAGCCGGGTGCCCTCCCCAGCCGCCAGAACGAGCCCTTTCACGCAGCGACCGATCCGGCCCGCTCGATCTCCCTCCTGAGGGAACCCCCGTCGTGCATCCAGGTCGCCTGCTCCGCCGCCCGGTCGAGGCGAACGCAGGACGCGTTCGGCACGACCAGCCGCTTGTACGCCGCGAGCGGATACCGCAGCGCGGACAGGACCGCCACCCGAATGGGGGCCACGTGGGTCATGAGCAGCACCGGCTGCCGGGCCGCGCCCGCGTCCGCCACCGCCGCCATCACCCGTGCCGCCACCTGGCCCAGCGTCTCCCGGCCTTCCAGCCGCACTTCGTCCGGCCGGCTCAGCCAGAGGGCATACACCTCCGGAAAGTCGCGGGCCACCTCGTCCTCGGTGCGCCCCTCCCACATTCCCAGGCGCATCTCGTCCAGTCGTGGGTCCTGCGTCACCGAAACGCCCAGTCGTTCGCCGACCAGGCGGGCCGACTCGACGGCGCGACCGATCGAGCTCGTCCAGATCTGCCCGATGCCCTTGCTCGCCAGGCCCTCGGCGAGCAGGCTCACCTGGACCCGGCCCCCGCGCGTGAGCGGCTCCGGGCTCCGGCCGGCGTAGACGTTGTTGAGATTGGATTCGGTCTCGCCGTGACGGGCGATGAATACGGGACACGAGCTCACGGCCACTCCCCCATGGAGGTCACACGGTACGGTGCGACGCCGCTCCCAAGACGAACCCCGGCCCCATCCATTAACCGCTCGTGCTCAGACGCCGCGCGCGCCGAATGTCTCGCTCCGGAGACGACCTTCATAGTGCAAATTCTTCGACACCGGTGTCGCGTTTCGGTGCAGACTGCTGCGTATAGTACAACGCTAACTTCCTGCCGAGCAAGAGCATGACTCCCTGTGGCGTGGCTGTGTGACCGGCGCGCGGGGGCCGTGGGCAGGCGGGTGGACCGCGATTGCTTCGGCAAGAGGGATACCAGCGTCGTGACGTTCCCTGCTAAGTCCTGCATGGGCTGGCGCACCGATGAGGTATGCGATATATTGTGAAAATATTCACAATGCGCGAGCGCGTTGCAACCGACGCGCTCGCGGTGTTCTATTGTCCTTCGCCCGCACCCGTGGAGACCTCGCCATGGCCACCACCGCCGCCCCGGTGTCCCCCAACGCCACCTACCCCGCCGAGGCGCTCGCGAAGCTGTTCGCACCGCCCGAGCGCGAGGAGCCGGCCGCCAAGCTCCGGCGGCTGCTCCACGAAGCCCGGACCAAACGGTCCTACCTGCACACCGCCGGCGCCTACGACGCCTTCACCGCCGCGATCATGACCCGCGTCGGGTTCAAGTCGCTCTACGGGAGCGGCTGGCAGCTTGCCGCCACCAAGAGCATGTATCCTGACATCGGCATCTATCAGTCGCATCAGATGGTCGAGCTGGTCCTCGAGATCCGAAAGGGTATCGAGGGGGCGCGGAACACCCACTGGTACGACACGGAAGGGCGTGAGCTCCTCGATGCGCCGCCGGCCTTCGTAGACATGGAAGCCGGGTTCGGCGGCCCCACCCAGACGTTCACGCTGGCGACCGAACTGATCCGGGTGGGCGCGGCGGGCGTACATCTCGAGAACCAAGACCCGACCAACCGCACCTGCGGTCACATCGTGAACGTGGGCAAGGCCAAGCGCGACAAGGTGCTGGTGCCGCGGAAGGACTGGCTGGCCAAGCTCAAGGCCATCAAGGCGGCGGCGCAGGCCACCGGCGTGAACGTCGTGATCATCGCGCGGACCGACTCGATCGACGGCGCGCTCCCGGGGCAGTCGTCGGGCGGCGTCAAGATGGCGGTCGAGGACGCGTGGGAGGCCGCCGAGCTGGGGGTGGATGTGATCTGGCCCGAGTTCAACAACACCGAGATCGACCAGCCCCAGGAGTTCAGCGAGGGCGTGCGGAAGTACTACCCGAACCAGATGCTGGGCTTCAACCTGTCGCCCTCCCTTTACTTCGGAAAAGCCAAGAAGGCGAACAAGCTGATCACCAACCAGCAGCTCGCCGACCTGGGCTTCACGCTCCAGTTCTCGACCCTGTTCAACTTCCGGACGGCCGGCATGGCCATGGAGAAGGGGCTGCGCAAGTTCCTCAACTCCGGCATCGAGGCCCTCGCCGACCTCCAGAACGAGGAAGACGAGATGTCGCCGGCGCCGACCACCAAGATGCACCAGAAGTTCGCCGGCATGAACCGGTGGCTGCTCCTGGAGCAGGTGTTGTCCGGGAGAGAGTGAACCACGGTGAGAGGTGAGAGGTAACAAGTGAGAGGGGGGACGCCGGTCACCGGGGTCCCCCCTTCTCACCTCTACGTCTCACCTCTTACCTCTTACCTCTCACCTCTCACCTTCTCACGCCGTCTCCTTCCGCGCCGCCCTCCGCTCCACCAGCCGCCCTGCCGTCCGGAGCTTCTCCGCCTGCCACGCCTCCAGCCTGACCGTGACTTCCTGCTCCACCCCGACCGCGCGGACGCCCAGCACCTCCCCCTCCCGGTAGAGCGCCGCGAGCGCGGCGCCGTCGCTCACCGGGACCCGCACCACCACGGTGACGCGCCCGGCCCGGTCCAGCTCCCTGAGCCGGGCCTTGAGGGCCGACAGGCCGTCCGTCCGGAGCGTGGTCGTCATGACGGCGTCCGGGTGGAGCGCCCGGACCCGCACCGCGAACTGGGACGGATCGGGCAGCAGGTCGATCTTGTTGAAGACCACGAGGACGGGCCGGTCCGACAGCTCGAGGTCGCCCAGCACCCCTTCGACCACCCGCATGTGCTCCTCCCACTCGGGATGGCTCGCGTCCACCACGTGCAGCAGCGCGTCCGCCGCCCGGGCCTCCTCCAGCGTGGCCCGGAAGCTCGCGACCAGGTGGTGCGGCAGCTTGCGAATGAACCCGACCGTGTCGGCGACCCGGCCCCGGATGCCCTCGCCCAGGTCCACCTCGCGCGTCAGCGTGTCGAGGGTCGCGAACAGGCGGTCCTCGACCACGATCTCGTGCTCCCCGGACAGCCCGCGGAGAATGCTCGACTTGCCCGCGTTGGTGTAGCCCACGAGCGCCACGCTGAGCACTGGATCGCGCCCGGCCCGGACCGTTTCCCGGTGGCGCTCCACGTCCTTGAGCTTCGCCTTGAGCGCCTGGATCCGCCGCCGGATGATCCGGCGGTCGGTTTCGAGCTGGGTCTCGCCCGGCCCCCGGAGACCGATGCCGCCCCGGATGCGCGAGAGGTGCGTCCACATGCGGGTGAGCCGGGGCAGCAGGTATTCCAGCTGGGCCAGCTCGACTTGCAGGCGGGCCTCGTGGCTCCGCGCCCGCGTGGCGAAGATGTCGAGGATGACCTCGGACCGGTCCATGACCCGGACCTTGAGCTCGCGCTCGAGGTTGGCGCCCTGGACCGGGCTCAGCTCCTCGTCGAAGACGACCAGCGTGGCGCCCGCATCCGCGACCGCCGCCCGGAGCTCCTCGACCTTGCCTTCGCCGATGAGCGTGGCTGGGTTGGGGGAGACGACGTGCTGGGAGACGCGCGCCACGACCTCGGCGCCGGCGGTGTCGACCAGCTGGGCCAACTCGTCGAGATGCTCGGTCATGGCCCGGGCATCCGCCGATCCCTTGCGCGGCGCCGCCACCAGCACCGCACGCTCGACCGGATCCCGGACAGTGATCAGTTCGCGAATGGGAAGACCGTCCTCACGGGGGTAATGGAACTCACGTTTCCTCCTGCTCCTGCTTCTGCCGGGCCCACCAGTCGAGCCGCTCGGCGACCTTCTTTTCGTATCCCATGCCTCCGGGAACGTAGAAGCTCGTTCCCCGGAGTGCCTCGGGCAGGTACTCCTGCGGCAGATAGGCCGTCGGCGAATCGTGCGCGTAGCGGTACCCCGCGCCGTAGCCAAGCTCCTTCATGAGCGGAGTGGGCGCGTTGCGCAGGTGGGCCGGCACCGGCGCCGCCGGCGAGCTGCGCGCCGCCTCCAGCGCCGCGCCGAGCGCGGCCTTGGCGCTGTTGGACTTGGGCGCCGTGGCCAGATAGATCGTCATCTCCGCCAGCGGAAGATACCCCTCGGGCGGCCCCAGCATGTGGAACGCGTCTCGCGCCGCCACGGCCAGAACCAGGGCGTTGGGATCGGCCAGCCCGATGTCTTCGGCGGCCATGGCGATCGCCCGGCGGAAGAGCGTCATCGGGTCCTCGCCCCCGTCCAGCATCCGCGCCATCCAGTACAACGCGCCCTGCGGGTCGCTGCCGCGCAGCGACTTGTGGTAGGCGGAGAGGAGGTTGTAGTGCTCCTCGCCCGTCTTGTCGTAGCGGGCGAACCGCTTCTGCATCGCCTCGCGCGCCAGCGCCACCGTGATCGCGCCGCCCGGACCGGCGTGCGTCGCGGCCGCTTCGAGCACGTTCAAGGCCCGGCGGGCGTCGCCGTCGGCCTCCTCCGCGATGAGCGCGAGCGCGTCCGCGTCCGCCGTGACCTCCATCCCGCCGAGCCCGCGCTCGCGGTCCGCCAGCGCGCGCTCGAGCAGGACGAGCGTGTCCGCCGCCCGTACCGGCTCCAGCACGAACACCCGGGTGCGCGAGAGCAGCGCCCCGTTCACCTCGAAGCTCGGGTTCTCGGTCGTGGCCCCGATCAGGCTCACCGTGCCGTCTTCGGCCGGCGGTAGGAGGCTGTCCTGCTGGGCCTTGTTGAGCCGGTGGATCTCGTCCACGAACAGGATCGTCTGCGGTCCGCCGCCGGCGAGCCGCGCCTTCGCCTGGGCCACGATCTCTCGGATGCGGGGGACGCCCTCGCTCACCGCGCTGAAGGGGACGAACGTGCGCCGGGTGGCGCCCGCGATCAGGTGCGCCAGCGTGGTCTTGCCCGAGCCGGGCGGGCCCCAGAAGATGAGCGACCCCCCTGCGCCCCGCTCGATGAGCACCCGGAGGGGCTTGCCCGGCCCGAGCAAGTGCTCCTGACCCACGAACTCGTCCAGGGTCCGCGGCCGCATCCGGTTCGCCAGCGGCTCCGCCTCCCGCGCCCCGGGGAAGAGCGAGGCCTCCTCGACGGTTCCACGCTTCTGGGCCATGGGGAAACCTAGACCGGCCGCCGCTGCGATGGGCGGATGACCCCGCAGCCCCGGGGCGTCACGCGAGCCAACGGGCCAGCAACCACTCGCTGAGGCCGAAGGCGGCCACGCCGCCGAAGAAGGCCGCGGCCGGAAGGCCGCGCCGACGCTGCTGGAACTCGGGCACGAGATTCGACGCGGCCACGTAGAGCGTCACCCCGGCGGCCAGCGCGAGCCCGTGCCGGGCGAGCGGCCCCACCGCCTCGGTAAGGGCCACGCCCAGCAGCGTGGTGAGGCCCAGGCCGGCCGCCGAGGCTACGGCCCGTGTCCGGCTCTGGCCGCCGGCGAGCATCATGCTCGAGATGGTGACACCCTCGGGCAGCTTGTGAACCAGGACGGCGAGAAAGAGGAGGACGCCCAGCCGCCCCGACACCAGGAACCCGCTGGCGATCGCCACCCCGTCGAAGAACGTATGGAGGGACAGCCCGACGAGCGCGGTCATGCCGGTCACGGCGCTCACCCGGTGGGTCTCCTCGCCGTAATGGAAGTGCGGTACCAGGACGTGCTGGGCCGCGTGGACGCCGAGGTAGCCGGCGAGCACGTACAACGCGGCATCCGGCCCCGCGCGGAACACCTCCGGCAACACCCCGAGGACCACGACGGCGATCATGAAGCCCGCGCCGAAGGCGATGCCGGCGTCGATGGCGTGCAGGCTCCGCTTCAGGTGCCGCACCACCGCCAGCGCCCCGATCAGATTGCCCGCGGCGGCGGCCAGGGCGAACAGTATGGGGCTCACGCGAGCTCTCGAACCAGCGCGGACAGGCGCTCGCGCGTGTTGAGCGACGGGTCGTCGAGCACCCGGTCGAGCAGCCGATCCAGCACCTCGCCCACGCGGGGGCCGGGCGCCACGCCCAACACCAGCAGATCGTGGCCGTCGAGCGCCAGCGCGCCCCGGGTCACCGGATCGCCGCGCCGCCGGATCTCGGCCACTTCCGGCGCCCACGGCGCGTCGGCGTCGTGGCGGAGGCGCCAGAGCGCCAGGAGATCGCCGGCCGCCGGGCCGCACGCCGCGAGCCAGCGCCGCACGCCCGCCGGCGATGGGTCCGCCGGCGCCGCCGGCGCGCGGGTTGCCGCCTCCGCGCGGGCGATCTCCGCGTTCTTGGCCCGGAGCCGCTGCAGCACCGAGGCCGGCGGCGAGCAAAGGAGAATGACGAGCAGGACCGGATCGCGCGGCGTGCGATCCAGCTCCGCCGTCCGCGGCGCGTCGGGGCCGAGCTCGGGCAGCCAGACCGCCGCGGCCCCGACCTCGCGCCACAGCTCCGCCAGATGAGCCACCGATCGCGCGGTCTTGAGCCCCTTGTACCACTCGTCGTGCACCCGCTCCGCCGAAAGCTGCGCCAGGCCGCCCGCCGCTGCGCGGGCGGCGTGCCACGTGGGCGGATCGATGGCGAAGCCGAAGCGGGCGGCGAAGCGGAGCGCGCGGAGGATGCGGAGGTAGTCCTCGCTGAACCGCTGGGCGGGATCGCCCACGGCTCGCACCACGCCGAGCTTGAGATCGGCCGCGCCGCCGAACGGATCGCGCCAGTCGTGCCGAAGCGGATGGTACGCGATGGCGTTGATGGTGAAGTCGCGCCGGGCCAGGTCTTCCTCGAGCGACGCTCCGTACGCCACGACGGCGTGGCGGCCGTCCGTGGTCACGTCCCGGCGGAACGTCGTCACCTCGTGCAGCACCCGCCCGCGATCGAGCACGCCGACCGTGCCGTACTTGAGCCCCACCGCGACCGTGCGCTTGCGCCCGAAAACCGCCTGGACCTGATCCGGGGTCGCCGAAGTGGCGAAGTCCACCGCGACGCGCAGGCTCTCCTCCGCCTCCGCCGGCGAGAGCAGCGCGTCGCGGATCGCCCCGCCCACGCACCACACCTCGTAGCCGGCGGCGTCGAGCACCCGCGGAATCTCGAGGACGTCGTCCGGGATGGCGAGCGATTCGGGAAACGGCATCGCGGAGGGACTCACGCCGCCGGGTAGGGCACGCCGGCCGAGAGGGAGAGGAGCAGCTCCATGCGCGCCTGCGAAGGCGTGCGGGGGCCCGCCGGCACTACCCCCATGGCCACCAGGCCGGCACCACCGCCCTCGAACGCATAGGCCGGCGCGACCGCGCCGCTGGCGCAGCGGCTGGCCAGCACGACCGGCTTGCCCTCGTCCAGCCAGCGCCGGACGGCGGGCACCACCCCCGGCGGAGCGTTCCCGGCGCCGAAGGCCTCGAGGACCAGACCGGCGTGAGTCGGACGCGCGAGATCCAGCAGCTCGCCCCGGTCACCGACGACCACGGGCACCAGGGCCACGCGCGCATCCAGCCCCCGCGCGGGAACCGGCGCGAGCGGCCGCGCGGGCGCCGAATACTCGACGCGCCCCCCGGTCACCCGGCCCACGGGCCGCCCATGGGGCGCCCCGAAGGCGTCGAGCCGCATGGTGTCCAGCTTCACCGCGTCCTGGCCCGCGAAGACGGACCCGGCAAAGACGACCATCGCGCCGCGCCCGGCGCTGGCTGGGCTCGCCGCCACCGCCGCCGCGTCCTGCAGATTCCGCGAGCCGTCCCACTCGGGATCGCCCGCGGTGCGCATGGCTCCGGTCAGGACGACCGGAACGAGCGGATCGAGCGTCCGGGCGAGCAGGTACGCCGTTTCCTCCAGCGTGTCGGTGCCGTGCGTGATCACGATCCCCTGCAGCCGCTCGCCGGCGGCGCTCGTCTGCAGCTCCCGCACGCGCTCCCGGAGGGCCCAGAGGCGCTCGGGACCCATGTGGGAGGCGGGGAGGCGGGCCCAGTTCTCGATGCGGTAGGGCGAAATCCGCTCGAGGCCCGGCACCAGCGCCACCAGGCGCTCGCCACCGTGCACGGGCACGTTGCCGCCGGCGGCGGCGTCGTGCTGCATCGAGATGGTGCCACCGGTGAAGAGCAGGTGGATCATGCGGCGCGGGCGCTCGGCCGGTGGGTCGGCGGGCTCATTCGTCGGCCGACCGAAGCAGCCGCCGGAGCCGCTGGAGCAACGAGGTCTTGAGCTCGAGCGGCTCGGCGAGCTGGGTCGGCTGGTCCGCGAGGATGGCCGCGGGGTTCCGGGTCGTGAGGAGCTCCGCTTGCGCCGCACCGCCGTGCTCCTCCAGCAGGCGGCGGCCCGTGAGCAGCATGCGCGCGTCCCCGTGATTGTCGGCGGCGAGGAGGTCGGCCAGCCCGGCGGAGACGAGCTGGCGCGCCCGGTCGCCCCGGCCCTGGGGCGAGAGCAAGGTGGTCGCGTCCACCTGCATGAGCGCGCCCATGCCCCGCCAGCGGTGCACCGCGTTCGCCGAGCAGCAGCTGTAGCGCTCCGGGTGTGCGAGCACGGGGACCAGCCCGAGCGAGACCACGTGCGCGAGCGCGTGGCTCACGGCCTCGCCCGCGACGAGACGGGGAAACTCCACCAGGATGTAGCGGGTCCCGCCGATCCGGACGCCGGGATGCGCCGCCGCCGCCTCGGAGAGCGGCCGGTCGAGCATCACCTCGGCGCCCCGCACGAGGCGCGGCAGGCGCGGCGCCGCGGCCGCGAGCCGCTCGAACGCCGCGTCGTGCCGGGCGGGGACCCCCTGCTCGGCACGCGTGGCGGTGAGGTGGGGCGTGAGGCAGACATCCGTCACGCCATGGCGGGCCATCTCGTGCAGCGCGGCGACGGCCTGCTCCACCGTGCGCGCGCCGTCGTCCACGGCCGGCAGCAGATGCGAATGGAGGTCGATCACGAGCGGGCCTGGTGGGCCCGGAGAATGTCTCCCGCGAGCCGCCCGAGATCGGCCGGGGCGTGCTCGGCCCGGGCGAGCAGGGCGAGCGTCACCAGCGCGTCCGCGGCCAGGAGGTCGAGCGCCACGGACCGATCGCCCGGCGCGGCGAGGACGCGCTCGAGAGCCGCGCCGCCAGCCCGCGCCAGCGTATCCGCGAGACCGGACCCGGGAGGAGCTGCCTCCGCGTATGCCCTGACCCGGCGCCGCAGCGCGTCCGGGGCCCGGGCGGTGTGCTGGTCGAGCCACGGACCAAGCGTCGAGGCGGCGGGCTCGCGCGCCGTCAACCGCCGTTCCCGAGCCAGGCGGCGACGACCGCGGGGGTCCGGGCCCGCGCCTCGGGCAGGCGGGCCGGATCGCCCGCGCCGGCCGACGCAAAATGCGGGCGGCCGCCCCCCTTGCCGCCGCTGATGGCGGCGATCCGATTCACGAGGTCGCCGGCCTTGCGCCCCGCGCTCACGAGGTCGTCGCTCAGCGTCACGTGGATCGCGCCGCGGCCCGCGGTGCCGAAGAGGACCAGCACCGCCTGGCGCTTTCCCTCGCGAAAGCTGTCGGCGATCTGCCCCAGCTCGGCGCGGTCCTCCGTTTGCGTTTCCGCGATCGTGAGCTGGACGCCGTCGACCTGCACCACCTCGCCCTGGGTGGCGGTCGTTCCGCCCGAGCGCAGCGCCTCCTGGAGCCGGGCCTCGAGCCGCTGCCGCTCTTCCAGCAGCTGCTCCACCTTGCGGGCGACGTGCTCGGGCTGGGCCCGCAGCCGCTCGGCCACGCCCGCGAGCCGGTCGTCGAGGTCCTGGAGCACGGCGTAGGCGCCGGGCCCGGTGACGGCCTCGATCCGGCGGACGCCCGCCGCCACCCCGCCCTGCCCGGTGAACCGGAAGAGGCCGATCTGCCCGGTGCTCCGGACGTGGGTGCCGCCGCACAGCTCGATGGAGTCGCCCATCTGCACCACCCGCACCACGTCGCCGTACTTCTCGGAGAAGAACGCCATGGCGCCCAGGTCGAGGGCGTCACGGTAGGGCATCTGCCGGGTCGTGGTCTCGTAGTTGGCCCAGATCTGCTCGTTCACGTCGCGCTCGATGGCGCGGAGCGTTTCGGCGTCGATCGGCCCGAGATGGGTGAAGTCGAACCGCAGGCGCTCGGGCTCCACCAGCGAGCCCGCCTGGCCCGCGTGCTTGCCGAGGTGCCGGCGCAGCGCCAGGTGCACGAGATGGGTGGCGCTGTGGTTCCGCTCGATGTTGCGCCGGCGGGGCGCGTCCACCATGGCCTCCACCGCCGTGGGCTCGAACGTCTCGCCGAAGCTCCCGGCCACGACGGTGCCTTTGGCGGGATCCTTCCGGACCTCGTCCACCTCCAGCGTCCAGCCCTCCCCCGCGATGGACCCGATGTCGCTCACCTGGCCGCCCGACTCGGCGTAGAACGGGTTCTCCCGGAGGACCAGCTCCACCCGCGGGCCCGCCTGCCGAAAGGCGAGCAGGTCAGAGTCGGCCTCGGTGGTCTCGTAGCCGACGAACTTCTGCTTGCCGCGCTTTAGACTCTTCCAGGCTCCCGGCTGCTTCACGCGTACCGCAGGGCCCTTGCCCACCTGGCGCTTCTGCCCGTCCTCGCGCTCGGTGAGGTGGAAGCGGTCCGGCCCTTTCACGTCGCGCGCGGCCGCCCGCGAGCGCGCCCGCTGCTCCGCGAGCGCGCGATCGAAGCCATCCAGGTCAACAGCGACCCCGCGCTCGCCCGCGATGATCTGGGTCAGGTCGATCGGGAAGCCGAAGGTGTCGTACAGCTTGAACGCCTCGTCGCCCGGAATCACGGTCGTCCCGTCGGCGAACATCTCCTCCAGCCGCCGGAGGCCGCCCTCGATGGTCTCGAGGAACCGCGTTTCCTCCGCCCGGGTGGTGTCGTGGATGTGCCGGGCGTGGGTCACGAGCTCGGGGTACACGCCGCCCAGCTCGGCCACCACGACGTCGGTGAGCGGGGCCAGCGTCGGCTCGCGCCGGCCCAGAAGCCACGCGTGGCGCACGGCCCGGCGGAGAATCCGGCGCAGGACATAGCCCCGGCCTTCGTTGCCCGGGTAGACACCGTCCGCGAGGAGGAAGCTCACCGCGCGCGCATGGTCCGCGAGCACGCGGTAGGACGCGCGGTGCGGCGCATCCCGATCGTAGCTCGCGCCTACGAGCGCGCCCACCCGCTCGAGGAGCGGCTGGAACAGATCGGTGTGGAAGTTGTCGTCCTCGCCCTGCATGACCGCGGCGATCCGCTCCAAGCCCGCGCCCGTGTCGACCGAGGGCCGGGGGAGCGGCGTGAGCGTGCCGTCGGCCGCGCGGTCGAACTGCATGAACACGAGGTTCCAGATCTCGAGGAAGCGCCCTTCCTCGGCCAGCCGCTCGAACTCGGCCTGGGGCACGACGTCGCCGGCGGACCCGCCTCCCGGCGCCCGGGGCCAGTCGAGGTCCACGTAGATCTCGGTGCACGGCCCGCAGGGACCGGTGTCGCCCATCTGCCAGAAGTTGTCCTTGTCGCCCAGCCCGTAGATGCGGTGGTCGGGCAGCCCGGCGATCTCGCGCCAGAGGGCGCGCGCTTCCTGGTCGCTGTGGTGGACGGTGACGCGCAGCCGCTCGGGCGGGAGGCCCAGCCAGGCCTGGCCGGTGACGAACTCCCAGGCGAACGCGATTGCGTCGCGCTTGAAATAGTCGCCGAAGGAGAAGTTGCCCAGCATCTCGAAGAAGGTGTGGTGCCGCTTGGTGTGGCCCACCTGCTCGAGATCGTTGTGCTTCCCGCCGGCGCGCACGCACTTCTGGCAGGTCGTTGCGCGGGTGTAGTCCCGCCGCTCCTGGCCCAGGAAGACCCGCTTGAACTGGACCATGCCGGCGTTGGTGAACAGGAGCGTCGGATCGTCCTTGGGCTCCAGGGACGAAGAAGGCACCTCGCGGTGCCCCCGGGCAACGAAGAAATCGAGGAACAGACGTCTGATCTGGGCGGAGCGCATCGGCCAGAATATAGGCGGGCGCTCCGGGATCAGCTATCAGCTACCGGAGCGCGCCCGCGACCGCCTCCAGCGCCTCGCTTCCCGTGAAGCCCCGCCGGGCGAGGAACGCCAGGAGCCGGCGGCGCTTGGCGGGCCGCGGCAGGTTGCCGAGCTGCGCGGCGCGCTTGGCAGCGAGCGCCGCCGGGAGCGCGCGGCGGTCAGCCTCCGCCGGCCATTGTTCGGTGATGGCGGCGTCCACGAGGGGCCGGGCCACGCCCAGGGCCAGCAGATCGCGCGCGAGGCGGGCGGGACCGCGGCCGCGCTCGGTCCGCGTGGCGACGTAGTGCCGGGCGAACGCCGCGTCATCGAGCAGTCCCGCCCGCTCCGCGCGCGCCAGTGCGTTTTCCACGGCCTCCGCGGCGAGACCGCGCCGCAGGAGCCGGCGGGCGAGATCGGCCCGGGCGTGCGGCCGGCGCTCGAGCGCGCGCAGGACCGTGCGGTAGGCGGCCTCCGCATCCGCGGCCCGGGCCAGCCGCTCGGCCGTGGCATCCGCCAGGGGGCCGCCCGGCTCCAGCCCCGAGGCGGCCGCGGTGTCAACTGTGGCGAACGCGCGGCCGTCCACCAGGACGCGCACGCTGCCGGGCCGCCGCGGATCCGGCTCGAGCGCCGTGACGATCACCCTACTCGTCCTCCTCCGGCCCCGCCCCCGCTCCCACGCCCGCGACCGCCTTCATGCCCAGCACCTCTTTCACCTTGGCCTCGACCTCCGCCATGAGCGCCGGGTTGTCGCGCACGAAGAGCTTGGCGTTCTCCCGGCCCTGCCCGATGCGCTGGTCGCCGTAGGAGTACCACGCGCCCGACTTCTGGATGATGCCCGCTTCGGCGGCGAGATCCACCAGGAGCGCGGTGTGGCTGATCCCCTCGTCGAACATCACGTCGAACTCGGCCTGCCGGAACGGCGGCGCCACCTTGTTCTTCACCACCTTCACCCGCACGTGGCTGCCGATGACCGCCTCGCGCTCCTTGACCGGGCCGATGCGGCGGATGTCGAGCCGGAGCGACGCGTAGAACTTGAGCGCCTTGCCGCCGGTGGTGGTCTCCGGGTTGCCGAACATCACGCCGATCTTCTCGCGCAGCTGGTTGATGAAGACGACGGCGCAGTTGGAGCGGTTGATGGCGCCCGCGAGCTTCCGCAGCGCCTGGCTCATGAGCCGCGCCTGGAGCCCGACGTGGCTGTCGCCCATCTCGCCTTCGATTTCCGCCTTGGGGACGAGCGCGGCGACCGAGTCCACGACGACGAGGTCCACCGCGCCCGAGCGCACCAGGATCTCGACGATCTCGAGCGCCTGCTCGCCGGTGTCGGGCTGGGAGACCAGGAGGTTCTCGACGTCCACGCCCAGCTTCTTGGCGTACTCGATGTCGAGCGCGTGCTCGGCGTCCACGTAGGCGGCGACGCCGCCGGCCTTCTGCACGTTGGCGACGAGATGGAGAGAGAGGGTGGTCTTGCCGGACGATTCCGGTCCGTAGATCTCGGTGATGCGGCCGCGGGGCACCCCCCCGACGCCGGTGGCGGCGTCGAGGTTGATGGCGCCGGTGGGGATGGCGGCGACCCGCACCCGCGGCGAATCGGCCCCCATGCGCATGATGGAGCCCTTGCCGAGCTGCTTCTCGATCTGGGAGATGGCCAGGCCCAGGGCTTTGCGGCGATCGTGATCGAGCTTGGTCTCTTCGGCAGCCATGGGTGACCTCGGTATCGATGTGGATGATTTTGCTACACTGATATACTGACAGCCAAGCTAATGCCGAACACTTCCCGAATCAAGAGTGCGCCGGTGGATGATTTTGATCCATCCTAGATTCTCCAGGCATCCGCCACATGCTCCACCACCGTCCGCTCCCGCCCCTCCCGCACGCTCACGAGATCGAACCGGCAGATGTCTCCCCGCCGCCCGTACCGCGCCAGCCAGCAGGCGGCCACCCGCGCCAGGATCATTCGCTTGCGGAGGCTCACCGCCTCCGCCGGCGCCCCGCAGCGGACGCCTCCCCGGCTCTTCACCTCGACGAAGGCGACGATCCGGTCCCGCCGGGCCACGAGGTCCAGGTCGTGCCGGCCGAGGCGGAAGCGGTGCGCCTCGATCCGCCAGCCGCAGGCCGTGAGATAGGCCAGCGCCGCCAGCTCCCCGCGGAGACCGCGGCGGTGGCGGCGGTCGCGCCACTCGGCGATGGGGACGAAACGCTTTCCGGTTGGCACGGTGGCGAAGATGGCGCGGCCGCCCCTGGGGAGCGGGATCGTTTCGGCGCGCGCGGCACCCTTACTGCTCGCGCCGCCCCACCGCTGCGCCGGGGAATACCCTATTTGTCGGGCAGCTGGGGGAGGCGTATGCGCTGGCGGGGCGGGTCGGGAGGGCGCGGCATATCCTGCGTCAGCTCGAGGAGCTGTCCCGGGAGCGATACGTGTCGCCGTACCACCTGGCGTACGTGTACACCGGGCTCGGCGACTACGATCGGGCGATGGACTGCCTGGAGGCCTACGCCGAGCGGGCGGGCTCGATCTACGGCATCAAAGGGTCGTTCCGTTCACGCCGCTCCACTCGCACCCCAGGTCCACGGCCCTGCTGAAGAAGATGAACCTGTCCTGAGCCCGGCGGGCGTCTACGAGCAGTACTCCTCCACCTGCTCGATCCCGATGCGCACGTCCCGCGGCTTGCTCCCGTTCTGCGGGCCCAGGATCCCCGCCTCCTCCAGCTGATCCATCAGCCGGGCCGCACGGCCGTACCCGATGCCGAGCTTGCGCTGGAGCAGCGAGGTGGACCCGCCCTGGTTCTGCACGCAGGCGACCGCCGCATCCTTGAAGAGCGGATCGCGCTCGGAGGGGTCCAGCCCCTCCTCGCCGCCGCCCTCGCCCGCCTCGGTGTCGGGCACCTCGTCCAGGATGTTGCTCTCCACCGGCTCCGCCACCCCCCGCTCGCCCCGCTCGGCCACCCACTTGCGGTAGCGCTCCATCAGCCGCTCGCTCTCCTCGGTGCCGATGTAGGCGCCCTGGAGCCGCATCGGCTCGCTCTTGCCCGGCTCAAGGAAGAGCATGTCGCCCTTGCCGAGCAGCGCTTCCGCCCCGTTCTGGTCGAGGATGGTGCGGCTGTCCACCTTCTGCGCCACCCGGAAGGCGATGCGACTGGGGAAGTTGGCCTTGATGAGGCCGGTGATCACGTTGACCGAGGGGCGCTGCGTCGCCACGATGAGATGGAGCCCCACCGCGCGGGCCTTCTGCGCCAGCCGAGCGAGCGGCGCCTCGATCTCCGCCTGCACCGTCATCATGAGGTCGGCCAGCTCGTCCACCACCAACACGATGAGTGGCAGCTTGCCCTGGGAATACGCCTCGTCCAGGGCGGCGGGCGGGCTGTCGGGAGGCTCCGCCGCGATGTCGGTGAGCGTGATCTTCCGCGGGCCCGGATTTCGGAGCGGCTTCCCGTCCAGCACCTTGCGGTTGA
>Ga0187823_10000052_pt1 | contig 23709 bp, 21 predicted proteins | sample NC_wetland_sal_i_12_FD_132968 | JGI IMG/M metagenome (GOLD analysis project Ga0187823, IMG submission 132968) | Wetland sediment microbial communities from Neuse River Estuary, North Carolina, USA - SourceSoil_3 | ecosystem: Environmental > Aquatic > Freshwater > Wetlands > Sediment | place...
CCCGCCGCGTTCCGCAGCGTGGTGCGTCCCCTGGCGGCGACCGCCGCCATGAGGGCATTCTCGGTCCCGGTGACGCTGGGCTCGTCGAGGAAGATGTCGCCGCCCCTGAGCGCCTTGGCCTCGAGCTCGTAGCGGTCGCCCACCGTGACCGACGCGCCGAGCTGCTCCAGCGCGAGGAAGTGGGTGTCGACCCGGCGGCGCCCGATGACGTCGCCGCCGGGCGGGGGGAGGATCACGTGGCCGAAGCGCGCGAGCAGCGGTCCCGCCAGCAGGATGGACGCGCGGATCCGGGCGCACAGCTGCGGGTCGAGGGGCTTGGGCCGCGCCCCGGCCGTATCCACGCGCACGGTGTTGGCCGCCGTCCATTCGACGCTCGAGCCCAGGTCGGCGAGCAGCGCCAGCATGGTTTCGACGTCGCGGATGCGCGGGATGTTGTCGAGCGTGACGGGCCCGTCCGCCAGCAGCGTCGCCGCAAGGATCGGGAGGGCCGCGTTCTTGTTGCCCGCGGGCCGGATCGTTCCCCTGAGGGGGCGGCCGCCGCGGACCGAGAAGCGCAAAGGCATGGCCAAAGCTGGACAGGGCCCGAGGGGGCGTCAATGGCGTCGGCGCATTAACTTTCAGATTCCTGTACCCTCGGGCGGAGTCGGTCGGCCATGCTCCTGATCCTCGCGTTGCTGCAGGCGGTCGGCGGGCCCGGATGGGTCGGCCCGGTCGTGGCGGTTTCGTTGCTGGTGGTGGCGCTGGCCTTCCTCGGCATCGCCGTCGGCATCCTCATCGTCGCGTCGCGGCTGATCGAGCCGGTGCACCAGCTGAGCCGGGTCATCCAGAGCCTGCAGGAGGATCTGGCGGGGGCGCTCAAGGGGATCCGCCAGGTCACCGAGCAGAGCCAGGACCTGCTGTCCGTCGTGCGCAACGAGGCCGGCGCGTTCGCCCACACGAGCCGGCGGCTCCGCCGCCAGGTGGTGAGGGGCGCCGAGCGGATCCAGACCCGTCTCACCGACCTCGAGACGCTGTACGACGTGGTCCACGAAGAAGTGGAAGAGACCGCGCTCGACGTCGCGGCCGCGCTGCGCACGGTGCGCACGGGCAGCGGCGTGCTCGGACGGATCCGCCGCCTGCTCGTGCCCCGGCGCCGATGAGCGGGCGCCGCCTCGCCGCCGCACTCGTCGCCGTCGGACTGCTAGTCCTGGTCCTGCCGGCGGACGCCCACGCCTGGACTCCCGGTACGCACATCTATCTCGCCGAATCGGTGCTCGGCCACCTGCGCCTGCTGCCGGCCGGGGTGGCCGATCTGCTGCGGGCGTTTCCTTTCGACTTCCTCTACGGCAACATCGCGGCCGACTCGTCCATCGCAAAGAAGTACGCGCCGGTGGGGCGGCACTGCCACTTCTGGCACGTGGGCCAGGAGATCCACGACCTCGCGCCCAGCGATGCCCTGCGGGCGTTCGGCCTGGGATACCTCGCCCACCTCGCGGCAGACTCGGTCGCCCATAACTACTTCGTTCCCCGGCAGCTGATGATCACCAGCAGCACGGCGTCGTTCGGGCACTCGTACTGGGAGACCCGGGTCGAGCTGCATCTGGGCGATGCCTACGCCAAGGCGGCGAAAGACGTGATCCTGCTGAACCATGTCCAGGCGGACCAGCACCTCGACCGGATCATCTCGCCGACCCTCTTCAGCGTGCGCACCAACCGACGGCTGTTCCGGGGCCTGGTGCGGCTGACCGAGACCGACAGCTGGCAGCGCGCCGCCCAGGCCGCGCGCGAGGTGAGCCGCTGGGACCTCGGCGACGACGACGTCGAGCGCCATCTCGGGCTCTCGTTCGACTACGTCGTCGACGTGCTCGCCGACCGGAACCCGGCGGCCCGCCACCTCGACCCCTCCGGCGAGGTGCCGCTCGCCACCGCGAAGGAACGGCGGCGCCAGGCGCTCCGGGATCTGGGCCGCAGGAACCGCGGCCGCCTCCACGAGCTCGCCGAGGAAGCGTTCGGTCTCCCGCCGGCGCCGCTGGTTTCGTGGCCCGCGCTCGAGAACCGGCTGCCGTGGCGCCAGCCCGAGAGTGCGGCGCCGTCGCCGCGCCTGCTCGCCGCCTCGGACGGGTGATTCGCCGAGCTGCGGCGCCGGTGGCCGGCCTCTGGCTCGCCGCCTCTCTCGCCGCGCAAGCCCCATCCTCCTTCACCGTCGGGACCGACCCCGCCACGCTGGTGCGGGGAACGGTCGGTGTGATCACCGTCCACCCGGCTCCCGGGAGCGATGTCGCCTCGCTCGGAGGCCGGGCCGCGGACGAGCCGCTCCACTTCGAGCCCGCGCCCGGCGGCGGGTTCGCGGCGTTGATCGGCGTGCCGATCGAGGGCCCGGACTCATTGGTCGTAACGCTCTTTCCCGCCCGCGCGGCAGCCGGCGACACCGTCGCCGTGACGCTCCGCGTGACCGAGGGCTCCTACCGCCGCGAGCGGCTGTCGGTCGCGCCTAAGTACGCAAAGCCGGACACCGCGGAGCAGCGCCGGATTCTGGAGGAAATCGCGATGGCGCGGTCCATCTCGGTGCGGGCGCACGAGACGCCGAGGCTCTGGTCCGCGGCGTTTCGCCCGCCCCGATCCGGCCGGGTCACGAGCCCGTTCGGCACGGCCCGCGTGCTCAACGGCGAGGTGCAGAGCCGGCACCTCGGCACCGACTTCGCCGGCGCGGTGGGCGCCCCGGTCCGCGCGGCGAACGCCGGCGTCGTGGCGCTGGTGGGCCAGTTCTATCTGGCGGGGAACGTGGTCTACGTGGACCACGGGGAGGGACTGGTGACCGGGTACTTCCACCTGAGCCGGGTGGAGGTCGCCGAGGGCGATACCGTGGCCCGGGGGCAGATCATCGGACGGGTCGGCCAGAGCGGCCGGGTCACGGGTCCGCACCTGCACTGGATAGCCCGGTACGGGCACATCACGGTGGACCCGATGAGCCTGTTGGGACTGCGGAAGAGGTCAGAGGTGAGAGGTGAGAGGTGAGAGGGCCCCCCCTCGGAGTCCCTCCTACTTGCCGTTGAGGCGGTCCACCAGAACCGGCTGCACCCCCTTGGGATCAGCCTTCCCCTGGCTCTTCTTCATCACTTGCCCCACGAAGAAGCCGATCAGCTTGGCTTCGCCCGCGCGGTAGCGTTCGACTTCCTTCGGGTACGCGGTCAACACTTCATCCACCCACCCGGCGAGCGCCCCGGTGTCGCTCACCTGGGTGAGCCCGAGGGCCTCGGCGACGGCGCGGGTGGACCCCGCGGACGGATCGGCGAGCCGGGGACTCGCGAACACCTTCTTCGCGGCCTGGTGGCTGACCACGTTGCCCGCCACGAGCGCGATGAGCTCGGCCAGCCGGGCGGGGGGCACGGCGAACCGGCCGACCTCGTTGTATCCCGTCATCGCGTCGCCCATCACCCAGTTCGCCGCGGTCCGGGCGTCGGCGCCGGCGGCGACGACGGCCTCGAAGTAGTCGGCGATCACCCGATGGCCGGCGAGCACCCGCGCGGCATCGGCCGGCAGGGCGTAGGCCTGCACGAGCCGGTCGCGCTTGGCGTCGGGCAGCTCGGGCAGCGCCGCCCGCTGCTCCTCCACCCAGGCGCCCGTCAGCACCAGCGGGGGCAGGTCGGGGTCGGGGAAGTAGCGGTAGTCGTGGCTCTCTTCCTTGGACCGAAGGAGCTTGACCTGGCCGGTCCCGGCGTTGAAGAGCAGCGTGGACTGCACCACCCGCTGCCCTGCCTCGAGCAGTGCCACCTGGCGGTCGCGCTCGGCCTCGAGCGCCCGCTCGACGTTGGCGAAGCTGTTCAGGTTCTTCACCTCGCACTTCGTCCCCAGGTTCGGATCGCCCGAGCGGCGCACGGAGAGGTTGGCGTCCACCCGGAGGCTCCCCTGCTCCATGCTGCAGTCGCTCACTTCGGCGTACACGAGGATCTGCTTGAGCGTAGTGAGATAGGCCCGCGCCTCCGCCGGAGAGCGGATGTCGGGCTCGCTCACGATCTCGGCCAGCGGAGTGCCCGCGCGGTTCAAGTCCACGGCGGTCTTTCCGGGGAAGCGGTCGTGCAGGAGCTTGCCGGCGTCCTCCTCCACGTGCAGCCGGGTCACGCCGCAGCGAATGCGGCCCCGGTCGGGCGAATCGAACGCGATCGACCCGCCGACGGCGAGCGGCTCGTCGAACTGCGAGATCTGATAGCCCTTGGGCAGATCGGGATAGAAGTAGTTCTTCCGGGCGAACACGCTCCGCCTCTGCACGGAGCAGCCGAGCGCGAGCGCGGCGCGGGCAGCGAGGCGGATGGCCTGGCCGTTGGGAACCGGCAGGGCGCCCGGCAGGCCGAGGCATACCGGGCACACGTTGGTGTTGGGGGGATCGCCGAACGCGGTGGAGCAGCCGCAGAACATCTTGCTCCGGGTGAGGAGCTGGACGTGCACCTCGAGCCCGATGACGGTCTCCCAGCTCATCAGCGCACCTCCTCCTCGGGGCGGAGCACCCGCTCCAGCGCCCCCGCCACCGCGAGCATGCGCGCCTCCTCGAAATCGGGCGCGATGAGCTGCGCGCCGATCGGGAGCCCCGCGTCCCGCCCCACCGGCAGGCTCAGCGCCGGCAACCCGGCGAGGTTCACGGGACAGACGAAGATATCGGCCAGGTACATCTGCACCGGATCCTCGGTCTTCTCCCCGGCCTTGAACGGCGGCGTGGGCGTGGTGGGTGTGAGCAGGAGGTCCACCCCGCCGCCGAAGGCACGCTGAAAATCCTGAGCGATGAGCGCGCGCACCGTCTGGGCTTTCCGGTAGTAGGCGTCGTAGTAGCCTGCGCTCAGCACGTAGGTCCCGATCAGGATCCGCCGCCGCACCTCGGGGCCGAACCCCTCTCCGCGGGTGGCCCGGTAGAGCGCGCGGATATCGCCCTCCGGGCCGACCTTCCGGCGGCCGTAGCGCACCCCGTCGTAACGGGCCAGGTTGGCCGCCGCCTCCGCGGGCGCGATGATGTAGTAGGTGGGAACGGCGTACTTCGAGTACGGGAGGGAGACCTCCCGCGTCTCCGCGCCCAGCGCCCGCAGCGCCTTGATGGCGCGGTCGAGGCCGGCGCGGACGCCGGGGTGCAGGTCCGCCGGGAAGTACTCCTTCGGCAGGCCGACCTTGAGCCCCTTGAGATCGGCGCGGGGCGGCGCGGCCGCGAGCGGCGCGGAGCCTGGCTTGGTGGTGGCATCGAGCGGGTCCGGCCCGGCCATCACCTCGAGCACCCGGGCCGCGTCGTCCACCGTCTTCCCGAACACCGAGATGCAGTCGAGCGAGGAGCCGAAGGCCACGAGCCCGTACCGGCTCACCCGGCCGTAGCTCGGCTTCACGCCGACGACCCCGCAGAAGCTCGCGGGCTGCCGCACCGAGCCGCCGGTCTCGGAGCCGAGCGCCGCCCGCACCACACCCGCCGCGACCAGCGCCGCCGATCCGCCGGATGAGCCGCCCGGTACCCGGGAGGGATCGAGCGGGTGCCGCACCCGCCCGTAGGCCGAGTGCTCGGTGGACGAGCCCATGGCGAACTCGTCGAGGTTGGCCTTGCAGGCCACCATCGCGCCGGCGGCGCGGAGCCGCGCCACCGCGGTCGCCGTGAAGGGCGAGACGTAGCCCTCGAGAATGCGCGACGCGCACGTGGTCGGCGCGTCGGTGGTCACGATGTTGTCCTTCACCGCGACCGGCAGCGCGTGCAGCGCTCCGCGCGCCGGCAGCGCGTCCACCCGGGCCGCCTCGGCGTTCAGCGCGTCCTGCGACCAGTGGAGGGTGGCGTTCAGCCCTTCAGCCTGGGCGAGGCGCGCGCCCGTCTCGCGGGCGACCTCGGCTGCGGTCACAGGTCCTCCATGGCCCCGTGCCGCGGCACGAGGAAGAACCCGTCGGCGAATTCGGGCGCGAGCGCGGCGGGGGGACGGGCCAGCGGGACCGGGTTCACCACGTCCTCGCGCAGGGGGGTCGCGGCGGGGCCGGCCAGGAACGGCTGCACCTTCGCCGTGGACGGCACGTCGTCGAGCTGCGCCACGTAATCCACGATCCGGTTGAATTGCTCCACCAGCTTCGGCAGCTCGTGGTCGTCCACGCCGATCTCCGCCAGCTTCGCCACGTGCAGGACTCCGTCCGGCCCGATGTTCATGCGCTCTCCCAGTCGCGCTCGAGGCCGGCGTAGGCCACGAGCAGTTGCTTGACGCCGACCTCGGCGTCGTCGAAGGCCACCTCGACCTTGAGGTCCCGGCCGCCCCCGCTCAACCCGCGGATCGTCCCGCTGCCGAAGCGGCGATGGCGCACGCGCTCACCCTTGAGGAGGCGCGGCGCGTCCTGCGACGCGTCCTCGACAGCCGCCTCGGCCGCGCGGGCCGCCGGCGGGCGGCTCGGCTCCCGCGCCTCCCACCGATGCCGGCCGGCGCCGGAGCGCGCGTCCCAGCCCGGCGCCCACAGCGCATTGGTGCGCCGCTCCTCCACGATGGCCGGCGGCAGGGCGCGGAGGAAGGCCGAGGGGATCCCGGGGCGGAGCTCGCCGCCCCGGCGCCGGGCGCGCGCCCACGTGAGATACAGCTTGTCCTTGGCGCGCGTGAGCCCGACGTAGCAGAGGCGCCGCTCCTCTTCCAGGCCGTCGGGCTGCTCTTCGGCGCGCGCGAGCGGGAAGAGCCCGTGCTCCAGACCCGCCAGGACCACGACCGGCCACTCGAGGCCCTTCGCGGTGTGCAGGGTCATCAGGGTCACGCCCTCCTCGGCGCCGACGACGGTGTCATTGGCCGTGAGGAGCGCGGCCTCGGCCAGGAACCGTTCCAGCGGCGTGGAGGGGTCTTCCCCATCGGGCGCGACGACCTCCGACCACTCCGCCGCGCTCGCGATCAGCTCCCGCACGTTCTCCCAGCGGTCGGCGCCTTCCGGACCTTCGGCGAGCAGCCAGGCCTCGTAGTCGAGCGCCCGCACCAGCTCCTCGAGAATCTCCGCCGGCGCCAGCGTGGCGGCCCGGGCGCGGAAGCCGTCCACCAGCTCCGTAAAGCGGCGGAACGCCTCGCGCACGTTGGGCCGGAGGTCCGCGATCCGGTCGGCGATCCGGGCCGTCTCGAGCAGCGGCTGGCTCCACTGCTGGGCCGCGCGCCCGAGGGCGGCGACGCTGGAGTCGCCGAGGCCCCGACGCGGCACGCCGACGGCGCGGAGGAAGGCCTCGTCGTCGGCCGGATTGGCGATCAGCCGGAGGTAGGCGAGCAGGTCCTTCACCTCCCGCCGCTCGTAGAAGCTGATCGCGCCCACGAGCCGGTAGGGCACGCCCGCCCGGCGGAACGCCTCCTCGAGCGCGCGCGACTGCGCGTTGGTCCGGTAGAGCACGGCCATCTCGCCGTAGACCCAGTCGCCCGCGTGGGCCCGGCGCTCGAGCTCGCGGACGATCCACTCGGCCTCGTCCCGCTCGTCGGCGGCCGCGACGACGGTGACCGGCTCACCGCCCTGCCGCAAGGTGCGGAGAGTCTTGCCCAGCCGTCCCTTGTTCTCGGCGATGACGCTGTTGGCGACGTCGAGTACGACCTGGGTGGAGCGGTAGTTCTCCTCCAGCCGGACCATCCGGGTGCCGGGGAAGTCGCGCTGGAATTCGCGCATGTTGCGCACGTCGGCCCCGCGCCAGCCGTAGATGGACTGATCGTCGTCGCCCACCGCGGCGATGTTGCCGTGGGCCCCCAGTCGCCGGATGAGCTGATACTGCGCCTTGTTGGTGTCCTGGAACTCGTCCACCAGCACGAACGCGAACTTGTGCCGGTACGCCTCCAGCCGCTCGGGGTGCCGGTCGAACAGCGTGAGCGGGTGCAGCAGGAGGTCGTCGAAATCCATCGCATTGGCGGCGCGCAGCGCCGGTCCGAGGGCTGCGAAGACGTCCGCCGCCACCTGCGCCAGGCGATCGAAGGGCGAGCCTTGTCCGAGCGCGGCGGGCTCGAGCATCCGGTTCTTGGCGTGGGAGATCAGCGACGCGACCGCGCGCGGCGCGAACAGCTTGGTCGAGTGGCCGCGCTGCTCCATCAGCCGCTTCACCAGCCCGAGGCGGTCGTCCTCGTCGTAGATGGTGAACCGGCGGGTGAACCCGAGGAGCTCGGCCTCCCGCCGGAGCAGCCGCGCGGAGAGCGAGTGGAAGGTCCCGATCCAGAGGCCCGACGGATCGCGCGAGAGCAGCCGCCCGATCCGCTCCTTCATCTCCCCGGCCGCCTTGTTGGTGAACGTGACGGCGAGAATCCGCTCGGGAGGCACGCCGTGGCGCTCGATCAGGCCGGCGATCCGGGTGGTGAGCACGCGGGTCTTGCCGGACCCGGCGCCCGCGAGGACGAGCAGCGGCCCCTCGACGTGCTCGACCGCCTCCCGCTGGGCGGGGTTCAGCCCCCGGGTCCAGTCCGGGGCGTCGGCCAGGTCGCTCAGGCCGGCGTCTCGGCCAGCGGAATGCGAATGAGGAAGCACGTGCCCTTGTCGCTCGGTTCGAGAGCCAGCTCGCCGTGGTGCGCTTCTTCGACGACGCGGCGGGAGAGGGCCAGACCGATCCCCCAGCCGCCGCGTTTGGTGGTGATGCCGGGCTCGAAGATGTCCCGCCGGATCTCTTTCGGAATCCCGGGACCGTCGTCCAGCACCCGGATCGCCGCAGTCCGCTCGTCGCTCTCCACCCGGAGAATAATCGTGCCCGAGCGCCCCTGCAGCGCGTCGATGGCGTTCTTCACGAGCGCCTCCAGCGCCCACTCGAGCAGCACCGGATCGCCCAGCACCATCGGGCCGGCCCCGGGCGCCTCCACCCGGAGCTCGATCTGGTTCGCCCACTTGGGAAGCCGGGGGCGAAAGTAGCCCGCCACCCGGTCGGCCAGCGCCCCGAGCCCGATGGGCTCCCGGGCCGCGGGGTTGCCGATGCGCTCGAACCGCCGGGCCACCCGGTCCAGCCGCTCGGCGTCCGCCGAGAGGAACTCGGCCAGGGAGGGCGGCGCCTCGGGCAGCGAGCGGATGCGTTCGATCCAGCCCTGCAGGCTCGTGAGCGGCGTACCCATCTGGTGCGCCGCTTCGCGGGCCATCGCCACCCAAAGCCGGTCGCGCTGCGCGTTCATGGCGCTCCGGTACGCGAAGACCGCGACCCCCACCATCACCGCGATCGTGAGGGCCTGGAGCAGCACCAGTACCGTCAGCTGGAATCGCGCCGGCGGCACGCCGTAATGCACCGACCCGATGGTCGAGTCCACGACCGGCTGGCTTTGGCGGTCGAGCCGGGACACGAACTGCTGCAAGCGCGGGTCGTCGAGGCTGGCGTTGAACGGCAGGTTGTCGTATGAGGTGACCCGTCCCGCTGCGTCGGTTACGACCAGGGGAATGCCGGAGGCCCGCACCTGCTCGCCGAGCCGCAGCAGCGCCTCCAGCTCGGCCCCGGGCCGGGAGCTGTTGAGCCCGGTGAGCACCTCGGAATAGAACCGGCTCGTAGTCTCGGCATCCTCCCGGAAGTGCCGCACCACGAGCCAGCCGGTGCCGAGACTCAAGCCGGTGAGCAGCGCCACGAGCCCGACCACCAGGGCGGGCGCGAGACGCTCGAGCCGCGGCCTACGCGGGCGGCTCGAGGCGCGAGACGCCGACATACGGCACCAACGCGTCGGGGAGGCGGACCGAGCCGTCGGCCTGCTGGCCGTTCTCCAGCAGGGCGATCAGGCACCGCGGGAACGCGACTCCGGACGCGTTCAGCGTGTGCACGAATTCCGGCTTGGCTCCGGGGCCGGGCCGGTAGCGGATGCTCGCCCGGCGGGCCTGGTAGTCCGTGAAGGTGCTCGCGCTCGACACCTCGAGCCAGGCGGCGACACCCGGCGCCCAAACCTCGAGGTCGAACGTGTGGGCGCTCGAGCTGCCGGTATCCCCCGCGGCGAGATCGACGACGCGGTACGGGAGCTCCAGCCGCTGGAGCACGGTCTCCGCGTGCCGGGTGATCACCTCGTGCTCAGCCTCCGAGTCCTCGGGCCGGCAAAAGCGCACCAACTCGACCTTGTCGAACTGGTGGACCCGAATGAGCCCGCGAGTGTCCTTGCCGTGCGCCCCCGCTTCCCGCCGGAAGCAGGGCGTCCACGCCACGTAGGCAATCGGCAGACGGGCGCCGTCGAGGAGATCGCCCCGGTGGATGTTGGTGACCGGGACCTCCGCCGTCGGAATCAAGTAGAGATCGTCGTCCTGCGTCCGGTACAGCTCCTCCGCGAACTTGGGCATCTGGCCGGTGCCGTACACCGACTCGTAGTTCACCAGGTACGGCGGCGCGATCTCGACGTAGCCGTGCTCGCGCACGTGGAGGTCGAGCATGAAGTTGGCCAGCGCGCGCACCAGCCGCGCGCCCAGGCCGCGGAAGAGCGGAAAGCCGGAGCCCGTGAGCCGGGCGCCGGCGGGCAGGTCGAGGATCCCGAGCGCCTCGCCCAGCTCCCAGTGCGGCTTCGGGGCAAACGCCAACGCGGGTGCGGCGCCCCAGCTGCGTACCACGCGGTTGGCGGCGGCGGTGCCGTCGGGGACCTCGTCCAGGAGGAAGTTGGGCAGCAGGCTCAGCTCGCGGGTCAGCTCGTCCTCTCCCGCGCGCACCGTCGCGTCCAGCGCTTTCTCTTCCTCGCCCGATGTCTTGAGCCGGGCGAGGAGGTCGTCCGCGGGCTGCCCGGCGCGCTTGCGCCGCGCCACCTCCTCGCTCGCGGCCTTGCGCTCGGCGCGCAGCACCTCGAATCGCGCCAGGCTCTCGCGATATCCCCGGTCCAGCTGGAGCACGCGGTCCACCTGCGCGGCCAGCTCCGGATCCAGCCGGCGAGCGAGACTCGCCCGGCTGGCATCTGCGTCCTGCCGGAGCCGCCTCAGGTCGATCATGGTGGGGTCAGTTGCCCGGCAGACCCGGCTGGAGATTGCGGAAACCGCAATTCCGGTTGGCGAGTACCTCGAAGGTGATTTCACGGTCGGCGTCGTCGAACGACAGGATGTGCAGCTTCGCGTACACCGGCACGCCGAACGTGGTGCAGACGACGCTGCTCCGGGCCAGGTAGACCTGGTTCACGGCGACGGCGATCGTGTCCAACCCGACGTAGCCGTTGAGGGGAGCGTCGGTGATCTGGTCGAACGTCTGGTCGCTCAGCTGCAGGCCTGGCTGCAATCCCGTGGAGTTGCTGATGCCCAGCGCGCCGGCGGGCAGGAGCACGTGCCGCCCATCGGGCTCCAGGTTGTAGGCGAAGTCGAAGGCCGAGGTCTGATCGGTCCGCACGGCCACCGAGCCCGCGATGGAAAACGCGCTGGGCACTTGGAAGTTGGTGCCGACCAGGGCGCCGAGCACGACCGTATCCACCACGTTGCTGAGGGTGGCCGTGCCGAGCGGATTGCCGGTGCAGGCCCCGCCGGCGAGGCCGAGCGGCAGCAGCAGGAGAATGAACCCGAGTCGACGCATGAGACCGGAAGGTTAAGCGCCGTACGGAGAGGGGTCAACCCGCCGTCATTGCTTGACTTCGCTGCATCCGACCCCTACGTTGCGCTCACCTTTTTTACATCGCCCGCCGAGGGGGTCGTTTGAACGGTCTGGGAGAGGCGGTGCGGGCCTTCGCCGAACGCGCCGACGTGGCGGCCGTCGTTCTCCTGAGCGGCGACGGCCTGCCGATCCAGGCGGCGGGGCGCCGCCCGCTCGACGCCGAATCCGCGGCCGCGCTCGCGGCCACCTTCACCCGGCACGCGGGCGCGCTCACCGACGCGACCGGCCTGGGCACTCTCGAGACGGCCGTGCTGGAGACCGCGAGCGGGCTCGCGGTGGTCGCCCGGGTGGGCTCCGACTGGCTGGTGGTGCTCCCCGGCGACGACGCCGACGCCGGCGCGCTGCTCTACGATCTCCGCTGCCACCGCACCGCTCTCCTCCCTCTTCTCTAGCGTGCCTGCCGTCGCTCGGACCCGGCGGTTGCGCTTCGCCCCGCGCGCAACATGAGGTGGGCGGTCATCCTCGCCGGCGGCTCCGGCACCCGGTTCTGGCCTCTCAGCACCCCTGACAATCCGAAGCAGCTTCTCCCGCTCACGGGGCCGCGCTCGACGGCCGAGGAAGCGGTGGCCCGGCTGGAAGGTCTGGTGCCGCGGGAGCGGGTGCTCGTGGTCACCGGCGCCGCGCTCGCGTCCCGGCTCGGCGACCGGCTGGGCCTCGCGCCGGCGAACCTGTTGGTCGAGCCCCGGGCCGCATCGACGGGGCCGGCACTGGTGTGGGCGACATGGGAGGCGCTCCGGCGCGACCCGGACGCGGAGGTCCTGTCGCTCCACGCCGACTGGTCGGTCGGCGATCCCGACGCGTTTCGCCGCGCGGCCGACCTGGCGCTCCGGACCGCGCGGGCGTTCGACCGGCTCGTCACGGTCGGCATGGTGCCGTCCCGTCCCGAGACCGGCTACGGCTACATCGTCCCGGGCACGCCCCTGGGCGGCGGCGCCCACAACGTCGCCCGGTTCTCGGAGAAGCCGGACGCGGCGACCGCGCTCGATCTGATTGCGGGGGGCGCCCTATGGAACAGCGGGCTGTTCGCGTGGACCGGCGCCACGCTGCTCCGGGAGATCGCGCTCCGCACGCCGGAGATCGCACCGCACCTCGAGCTGCTGCGCCGGGATGACGTCGCGGGCTTCTTCCGGGCCGTCGCACCGGTCTCCATCGATGTGGGACTGCTGGAGCGGAGCAGCGCCGTGGCCGTGGTGAGCGGGGCGTTCGCGTGGGACGACGTCGGCACCTGGGACGCGCTCAGCCGGGTGCGACCGAAGGACGCGGATGGCAACGTGCTCATCGGGCGGGCCGTCGCGCGCGAGTCGGCCGATTGCGTGGTGTGGGCGGAGGACGACATCGTCGTGCTCCATGGCGTGAAGGATCTCATCGTGGTGCAGGCGAACGGGCGCGTGCTGGTGATGCGCCGCGAGCGCGCGCCCGACCTCAAGCGGCTGCTCGACACGCTGCCGCCCGACGTGCGGGACCTGGCCGAGTGACGCCGCTCTATCTGCTCGAGCCCGCGGCGCCGGGCATCGCGTGGGCGCCCTTCACCGGGGTCCGGCCGGTGGCGGAGCTGCGGGCCGGCCTCTGGCGCATCCGCGAGCGCTGGGAGCGGGCCCTGGGCCAGGCGGCGGCCGGCATCATTGGCGCGCACACCGAGGGTTTCCACGAGGCGGACGAGCCCCCCTGCACCGCCCCCGCGCCGATCACCGGGCCGGCGGTCGTGGTCTCCAGCGCGTTCGCGCCCGCCATCGGCGCGATTCCGCTGGGCCCCGACGCGCGGCGGCTGGTGCACGGGAATACGGTGGTCGGCTGGATCGTGCCCGCTGGTGAGCCGTTCGACCCGGCGCACACGCGCGGGCGCGAGCTGCCGATCGAGGGCGTGCCGCTGCCGGGCGCGTATGCCCTGCTTGACGCGCTGGACCGGCTCCTGGCCGACGACTGCGCCGTGTTCCGCGGCCGCGGCGCCGCGCCGGACGGCGCGCTCGTCCTCGGCGATCCGTCCGACGTCGTGGCCCGGGGCGCCACGGTCGAGCCCGGCGTCGTCTTCGACGTGCGCCCGGGGCCGGTCGTCGTGGAGGCCGGCGCCGAGGTCCGGAGCGGCACCCGGCTCGAAGGGCCGACCTTCGTGGGCGCCGGCACCCGGGTCCTGGGGGGCTACGTGCGGGCCTCCGTGTTCGGCCCCGAGTGCCGGGTCCGCGGGGAGATCGCGGCCAGCGTGTTCCTGGGCTACGGGAACAAGGCGCACGACGGGTTCGTGGGAAACAGCGTGGTCGGGCGCTGGGTCAACCTGGGCGCGGGAACCACCACATCCAACCTGAAGAACACGTACGGGCGGGTGCGGCTCGACGTGGCGGGCGAGCGGATCGAGACCGGCCGGCTCAACGTCGGCACGCTGTTCGGCGATCACGCGAAGACCGCGATCGGCACCCTGCTGCCGACGGGGACGGTCGTGTCGGTGGGCGCCAACCTGTTCGGCGGCACGGTGCCCAAGTACGTGCCTCCGTTCGCCTGGGGCCTGGGCGCCGACCGGATGACGGAGGAAGGCTTCCTTCGGATCGCCGAGCGGGTGCTCGCGCGGCGGGACGTCGCCTGGACCGAAAGCCGGCGCGAGTCGTTGCGCCGCACCTACCGGCGGAGCGCGCGGCCGTGACCCGGCTCGTCGCGCTGGGATCGGGCTCGCGGGGCAATTGCTTCGCCCTGGCGTGCGACGGCGCGGTGCTACTCATTGACGCGGGGTTCAGCGCCCGGGAGATCGAGCGCCGGGCCGGCGCCGCAGGCGTGTCGCTCGACGACGTGATCGGCATCGCGCTCACGCACGAGCACGGCGACCACGCGCGCGGGGCCCCTCGACTCGCGCGCCGGCTCGGCGTGCCGATCCTGACGGCCCCCGGCACCCGCGACCGCCTGCGCGCCGACGCCCGGCGGGCTACGCACCTCCCCCTCGGCCTCACCGCGGAGGTGGCGCTGGGTCCGTTCACCGTGCGGGCGTGCCCCACCAGCCACGACGCCGCCGAGCCCCTCGCGCTCGTGGTGCACACGGCGGACGGGGCCCGCGTGGGCGTGGCTTACGACCTGGGCCGGCCGACCACGGCCACCCGCTACCTGCTCCGCGGGCTTACTGCGATCGTGCTCGAGGCCAACCACGATGACGTGCTGCTCCGCACCAGTGGCTATCCGCCGGTAGTGCAGCAGCGCATCGCGGGATCGGGAGGGCATCTCTCCAACCGGGCCGCGGCCGAGCTGCTGGCGGACCTGCATCACCCCGGACTGGCCGTGGTCGTGCTCGCCCACCTGAGCCAGCGGTGCAACAGCGCGGCCGAGGCGCGCGCGGCGGTCGAGCCGGCGCTCCGGCGCGCGGGCTTCCGCGGCGTGCTCTACGTCGCCGAGCAGGACGTCCCGTTGCCCGCTATCGAGGTGCGGCCCGACGCGCTCGAGTTGCCCCTCGCCCTCTGAGTGGCTATGAAGGCGTCTGGTCGGGGTCCGGAGGAACCGGCACCGAGTCGGGCCGGGGGGTGGGGGGGCCAACCAAATTGAAGGTGATCGGCTCGTTGAGATCGCCGCCCGACAGCACCAGCCGCTTGCCCTTGAGATCGAGCTTGTAGCTCACCCACTCGCCGCCCAGCGCCAGCAGCAGGCTGTCGGGCTTGAGCCGCCAGCGCACCGTCTCCTTCCCGTAGCTCGCGCTCGAGTCGGCGCGCACGATGACCGTGCGCGGCCCGCTCTTCTCCCCCTGTTTGAGATCGAACTGCCACGTGCCCAGGAGACCCGCGGCGCTGGGCGGCGACGTCTGCGCCGCGCCCCGGGCGACGAGCGCCATCGCAAGCACACCCACCAATGAGGCGGAACGGATCATTGCCTGTCCTCGCCGAGACACGTCGAACGGGATTCCGCAGCCGCCGCACGGGCAGGCGCGAAACTCGGGCCAGAATTATATCGCGAAGCGGAGCCCGGGGGAGGCCCGGCCATAGACAAGAAGCGCCCCGGCGACTGCCGGGGCGCTCCGCTGCGCCGCTCCGGCCGGCAAGGCCGGCCCGAACCTCAACTCACTTCCCTTTCACGATCTCCAGGCGAGGGTCCTTGTCGCGTTTGGCCTTGCCCATGACGACGACTGCCGGGGACACACCCGCGCTCGTCAGCGCTCCCTCGACCAACGCCAGGCGCGTTGGCCCGAACATCGAGACCGCGGTCTCATCGTAGCGCGGGTCCATGTACAGATCGATCCGGTACTGGCCGCCCGTCTCGCGCAGGGCCGCGGCGAGCTTCGCCATCGCCTCCTGGAAGGACGCCTGGCCGGCTGCCGAGATGTCGCCGCTTCCCGCCACCCAATCGACGTGCCGAACCGCGGTCCTGCCCTTCCGGAGCTCGGACGCGGGGTCGCTCGCCAACTCGATCGTCGCGCCCGGGGCCTCGGTGATCCCGGCCGCCCGGGACTCGGCGATCTTCTGTTCGGTGGCCCCCATGGTGTTCTGCACTTGCCCCATCATCTGATTCCCCGCCTGCATGCCGCAGGCGGCCTGCTTCGACTGGTCCAGCTTCTTCCCGGCGGCGGCGCGGGCTTTCATGTGCGCCTTCGATTCGGGATACGGCGGCGGATCCACGATGAGGTGATACTCCTCCACCGAGACGCCGAGGCACGCGGCCGACTGCTTGTCGTCCATGATCGGGACGCCCGCCATCGCGGCCTGCTGCTGCATCATCTTCATCTGCTGCTGCTGCTGGGCCATCATCGCCTGCTGCTGCTGCGCCATTGCCTGCTGCTGCGCCGCCTGCGCAGCGGCGTTCCCCATGCCCATGGGGCCGTAGCAGCCCGCTCCGGCCGCAGCTCCCGCTGCCCCCGCCCCACCGGGAACCATCGTGCAGGCCGCAGTCTTGGCCACGCTCTGGACGACCTTGTTGCCGGCCACGTCCTTCACCTTCCCGAAGAGCCCGTGATGCTTCTTCTTCTGCTCCGGCGCCGCGGTCGAGGCCGAGCTGTCCGGCGGTTGGGCCGCGGTGGCCGGCGGAGCGGCGGCCGTCTCGACCGGTGCCGGGCCCGCGGCAGCCTCCGGGGCCGGTTGGGAATCGGCGACGGCGGGCGCTCCGGGCGGCGCCTTGGGCTTCTTCCTACTCTTCGACGCTGGGGTCTGCGCGGACGCGGTGGATATCGCCAGGCCCAGCGCGAGCAGCGTCAGCACGAGACGGGGGTGGGGCGTCATCGGGGTCTCCGGTTGAGGGGCGCGGAGTCGGGTGTGGCCCGGACCGCTGCGGGACGTCCGTATTCGGATTCCGGCTCAGCTGGGACGAGAGGATGAGCCGAATCCGCGACACTCGGTCGAACAGGCGATCCCCCGGCAGGTCCTACGAGGAGTAACGCGGCGACCCGCGATTTCTTCTCACCGTCGCGCGGATTGCCGGACCCGCCGGCCCGCGGCAACTTGGACCCGATGCGCCTCGCCTTCCTCGCTCTGCTGCACGTTGCCGCCCCCCAGGGGCCGGGGGATCCGCGGGCGCTGGTCCGCGAGTCGGCTCGTGCGGTCGAGCGGGGGACGGAAGCCGCGGTTCGCCGGAGCTGGCTCGCGCGGGTCCAGCGCGACTCGCTCGACGCGGCCGCTCAGTTCGGCCTCGCCACCCTCGATCGCCTCTCCTACGACTACGCCCGCGCCGACGCGCGGTACGCCCGTGTGGAGGCCATGGGCCGCGAGGGGGCGGGGCGCTTTCCGGCCTTTGCGGCGCTGGGGCTCGCGCAGGGGCGCTTTACGACCGGGCGGTATGCCGAGGCGGGCACCGACTTCGACCGGGCGCGGCGACTCGCGCGAGCCGGCCGGGACAGCGCCGCCGAGGCGCTGGCGCTCATCGGGCTGGGGTGGCTCAGACTCCGCTCGGGAGACCCCGCGCGCGCGCGGGCGGTGCTCGACACCGCCGCAGCCCTGGTCGGCCGGCGCGATCTCGATCTCCGGGCCGCCCTCGCCTGCGGCCGCGCGGCGGCGCTGGTGCGCACGTCGGGCCCCCGCGCCGCGGCGGAAGGGCGGGCGGGAGCGGCGCTGGCGCACCGCGCCGGCGACCCCCGCCTTGAGGCGAACTGCCTGAACGGTGTAGCCAACAGCCTGGCGCAGTCGGGTCAGCTGCCGGCGGCCGCGCGGGCGCTCGCGGACGTGGCCGGCCGCCTCCGCCGGCTCCGGGACCGGGCCGGGCTCGCGTCGGCGCTCCAGTGGTCCGGCTATGTCGCCCTCTCCCGGGACCGGTTCGACGAGGCCCAGCGGCTTCTCGGCCAGGCGATCCTCGAAGCCGAGGCCTCGGGCAATCGCTCCGCCCTGGCCTGGTCGCTCCTGGACCTCGCCCGCGTCTCGATCGTGTTCGCGGATCCGGCGTCGGCCCGGGCTCAGACCGACCGCGCGCTGGGGGAGATGCGCGCCATCGGCGACGAGTGGGGCGTAACCAACGCGCTCGGCTTCGACGGACAGCTGGCCGACTTGGCAGGAGATACGGCACGAGCCCGCAGCGTGTACGTCGAGCTGTCCGGGCGGGCGACGGCGGAGGGGGATGCGGGCCTCGAGGCCGAGATGGCGACCCGGCTGGCCTCGCTGGCGACGCGCGAGAGGGCATGGCCGGAGGCGGAGCGACTACTGGACCGGGCCCGCGCCGCGCTGGCGCGCGCGAGCCGGCCGGCCGATGCCGTTGCCCAGCCCTATGAGCGCGGCGTGCTCGCGCTGCGGCGGGGAGATCTGGCGCAGGCGCGTACGCTCCTGAGCGATGCCCTGGAGGCGGCGCACGACACGGCGCCGCAGATCGCTCCCTACCTGGCCGGCGTCCGGCTGGCCGAGACAGTCCTCGCCCAAGGCGACACGGCCCGCGCCGAAGGCCTCCTCGGCCGGGCCGAGGAGCGGCTCGATCGCTGGCGGGCCGGTCTGAGCGACAGCACGCTGCGCGTTCTCGCCTTCCAGGTGCTGGATGAATTCGGCGGCCCGGATCTCGGCAGCGCCACCGTCATCAACGCCGTCGCGGCGCGTGGGCGAGTGGCCCAGGCCCTCGCACTAGTGGAACGGGAGCGGGCCCGCGATCTCCGGGACCAGCTGATCCGGGCCACGGCGGTCCGCGCGGCCCCGCCGATTGCGACGCCCCGCCCCGTCCCTGCCTCCGTCGCCTTCGATGTGGCGGATCTCCAGGCTGCCCTGCCGGACAGCGGCACGGCGCTACTCGAGTACGCCACCGGGCGGGGCGCCGAGCCCACCACTCTGTTCGTGATCACCCGGGCTCGAATCCGCGCACTCACGCTCCCCCCGCTGGACAGCCTGCTTCCTTCCGTCGAGCGCTTCATCGCCGCCATTCAGGGATCGGCCCCGGATTCCGCGCTGGGCGAGCGGCTGGGCAGCCTTCTCCTGGGGCCGGCCGCCGCGGCGCTGGGCCCCGGCGTGACGCGGCTGGTGCTGGTGCCGGACGACGCCCTCCACCGGGTGCCGTTTCCCGCCCTCCGCCTCCACGGACGCTACGTCGTGGAGCGGTACGCGCTGGCGCAGGCGCCCTCCGCGGCCGTCGCGGCGGACCTCTGGCGCCGACCGGCCCGTGCCGGCCCGCGGCGGGTGCTGGCGTTCGGCGATCCGGCCTTCCCCCGCGATGATCCCGCGCTGCCCCCGGCCACCCGCGCGCACTTCGCCGCCTTCGCTCAGCGCGGGGGCCTGCCCCCGCTCCCGGCATCGGCTGCCGAGGCCCGCGCCGCCGGAAGTCTGTTCCCCGGCTCCGACGTGCGACTCGGGCGGGCCGCCAGCGAGGCCGCCCTGAGACGGCTCAGCCTGGACGGATTCTCGATCATCCATCTCGCGACCCACGCCCTCGTGGACGAAGCCGCCCTGGGCCGCTCGGCGATCGCGCTGGCGCCGGGGGGCGGCGAGGACGGCTTCGTCACCTCCGGCGACCTGGCACGGCTCAAGCTCGACGCCGATCTCGTCGTGCTCTCGGGCTGCGGAACGGCGCTCGGCGTGATCGTCGGAGGGGAGGGGATCCGCGGACTGACCGCCCCGTTGCTGGAGGCGGGCGCACGTGCGGTGGTGGGCACGCTCTGGCCGATCGGAGATGCGTCGGCCGCGGACTTCGTGGTGTCCTTCTACCGCGCGCTCGGCCGAGGCCAGACGACCGCGGACGCGCTGCGAAGCGCGCAGCTCGAGCGGATCGCTGACCCCGCCGGCCCCCGCGGCTGGGCGGGCTTCGAGATCGTGGGCAACGGCATGCTGACGCCGGGCGCCGGGCCCGCGGCGCGGCCGCTCAGCGCACGCTGAACGCGGTGACCGCCGAGCTGATGGCGGCGCCGTCGGCGAGCCGGCCGGTGACCCACCAGCCATAGTTCCCGCTGCCGGCCACCACCGACTCGGGAACGGCCGCGGACGTATCGCGGGTCGCCGCGCTCCAGAGCGGCGTGCCGTCGGCGGCAAGTACCTCCACCCGGTATTCCCGCACCCTCGCCACCGCGTGCCAGGTGAGGGCCACTGGTCTCGCGACCACCGCCCCGCTCCCCGGCGAAACCGGATCGACGGCCGCCGCGCCGCCGCGCTCGACCTCCGGCGCCCGCTCGCGGAGCAACGCGCGGGCGCCGAGGCCGCCAACGCCGACGACGACGATCGCCGCAGCGGCGGCCGCGAGCCACCGGGGAGCCCGCGCCGACCGGGCGCCGGCCCGGTCGGCCACGAGTAGCAGATCGAGATCGCGACGGCAGGCCGCGCATTGCATGACGTGATCGAGTACCACCAGCCTGGTCGCTTCAGCGCCCCCGCGCGCCGCGAGGTCCGCGATCGCGTCCGGGCCGGGACAGGCCGTCCGGTCGCGCGGCGACCGAATCGTTCGGCCGTAGGCTTGCTGGAGCTCCTCGTCGTTCACGGTCAGCTCCCGGGTCCGATGCCTTCCCGGAGCAGCGCCGCTCGAAGGTCGGCGAGCCCGCGGTAGAGCAGGTTTCTGGTCTTCGCTTCCGACCAGCCGAGCAGCGAGGCGATCTCCTCGCGCGAATACCCGGCCAGGTGCATCCGTACCACCGGCCGCCGCGCCGGCGCCAGCGTTTCCACGGCCCGGGTCACCCGCTCGGCAAGGTCCCCGAGCTCGGCCGCCTCCGCCGGTCCCGCCGGTCCGGGGAGCGGGCCGGCGTCATCCACCGGCTCTTCGCGGGCCCGCCGCCGACGGCGGATGATGTCGAGCGCCGCGGACACGGCGGTGCGGTGCACGTAGGCCGCGTTGAGCCCGCCGATCGTCGCGGCCCGCGCCCGCCACAGGCGGATCCGGACCTCCTGGACCAGCTCGTCGAGATCGGGATCGGCGAGTCCCCGCGTGCGCCCGACATGCCGGACCATCCTCGCGAAGCGACTGACGAGGCGCTCGAGCGGCGCCGACAGGTCCGTCGGGTCGGTCATCGGCCAATCGTACCACCACCGGGAGGTCCGGACCAGCGTCCCCGACCCGTACGAGGAACGCCGCGGGGCCCCGAACGTTCTCAGGGGAAAGCAAAACGCCCCGGGACGGAGCCCGGGGCGCCTTGCTGCTTCGATGCTTCGGAAACGACTTAGTACATCCCGCCCATACCGCCCGGAGGCGCCGGCGGGGCCGGCTTCTCTTCCTTCTTCTCGACGACCACGCACTCGGTCGTGAGCAGGAGGCCCGCGATGGACGCCGCGTTCTGCAGCGCCGTGCGGGTGACCTTGGTGGGGTCGATCACGCCGGCCTTCACCAGATCCTCGTACGCGTCGGTCTGGGCGTTGTAGCCGAAGTACTTCTCCTTCGACTCCCGCACCCGCGCGACCACGATCGAGCCCTCGGCGCCCGCGTTCTGGGCGATCATCCGGATGGGCTCTTCGAGCGACCTACGGACGATCTCGACGCCGATCTTCTCGTCCTCGGTGCCCTTGACCTTCTCCAGCGCGACCTGCGCCCGGAGCAGCGCGACCCCGCCGCCCGGCACGATGCCTTCCTCGACCGCGGCGCGGGTGGCGTGGAGGGCGTCCTCGACCCGGGCCTTCTTCTCCTTCATCTCGGTCTCGGTGGCCGCGCCCACGTTGATCACGGCGACGCCGCCGGAGAGCTTGGCCAGCCGCTCCTGCAGCTTCTCCTTGTCGTAGTCGCTGGTGCTCTTGTCGATGGCGGCCTTGATCTCGTTGATCCGGCCCTGGATGTCGCCCTCCTTGCCCCGGCCGTCCACGATCGTGGTGTTGTCCTTGTCGACCACGACCCGCTTGGCGCGGCCGAGATCGCCGAGCGTGGCGTTCTCCAGCTTGAAGCCGACTTCCTCGGAGATGACCTGGCCGGCCGTGAGCACGGCGACGTCGCGCAGCATCTCCTTGCGGCGGTCACCGAAGCCCGGCGCCTTGACGGCGCAGACCTTGAGCGTGCCGCGGAGCTTGTTCACCACGAGCGTGGCCAGCGCCTCGCCCTCGACGTCCTCCGCGATCAGGAGGAGGGGCTTGCCGGTCTGCGCCACCTTCTCGAGGATCGGCAGCAGCTCCTTCATCGCCGAGACCTTCTTGTCGTGGATCAGGAGGTACGGATCGTCCAGCACCGCCTCCATCTTCTCCGGATCGGTGACGAAGTAGGGCGAGAGATAGCCGCGATCGAACTGCATCCCGTCCACCGTCTCGAGGGTGGTCTCGAGGCCCTTCGCCTCCTCGACCGTGATCACCCCGTCCTTGCCCACCTTCTCCATCGCCTCGGCAATGAGATTGCCGATCTCCTTGTCGTTGTTCGCCGAGATCGTGCCGACCTGAGCGATTTCCTTCTTGCCCGCCGACGGGGTCGAGATGGACTTGAGGTGCTCGACGACAGCCTCGACCGCGCGGTCGATGCCCCGCTTGAGCTCCATCGGATTGGCGCCCGCGGTGACGTTCTTGAGGCCCTCGCGGAAGATCGCCTGAGCCAGGACCGTCGCCGTGGTAGTGCCGTCGCCGGCGAGATCGCTGGTCTTGGTCGCGACCTCCTTCACCATCTGGGCGCCCATGTTCTCGATCGGATCGGACAGCTCGACTTCCTTGGCGACCGTGACGCCGTCCTTGGTGACCGTGGGCGAGCCGAACTTCTTGTCGATGACGACATTCCGGCCCTTGGGGCCGAGCGTGACCTTCACCGCCTCGGCCAGATGATCGACGCCCTTCTTGAGCTTCGCGCGGGCGTCCACGTTGAACAGCAGCTCCTTCGCAGCCATGCGTATTCTCCTAGCGGTTGAAGCGGGCGCCGATTAGAGCTTGGCGAGGACGTCGGAGGCTTTGATGATGATGACCTCTTCGCCGTCGAGCGTGTACGACGTGCCGCTGTACTTGCCGTAGACCACAGTGTCGCCGACCTTGATGTCGAGCGCGATGCGCTCGCCCTTGTCCGTCGTCCGGCCCGGCCCGACGGCGATGACCTCGCCCTGGGTGGGCTTTTCCTTGGCGGTATCGGGGATGTACAGCCCGCCCCGCATGGCCTCGGTCTCCTCCGCCGGGAGGACGACGACGCGGTCTTCGAGGGGGTGGATCTTGATGTCCTTCTTGGCCTTGGTCGCCGTTGCCATCGCGTGCCTCCAATGCCTTACAGGTGACTGTGAAGAAATTATTGCCGCATAATGACTTGGCAGTCAGTCAGCCGGAGTGATTAGCACTCAATTCAGCGGACTGCTAACGCGGTCGGGGCAATAATAAATCCCCCGCTCCCCCTGTCAAGCGGCGTAGCGGCACGCGCTTGACTTGGCCCCCGCCTCCCGGAGATGTTCTTGGCGCCGCACACCCTTTCAGGCCCACTGCTGAGGAGCTGGGTATGTCGTTGTTCGCCGCGCTTGCCGCCACGCTCGCCCTTGCCGGCCCGTCCGGCCCGGGGGTTCCGCCGGTCACCGTCACAGTCGATTCCGCCCGCCACGAGGTCGTCATCACGACCGGCCCGTGGAAGCTGCCGAACATGCCGCCGATGGACCACGCCATGATGGACATGGGCGCCGACGCTCCGCTCCAGCGCTTCGCGTGGCCGGTGGACGGCTGGTTCCGCGGGTTCAAGTACGAGCTGGTGGACGAGCACGGTACCGTCCTGGACCGGCGGATCATGCACCACATGATCATGGTCAACTTCGACCGCCGGCAGCTGCTCTACTCCGCGATCGAGCGGATCGCCGGCGCCGGCAGCGAGACCGACGATGCCTCCGTGCCGAAGACGATCGGCGTGCCCCTCTCCAAGGGAACCGACCTCGGCTTCTACATCATGTGGCACAACGAGACGGGGAAGGATCTCGACGGCGTGTACCTCAAGTACACCATGCTGTGGATGCCGAC
>Ga0187823_10000053_pt1 | contig 23675 bp, 24 predicted proteins | sample NC_wetland_sal_i_12_FD_132968 | JGI IMG/M metagenome (GOLD analysis project Ga0187823, IMG submission 132968) | Wetland sediment microbial communities from Neuse River Estuary, North Carolina, USA - SourceSoil_3 | ecosystem: Environmental > Aquatic > Freshwater > Wetlands > Sediment | place...
GACGCCAGCGAGCGGCGATCGCGATGAGGCTCGGTGCGGGGCTGACCCGTGCCCAGTTCGCACCTCTCACCAGGTTTCGCGCCGCACGTAGGACAGCGAATCGCCAGCGCTCTCCTGTTCGTGACCTTCATAGCTTCATCATGCAGCTTTGACCAGCCGCAAGATGGTCACTTTTGACCAGAGTATTCGACTGAAGGCCTCGTCCTGGGGGTTTGATTGAAGCGCTCTTCGGCGCTTTTAATTCAGCACGCGGTTCAACCACGAAATTCTTGCTTGCGTTCGTCCGCATGCACGCTACCATTGGGCCATGCGACTGCTGTGTACGATTTTGCTGGCAGCCACTACTCTTCTCATGCCGGGTTCCGAACTGAATCCGGCAGCCCATGCGAAACCGGCGGTTTTCAGCCCGGCGCTGCATCGCGCGCGCCGCTCGCCCCTCGACCTCGAAGTCAGGGGCGAGCTCTCGCGTCTGCCTCCGGGAACCACGCGCTACGTTACGCGTCAAGATCTGCTGACTCTGCCGCAGGTGGCTTTTACCGTCGCTGACGACCCCAACTTCACCGGTCCAACCCGGATTAGCGGCGTGCCGCTCGAGGAACTGGCCCGGCATCTGGTTACTTCTCGTGATTCCGATCTGATCGTCGCGATATGCCAAGACCGGTACCGCGCCAACTATCCTCGAGCCTACATCGCGGCCCACCATCCGGTGCTGGTGTTGACGGTCAACGGAAAGCCGCCTTCCGGCTGGCCCAAGGATTCGGAAGGCCACGACAAAGCGATGGGCCCTTACATGATTTCTCATCCCGGCTTTTCGCCCGCCTTCAAGATCCTGGCGCATCAGGACGAGCCGCAAATTCCCTGGGGCGTGGTAGGGCTCGAGTTCCGCAATGAGAAGGCAGTTTTCGGGGCGATTGCGCCGCGCGGGCCTCACGCTGCAGAGCCGGCGGTGCAGGATGGTTATCGGATCGCGCAACAAAACTGTTTCCGTTGCCACAATCTGGGACAGGAAGGCGGGCAGAAGGCGGGTTTCTCCTGGATCGTCCTTTCCGCCTGGGCAGCGGCTTCGCCGGATAATTTCTCCGCCTACGTGCGCAACCCGCAAGCCAAAAACCCGCAGGCGCAGATGCCCGGCAATCCCACTTACGACAGTGCCACCATTCAGGCTCTCCTGGCCTACTTCCGAACCTTTTCGCCACAGGAAAAGCCCTGATCCCGGGCACCGCCAGGGGCTTCTGGTTTTCGCGGTCGCGTTGTTTTTATTCCCTCCTGGTCATCAACCACGCAACGGTTATCGAGAATTCAAACCGAGAAACTTCTCACGCGCTTCCGGCACCCGCTTATACTTGCTTCCTTTAGCGCAGGCTGGGGCAGCAGGATCAGCCGAGCTTGCGCCGCTTCGTCCGCTCCTATGAACCATCTCTTCATGGCGCGCGCCATTGAACTCGCCACTGAAAATGTCCGCTCCGGACAGGGCGGGCCTTTCGGCGCGGTGGTCGTGAAGGATGGCGCCATCCTTGGGGAAGCCGCGAACCGCGTGACTTTGACCAACGATCCCACCGCGCACGCCGAGGTGCTCGCCATCCGCGAAGCTTGCCGCAAGCTGGGGTTTTTCGAACTGAAGGACTGCGATCTGTACACTTCCTGCGAGCCCTGCCCCATGTGTCTGGGCGCGATTTACTGGGCCCGCCTTGCTCGCGTCTATTTCGGCAGCCTCGCAGCAGACGCGTCCCAGGCCGGCTTCGACGATTCCTTGATTTACCGCGAAATTGCTCAGCCGCGCCCCGAACGCGGAATACCGATGATCCAGATGATGCGCGAAGAGGCGCTGGCCGCGCTCCGTGCCTGGCAAAAAAAGTCCGACAAGATACAGTATTGAGCCGCGCCGTCGCGGGCAGGAGTTGGCAGGCTGATTCTTTTCAACCGGGGAAAGACGATTGCTCGATCACTATTTCAAACTCACCGCCAACCAGACCACCGTGAGGCAGGAATTTCTCGGCGGCCTGACAACCTTCCTGACGATGGCCTACATCATCGTCGTCAATCCGCAAATCCTGGGCCAGGCGGGAATGCCGGTCGATGGCGTTGTTTTTGCCACCTGCCTCTCAGCCGCGGTCGGCACCCTGGTGATGGGGCTTTACGCCAACTATCCGATTGCGCTCGCTCCCGGAATGTCGCTCAACGCCTACTTCACTTATTACGTTTGCCTGAGCATGCACGTTCCTTGGCGCTCTGCGCTTGGCGTGGTTTTTTTCTCCGGGGTTGCGTTCCTCGTGCTCACCGTCACCCGGGTCCGCGAACAGATCGTCAACGGGATGCCCGACTGCCTGAAGCATTCCACCGCGACCGGAATCGGCTTCTTCATCGCGTTCGTCGGCCTGAGGAACGCAAAACTCGTGGTGGCCAACCCGGCTACATTTGTCGGCCTGGGAAGTTTTGCCGACCGCGAAGTGCAAACCGCCTGCTTCGGCCTGGTCCTGACGCTGATTCTGATGGCGCGAAAAGTCAACGGCGGAATCCTGATCGGCATCGTGGGCACCGCGCTGCTTGGCATGCTGCGCGGCATCTCCAGCTGGCCCGCGGCGATCGTCTCCCTGCCCCACGCGTCGTCTACATTCCTGCAACTTGATTTGCGCGGCGCCCTTCATCTCGGGTTTTTAGAGATCATGTTTGCTTTCCTGTTCGTGGACCTCTTCGACAACGTGGGAACCCTGGTAGGAGTGTGCGAGCAGGGCGGATTTATCAAGGACGGAAAAATACCGCGGGTTGGCCGGGCGCTCCTGGCGGATGCAACCGGAACCATTGTGGGATCGCTGGTCGGCACGTCCACCGTGACCAGTTATATCGAGAGCGTGGCCGGTATCGCGGTGGGCGCGCGGACCGGACTCAGCAATGTGTTCGTCGCGGTGCTGTTCGCGCTCGCCATGTTCTGTTCTCCCCTGGCCGCTGCCATTCCGGGCTACGCCACCGCGCCTGCTCTCATCCTGGTGGGCGCCTTAATGACGCAGTCCATCGCGCACATCGATTGGGCGGATTTCAGCGAAGCCGTGCCCGCATTCATCACCATGCTGGCCACGCCTCTCACCTTCAGTATCGCCACGGGCCTCAGCTTGGGGCTCATTTCCTACACGGTGGTGAAGATTGCAGCGGGAAAGATTCGCGAGATCAATGTGCTGATCTGGATTCTCACCGTTCTGTTCATCCTGCGCTACATCTATCTGGCGGCGGCCTAAACGGAGCGACGCAGGAGCTTCCAGCAATCGCTCGCAATCTCCCAGTCTTCGCCGGCGCGAACCAGCAGGACGCGAACCGGTGAGCCCGGATCCGAAATGTCCTGGTCGGAAGGCGATTCCGAATTGCTTTTCGCATCAAGTTTTACCCCGGCATAACCGAAGGTCTGGCAGGCTGCCGCCCGCACCTCGGGTGAGTTCTCTCCCACTCCCGCCGTGAAAACCAGCGCATCGATGCCGCCCAGCACCGCCATCATGGCGCCGATTCCCGCCCGCAGACGGTGGACATAGATTTCAAAGGCCAGCGTAGCCCGTTCATGCCGCTTCTTTATGGCAGCGAGGATTTCGCGCATGTCTCCGGAAATGCCGGAGATTCCCAGCAGGCCGGAATGCTGATTGAGAAGTTTGTCGAGTTCATCTCCCGTAACCCGGCACTGGCGCATCAGGTAGGTGAGGATGCCGGGATCAACCGAACCGGAGCGGGTGCCCATCATCAAACCCTCCAACGGCGTGAATCCCATCGTGGTGTCTACGCTCTTGCCATTGCGAATGGCGGCGAGAGAACAACCGTTCCCCAAATGACAAGTCACCAGCTTGAGCGAATTCGGATCCCGGTGCAGCAGGTAGGCCGCGCGCCGCGCGCAATATTTGTGATTGATCCCATGGAAGCCATAACGGCGAATTCCAGCCGCGAACCATTCGTAGGGCCCGGGATACACCGCAGCCGGGAGCGACATCTTCTTATGAAATCCCGTGTCGAACACCGCTACCTGAGGCACCGCGCCCAGCAGCTTTTCGATAATTTCGACGCCCTCAAGTTCCGCGCGATTATGGAGAGGGGCGATGGCAGAAACCGCGGCGATCGCCGATTTTACTTCCGGGGTGATGACGACCGGATCTTCGAAGGCCGGCCCGCCGTGAACGATCCGGTGCCCGACCGCGTCAATCTCGGAGAGCGAGGAGACGGCAGCGCTCTCGCCTTTCCACACCGTGCTCAGCAGGTGGGCCGTGGCTGCGGAGCGGGAAGAAACCTTGATCTGCTCCTTCCGACTGAAGCCGCTTCCGTCTTTAATCTCGGCTTGACCGGATTCGCCCTCCCACTCGATCGTCCCCTGCCAGAGCCGGGCCGGTGGATTTTCGGGAAGGATGTCGCCGATCTCGTACAGGCAGCTCTTCTGGCTGCTTGAGCCCGAATTCAGCACCAGAATTTTCATGGTTCAGCAGGCCAGGTTCAGTAAGGCCAGGTCCAGTCGCGCACCGCCGGCATGTCGTCGCCATTCTGCTCAATGTAGCGCTTGTGCTCCACCAGTTGATTGCGCAGGAACTGTTTGAAGTGCGCGCCCACGCGCTGCAGTCGAGGCACGCGGTCGACGACATCGCCCGCCAGGTGATAGCGATCGAGTTCATTCAGCACGGTCATATCGAAAGGCGTGGTGGTCGTGCCTTCTTCCTTGTAGCCGCGAACATGGAAACTGTCGTGATTGTGCCGGCGATAGGTGAGCCGATGAATCAGCCAGGGATAGCCGTGGTAAGCGAAGATGACGGGCTTGTCCATGGTGAACATCGAATCGAAATCACGGTCGGAGATTCCGTGCGGGTGCTCCGATGGAGGCTGGAGCGTCATCAGGTCCACCACGTTCACAAACCGGATTTTGATGTCGGAGAAATTCTGCCGCAGCAGGTCTACGGCGGCCAGAGCTTCAAGCGTGGGGACATCCCCGGCACAAGCGATCACAACGTCAGGCTCGCTGTTCTGATCGGTACTGGCCCATGACCAGATGCCGATGCCGTTGGTGCAGTGTTCGATGGCAGCCTCCATCTCGAGGTATTGCAGAGCGGGCTGTTTGCCCGCCACGATCACGTTGATGTAATGCCGGCTGCGCAGGCAATGATCGGCCACGGAAAGCAGCGTGTTGGTATCGGGAGGCAGATAAACCCGCACCACATCCGCTTTCTTGTTCATTACAAAATCGATGAACCCGGGATCCTGATGGCTGAAGCCGTTGTGGTCCTGGCGCCAGACGTGCGAGGTCAGCAGATAATTTAACGATGCGATGGGACGTCGCCACGGAATGTGGCGCGTCACTTTCAGCCACTTGGCGTGCTGGTTGAACATGGAATCGACGATGTGGATGAAAGCTTCGTAGCAGGAGAAGAAGCCATGCCGACCGGTAAGCAGGTAGCCCTCGAGCCAGCCCTGGCACATATGCTCGCTGAGCATTTCCATGACCCTTCCTGTGCTCGACTCGTTCTCGTCAGTGGAAAGGAACGGCTCCAGCAAAACTTTGCCGGTGACCTCGTATATCGCGTCCAGCCGGTTGGAGGCGGTTTCATCGGGACCGAATACGCGGAAGTTCCTGGCATCCAGATTCAGCTTCATGACGTCGCGCAGAAAAGTTCCGAGCACCCTTGTCGCTTCAGCCCTTTCCCTGCCGGGCTTCGCCACTTTCACCGCGTAGTCCCAAAAGTCCGGCATAAGCAGGTTCTTGAGCAAGAGTCCGCCGTTTGAATGCGGGTTGGCACCCATGCGCCGATCGCCCCGAGGCGCAAGCTCGGCGAGTTCGGCACGAAATTTGCCGCTCTCGTCAAACAGTTCCTCGGGAAGATAACTCTTCATCCAGTCTTCCAGGATTTTGAGATGACCTGGCTTGGTGGCCAAATCCGTGACCGGCACCTGGTGAGCGCGCCATGTGCCTTCAACCGGCTTCCCATCCACCACCTTGGGTCCGGTCCAGCCTTTCGGCGTGCGCATCACGATCATCGGCCAGATGGGCCGCGCCTGCGATCCCCGCAGACGCGCGTCTTCCTGAATCGTCTTGATCTCGGCAATGACCGTCTCTAGCGTGGCGGCCATGAGCTGGTGCATGGGCTCGGGCTCATGGCCCTCCACAAAGTGGGGCTTGTAACCGTATCCGTTAAAGAGCTGCGTAAGTTCGTGATCGCTCAAACGCCCCAGTACTGTCGGGTTGGCAATCTTGTAACCGTTCAAGTGCAAAACGGGTAGTACGGCGCCGTCGCGCGCAGGATTGAGAAATTTATTGGAATGCCAACTGGTGGCCAGCGCTCCCGTTTCCGCCTCGCCGTCGCCAACCACGCAGCAGGCCAGCAGGTCGGGATTGTCAAATACCGCTCCATAAGCATGCGCGAGCGAATAACCCAGTTCTCCACCCTCGTTGATCGAACCTGGCGTCTCCGGGGCCGCATGGCTCGGGATCCCTCCCGGAAAGGAGAACTGCTTGAACAGCTTTCGCATGCCCTCCTCGTTTTGCTGGATATCCGGGTAAAGTTCGGTGTACGTGCCCTCAAGATAAGTGTTAGCTACGATGCCCGGCCCGCCGTGTCCGGGCCCGGTGATGTTGATCACGTTCAAATCGTATTTCTTGATGAGCCGATTAAAATGCGCATACACGAAGTTGAGTCCCGGAGTGGTGCCCCAGTGTCCCAGCAACCGGGGCTTTACGTGCTCAATCTTCAAAGGCTCGCGCAACAGCGGATTCGCATACAGATAGATCTGGCCCACGGAAAGATAGTTGGCGGCGCGCCAATAGGCATTTATCTTGCGTACTTCTTCCGAGGTCAGAGGCTGGTTGGAGATTGCGGATAGGGCGGGATCGGCGGAGACAACGGGGGTCATGACAAAATGCTCTCCTGTTCAATCACTTCTCGACCTGAATCACTTTCGATCCTACACCCATTGCATTGATGATGCTGTTTCATTCAAATGAAAATTCTCTATCGGGGCGTGCCGTTCTGAGTGATGAACCCCTGGGCCGCGGTCTTCGGGTTCGCGATGGCTTCGGGTTTGCGGTATAAGCGGAATGATTCGATAATGCCCTGACCCATCTTGGTCGCCTATGAAGAAACTTCCGCGCAAGGTTCGCCGCCATACGGGAAAGCCGGATCGGAGTTCGCCCTCCGACGACCGGCGGCGACCCCGCTTCTCACGCGCGCTTTCCGTGCTCTACGAAGACGATGCTGTGGTCGTGATTGACAAGCCGGCCGGACTTCTGGCGGTTCCGGTCAAGGGCTCGGATGCCCCGTCCGCTTTATCTTTGCTGGTCGCAAGGCTCCAACCCAGAAGACAGCGGGCGCTGATCGTGCACCGCATCGACCGTTTCGCTTCCGGCGTTCTGCTGTTTGCGAAGACCGACAAGGACCGACATGCGCTGGTGCGGCAGTTTCTCGCGCATACTCCGGCCAGGCGGTATCTCGCGGTCGTGCGCGGCCGCCTCGGCGTGCAAGCAGGCACGCTGGTGCACTATTTTCGACGGCAAGGCATGTATCAGCAGCTGCGCACGGCGAGAGATCCGCAGGCCGCCCGCGCCGAATTGAGATATTCCGTGGAACGCCTTTTTCCGGATGCTTCGCTCGTCCAAGTCGAGCTGGTGACCGGCTTGCAGAATCAGATCCGGGCGCAATTTTCCGCGATGGGCCACCCGGTTATCGGCGACCGCAAATACCACCGCGAAGAATCGTCGGAGCCGCTTATCGCGCGCGTGGCCCTTCATGCCGCGCACCTTCAGTTTGTCCATCCCCGCACCGGAGAAACAATTTCGATTGACTGCAAACTGCCTTCCGACTTTCAGCACCTGGTTGGAGAATTGTCGCGATCAGGCCCCGCGCGGCGGTAGGTCTGAGAGCACGATGTCTTGTTCTTCTAACCATGCGAGGTGGAGACGTTTACTTGCTGCTGGCTCGCTTCGGCTTGGGCTTCGGCCCGCTTTTGGCCTCGAGGTTGAGCGCCACTGCGGCGCGAATGAGCGCTTTTAAGGCCGCCTCGTCAACTTTGTCGCCTTCGTGGATATCGATGGCGCGCCTGACATTCCCGTCGAGGCTGGAGTTGAACAGACCGGAAGGGTCCTTCAACGCAGCTCCCCTGGCAAAAGTCATCTTGACGACGTTCTTGTACGTCTCTCCCGTGCAGACGATGCCGCTGTGGGAAAACACGGGAGTTCCCATCCACTTCCACTCTTCGACGATCTCCGGGTCAGCCTTGTGGATGATTGTGCGCACTTTCGCGAGCATCTTCCCCCGCCAGTCCCCCGGCCCGGAAAGTTTCTTGATCTTCGCGTCGATGAATGCAGATGCAGATTCCATCGGGACACTCCTTGTCATGCGCAATTGCAACTCTCGCACCTAATCTAGCTGCGCTCAACCTAACCTGCAACCTCCCTCAACTCGGCGGCCCGGGTGGCCACTCAAGCCCGATGTTCAAACCTCTCAGGCCTGAGCACGAGAATCAGCGCGCCGCTTGTCGCAGGAACGCTTTGAACACGTCCTCGTCGATGTCGGATCGCTTGCGCACTTTGACATGCCGCACGTACTGGCCATTGCCTTCGAGAAGGCCCTTTGGATCCTTCAACTCGGAGCCGCGTACAAAACCAAACTGGACGTGATCCGGCGCCGAGTAAACGTAAGAGACGAATGCTTTACCTTTAACCCAGCAGCCGTTGCCCCACTTCACCGACTCTTCGAGTCCGGGCTCGACACGCTTCACAAATCTTCGCAGGGCGCGGATGATCGAGCGGTTCTTTGGCGGCTGGTCATCCAGGTAGTCGTCAAAACTGGCGTACTTTTTCATCTTCATCGGTCACCTCTCAGTGCTGGCTAGCCAGGCAAAGGGTCCGCCGTTGAGACCCTCGTCTCAAAGCAACGCTTCTAAAGGTAAGGCATCCTGGTTTCTGAAGACAAGGAGAGCCGGTGCTTTCCAGGAACTGGACGAATAAATCTGGGCAGACGGGAGATATCCCCCCGGGCGGGTGGCTTATCTCTTGGCAATCAATCGCCGAGCCACATGGCCTTTCCACATCCACAATCCGGTGATGACCATTACCGGGAAGAACACATACCGAGTTCGGAAGGCATAGCCTGGAAGTTTGTCAAACGGACTGTAAATATAACCGAGGATCGGAATGCTGGAGATGATGTGAATCCAGCGAACAATCGAACGTTGGCTGACTTCTTTCATGACGAATTTGGCCTCCATTTTTCGGCGACGCGTCACGCCCTCAGGCGTCGAACAGCCCCACTCAAGCCAAACGGGCTTGAGTGGCCACAGTCCAGGCGCACATCACACAGCTCTGGCTAGACCCGTAGCGAACCGCGGAACCCCCGGCCGCCATAGTACGATTCGGCGCCGTTGTGATATAGGAAAACAGTGTTGAAGCGGCGATCACAAAAGAGGGCCCCGCCGAGTTTTCGGATTTCAGAAGGCGTTTTCACCCAGCTCGACGTTTTCGTGTCGAAGTTTCCAAGTTTCTGTAATCCTCGATACTGTTCCTCTGTCAGAAGCTCAATGCCCATGGCGGCTGCCACGCCAGTCGCGTTATCTTTTGGCTTGTTTTCTTTTCTCGCATCCAGCGCTTCACGGTCATAGCAAAGATTTCTGCGGCCTGCAGGACTTTCCGCGGAGCAATCGTAAAAAATGTATTCGCCCGTCTTCTTATCACGACCAACAACATCCGGTTCGCCGCCGGTTCTTTCCATTTCATGAAGTGACCACAGTTTGTCCGTATTGGCTTCCAGCCTGACTTGTGCTTCGGCCCATTCAAGACCTTTATGGCGGTTCATGTTTTTCTCAAAGCGGGCTTTCAATGCTCCGAGCAGTTCTTTGCGTTGTTCCACTGACAGCTCTTTTTTTCCCCTCGACGCTTGGGCTGTCGACATTGCTTTGCGACCTCCTCGATTCACGGCTTTTGTTCCGGCCAGTTGACCGTCTCAACGCCGAACTGCCTGGAATACTCGGCATTCAATCGCTGCCAGCCGCCGAACTTCGCGGCGTCGGGGCCGACGAGGCGTCCAATGGGCCGCCCGGCGAGAAGGTGGTCCAGAACATCGAGACAGACGTGCCACCCGGCAGCGCCCATGGCGATGAAGCGGTGACCGATGTTGGTCCACAGCGTCAAGCGCGTGCCGCCAGCAAAGCCTTCGAGTTCCCAGCGCATATCGAAACCACCCCACTTGTACTCAAGCAACTCGGGAGCGTCGGCTCGCGTCACTGTGGTTTCGGTAACGCGCGGTACGGGCGCACCCACCGTGGTGAGCTTCACCGTGTTTCCCGCCGTGCCCAGGCTCCCGTCGGCGTCGAAGGGCGCCCACTCGCGCAGATGCGCCGGGTCGGTCAGCGCCTCCCAGACTTTTTCTGGCGAATGGCGCAGCTCGCGGACGAGAATGAGCGTCCATTTCTCTTCACCGTTTTGTCCCCGGCTCTTTCGTATTTCCGCCCCGCGGGCCGGGCCCGGTGTGTACTGAGCGCCATCGCTCATATTCTTCTCCTTGCATCGCTCTACCAGCGCATCAGCTGCGTGACCTGAACAAGATTGCCGCAAGTGTCGTTCAGCATCGCAATCTTGGATGCGGTCACATCCTTTGGTGGCATGGTGAACTCGGCTCCGCGCGCTTTCATACGCTCGTAATCGGCCTGCACATCGTCTGTGTAGAACATGATCGCCGGCTGGCCCTGCTGAAACATCGCCTGCTGATACGCCTTGGCTGCAGGGTTGTTGTTCAGCGCCAGCTGCAACTCGGTGCCCTCCGGCTCCTCGGGCGAGGCCACGGTGAGCCAGCGAAACGGGCCCTGGCTGAAATCGGTTTTCTTGGCAAAGCCCAGTACCTCCGTATAGAAGCGCAGGGCCTTGTTCTGATCGTCCACATAGATGCTGGTCACTTTAATTTTCATATCGTTTCCTTTGTCACGTTCGCGGCTTGGGCCGCGTCGTGCTCTGCTTGTTTTTCTTCTTGAGGTTGATCGATTCGATGCGGTCGAGGTGGCGTTCAAGAGCATCCAGGTGAGCGGACCAGAACCGCCGGAACTGAGCCAGCCAGGCATCTACCTCGCGAAATGGCCCAGGCTTCAGCCGGTAGAGGCGGCGCTGCGCATCCACCGTGGATTCCACGAAACCGGCGTCGCGCAGCACGCGCAAGTGCTTTGAAACGGTCGGCTGGGGCATACGAAGCTGGCGCTCAATCTCTCCCACCGACTGCTGCGACGCGACCAGGAGGCTCAGGATCGCGCGGCGGTTGGGCTCCGCAATGATTTCGAATACCGACTCCATTGCCCTGATATACTCCACAGCGCATATACGTGTCAAGGCATATAAAAGAAACTACCGCCCGCCCAGGTCACCCCCCGACAGTCCTGGATGCGGTCCGGCCCCCAATAACACCAGTTACCAAATCACGTGAGCCTGTGAGCCAGCGCACAGTCTGCGAGAAGGAGTCGCGGTCTAATTAGAGGTGGATGAAGTAGCCGGAAAATTCGCGTAACAAATCTGGAGCAAGTGCATTTATTGGGTGCGGGAGGAAATCATGATCAGCGCGAAAGTTGAATTAAATCAGCCACTTAAACAGCAACGGCAGTTCGTGGCCCAGACCGGCAGCGGCCATCACATGCTGCTCGACGATGCCGCCGGAGGCACCGGACCCAAGCCCATCGAACTGGTAGCGGCGGCTCTTGCCGGCTGTACCGCATTCGACGTCATCACCATTTTGCGCCAGAAGCATCACCAGAAAGTCACTGGCTATGAAGTGCGAGTCGAGGCTGACCAGGCCGAGCGTCCACCGCAGGTATTTACGGTGGTGCGGATTCATCACGTGGTCACCGGATACGAAATCGATCCGGCAGTCATCGAGGAAGCCATCCGTATCTCCGAGGAGAAGTACTGCTCGGTGGGAGCGATGGTGCAAAAGACAGCGAGTTTCCATACCACGTACGAGATCGTCGAAGATAAGACTGCGTGGATGAAGCCAGCCCTGGCGGTCGGAATCGAGAATTGAAAGCTGGCGACAGATTCGATTGCTGCGTCCCAGCCTTCATGTCACTATTGTTGACCGCGCCGGCGCAATGGCGGTCGGGCCAACGCCCCTCACTCTTGAGCGGGCGGTAACCATCGTTCTGGAAAAGAACCCGCCGCCCAGAGTGGCTTTGGCCGACACAAAGCACGACCACAGTCAGGGCCCAGATCTTTTGATGGAGGAGGGAGCTGTTATGACAGTCGAACGTGCAGTGAGAGTGGTGGCAGGAGCCTTCGTGCTGCTTTCGGTGGCGCTGGGCTACTGGGTGTCACCGTACTGGTTACTGTTCACGGCTTTTGTCGGGCTCAATCTATTTCAGTCGGGGTTTACCAACATGTGCCCCGCTATGGCGATCTTTCGCAAACTGGGTTTGCCGGATTCAGAAGGAGCGCGATCCAATCCGCCATCCTCGGCGAATCCAGTTATGAGGTAAGGGCCTAGGAAGCGCAAGGGGATGGGGCAAGGAAGTTCCTTGCTTCATTCTCAGCCGGCAATAATTGTCGAGTCTCTAGATAACTGCGGATTAACAGCTGGTGAATTCGTTTTCGGACCCAGCTAAATGGTTGAAACATGGTGGCCAGGGACGGAGTTGAACCGCCGACGCCAGCCTTTTCAGGGCTGCGCTCTACCACCTGAGCTACCTGGCCACGTTTGAGCTCACAGCTTGTCTGCCGGCGCCGGGCGCGTCGTGGGGCACGCGAGGACTTGGACGGAGTTGCCGGTCAGTGCAGGCAGTCAAACAGCTGGAAGCGTTTTGAACAGCCCCGATTATAGCAACGGAGTTGGGTTCGCTCAAATCGTGGCCGGCTTGGCGCGTCGTGGCCGCAAGTCTCCCACGGCTCCGTTGAGAACTGAAAATGCGCAGCGATTCGACGCCACCCAGTAGGCGATTTCTCGATAGTCAGCCACGTCGAACACGGCGAGATCGGCGTCCTTTCCCGGCTCGATCGATCCCTTTCGCTCCTGCAAACGCAGGGCCCATGCTCCATTGACGGTGGCGGCGGCAATCGCCTCGGCGGGCGACATCTTCAGATGGGTGCAGGCCAGCGACAGCACGAATGGCATGCTGAGTGTCGGAGAGGACCCCGGATTGTAGTCCGTGGCCAGCGCGACCGCCGCGCCGCCGTCGATCAGTTTGCGGGCGGGAGGGAATTTCTCCAGGCCGAGAAAATAATTCGCGCCCGGCACCAGCGTCGCAATCGTTTCAGTCCTGGCAAGAAGCCTTATATCCGCGTCGCTGACGTGGTCCAGGTGGTCGAGAGACGCAACGTTGAAACGCAACAGCGGCCGCAACGCAGTCTCACCCAACTGGCAGACGTGAGCCCGGACGCCCAGGCCGTGTCGTTTGGCGGCATCAAATACTCTTTCCGTGTCTTCCGTGTTGAAGGCACCACGGTCAGTGAATACGTCCACGAACTTTGCCAGCTTGCGCTCCGCCACCAGAGGAATCATCTGCTGGCAGACGAGGTCAAGGTACGCCTGCGCCCGGCCGTGAAATTCTTTCGGGACGACGTGTGCGCCCAGCAGGGTTGCAATCACCGTTCCCGGCCACTTAGCGCCTGCGCTTCGGATGGACTCGAGCGACTTAATCTCGGAGTCGACCGTCAACCCGTATCCTGATTTGGCTTCGACCGTGGTCGTTCCCTGTTCCGCCATTTCGCGCAACGCGTCCAGCACTTTATCCACCAGCACTTTTTTGCCGGCCTGGCGCACGCCCTCCACGCTCGAACGAATTCCGCCGCCGGCTTCCGCGATCTGCTCGTAGGTCGCGCCCGCGATGCGCTTCTCAAAATCCACCAGCCGCGGCACGGCGAACGCGGGATGCGTGTGCGAGTCTACGAATCCGGGAAGAACGGCCTGTCCCGCGCAATCGATTTCGACAATCTTTTTGCGATTTCGTTTTATCCAAGGATCGCGGAGAATGTCTTTGGTTTTGCAAGCCGTAACAATCTTCTTGCCCACGCACAGAACCGCACCATCTTTGATGATGCCCAGTTCGCCGAGCTCCGCACCGCGACGTGGACCTGAATTTCTGGAAGAAGATCGCAGGGTCAGCAGTTGCCCGATGTTAATCAGCAGCAATGCACGATCGGCCCCGCTTTTGGTTGGAAGTGCCACGCGATGGTTAGTGTAGCAGCGACTGTGCAGGGACGGATTATGCGGGGGGTCATGGGGACGGGTCTTTGACCGTGCGGGCCGAGCACAGCTCGGCTGCGCTTTACCGAACCCGCTCCGTCACCGTGCCTGATGAACAAAACCCTGCCGAGCTGCGCTCGGCCTGGACGGGTCGGAGACCCGTCCCTACATGGGCTGTGCCGGCGGCTACTTCGCCATGGGCACTTTCACGCCCTTTTTCTTCGCGAAGTCTTTCGCTTCTTTGTAGCCTGCGTCCACGTGGCGGATTACGCCCATGCCAGGATCGGTGGTCAGCACACGCCCAATGCGTTTGGCCATCAGCTCGGTGCCGTCGGCGACGGTTACCTGCCCGGCGTGCAGCGAATAGCCGATGCCCACACCCCCACCGTTGTGGATTGAAACCCACGACGCTCCAGCCGCGGTGTTGAGCAAAGCGTTGAGCAGCGGCCAGTCCGCGACCGCGTCGCTGCCGTCCTTCATGCTTTCGGTTTCGCGGAACGGGGACGCGACCGAGCCGCAATCGAGATGGTCGCGGCCGATCACAATCGGCGCCTTGAGCTTGCCTTTCTTGACCAGATCGTTCATGGCCAGGCCGAATTGCGCCCGCTCGCCATAGCCCAGCCAGCAGATGCGCGCCGGCAGGCCTTGAAACTTGATGCGCTTGCGCGCCAGGTCAATCCAGCGGCGAAGAATCCGGTTGTCGGGAAACAGCTCCAGCACCAGGTCATCGGTCACCGTAATGTCCGACGGATCGCCCGACAGCGCGACCCAGCGAAACGGTCCGCGGCCTTCGCAGAACAGAGGACGAATGTACTCCGGAACAAAACCGGGAAAGTCGTACGCGTTCTTTACACCGCGCTGAAAAGCGAATGTCCGGATGTTATTTCCATAATCAAAAGTCACCGCCCCCATTTTCTGCAGGCGCAGCATGCCTTCGACGTGACGGGCCATCGCATTCAGGGAGCGCTCCTGGTAAGTCTTTGGATCGCGCTGCCGCAACTCGATGGCTTCTGGCAGGGTCATTCCGTTCGGGACATAACCATTCAGCGGGTCATGCGCCGAGGTCTGGTCGGTGAGGATATCCGGCAGCACGCCGCGTTCGGCCAGTTCGGGAATAATATCGGCGCAGTTCCCCACCAGCCCGACGGAAATATTTTCTTTCTTTCGCACCGCGTTTTTCAGGATGCGCAACGCTTCGTCGAGCGTCGTGACCATGAAGTCGCAGTAACCCGTCTTGAGCCTCTTCTTGATGCGTTCGGCGTCGACGTCAATACCCAGAAACGCCGCGCCCGTCATGGTCGCGGCCAGCGGCTGGGCGCCACCCATGCCGCCCATGCCGCCGCTGACAATCAGCCGGCCGCCGAGGTCGCCGCCGAAATGCTTTTCCCCGGCCGCCGAGAAGGTTTCGAACGTGCCCTGCACGATTCCCTGCGAGCCGATATAGATCCACGAACCCGCCGTCATCTGCCCGTACATCATCAGGCCGGCCCGTTCCAGTTCGTTGAATTGTTCCCAATTGGACCAGTGCCCCACCAGGTTGGAATTGGCGATCAGCACTCGCGGCGCATGTTCGTGGGTCTTAAACACGCCGACCGGCTTGCCCGACTGGACCAGCAGGGTCTCGTCATTTTCAAGATTCTTCAGAGACGCTACGATGGCGTGATACGCCTCCCAACTCCGCGCCGCCCGCCCGGTGCCGCCGTAGACCACCAGGTCCTTCGGCCGTTCCGCGACTTCCTCGTCGAGATTGTTCATCAGCATGCGCATCGCAGCTTCCTGCTGCCAGCCTTTGCATGTGATCTGGGTCCCGCGCGGGGCGCGAATCGGAGAGTAGGTCGACGCAGTGATCTCGGTTTCAACCGGCATGACTAGATGGTAGTGCTTCGGATAGAAGTGTTCAAATGTGTGGAAGCTTGGCGTTGGGTTTGTATGCTTTGTATGGTTGTGTGGTCGCGGGCGACTCGCCCGCGGGTTTTGAATTTGAATTCAGGAACTCGCGGGCGAGTCGCCCGCGGCCACATCCCACCTGATCACGTCTGGCCAGGGCTTACCAGCTGCTGTAGGCCGTGCCGTCGCTCGCTGTGCCTGCCGCGCCGCTGTGCACATCGCTGATGCCGGGGTCTTCCTGGTCGACCGACATTACGGTATCTTCCTGGTCGACGGTCCAGCTGCCGTTGCTGCCGGTCATGGGATCGACCGGGATCTGCTTGATGTATCCCGCCTGCACCAGGTCGTCGAGCGATTGCGGCGCCTTCTGTTTGTCCAGCGTGTATTGCGAAATCAGGGAGCGCAGTTCGAACAGATCCTGCCTGAGCACAGACTCCTTGGCCCGCAGAATGGACTGGTTGTAGGCCGGAATCGAGATCGACACCAGGATCAGAATCATGCTGATGACGATCATCAGCTCGATGAGGGTAAAACCGCGTTCCCGCCGGTGTCTTCGCTTAGCCATTACCAGGTCTTGTACTCGGTGCCATCGAGCCCAGTGCCCTGCGATTTGGTGAACACATCAAAAACGTTTTGCCCACCCCAGGAATCTGAATCGGGATCGTCCTGCATGGAACGCATGCCCCATTCCGTGCTGTTGGTCATCGGGTCCTGGGGAATCCGGCGCAGGAAGCGCACTTTCTTGCCGCCCACGTCCACACCCTTGACCAGGGTCTCCAGGTCCGGCGGATATCCTTCTGTGCCCACCTTGATCTGGAATGCGCCACGGTCGGCTGCGTCTTTGTAGCGGTCGATGGCATCACGCAATTCCCAGAGGTCGTTGCGCAGCTCACGTTCTTTCTCGCGCTTGATGGCCACCCGCGCCAGGGGCAGCGCGAGCCCGGTCAGGATCACCAGGATCGCGGTGGCCACGATCAACTCAATGAGCGTGAATCCCCGTAGGCCGCGTGCGGGTACGGGTTTCAAGGCGGCGGACCTCATCAGACTATTATCGTCGAAAACGGCGCGGACTTTAAGACCTTCACGCTACTGCACCGTGACCGTGGCCACGGCTCCGGCCACCGGCAGGGCCTGCATCCCCGGATCGCGCGCCCCGCCTTTTGAGATGGTCAGCGTGGACTGTCCGCTTCCCTTTGCCATGAAGGTCAAAGTGACTACGACGCCTTGTCCGGAAATGCCGGTCGCGCCCGGCGGCCGCGTTGCCGTAACTTGCAGGGTCCCGGTCGAATCATCATCGCGGTGCACCAGGGTCACAATCTGGCCGTCCTGCGAGAGCAGGCCTCCGTTGGAAACGTTGACCACCTGCAGAATTTTGGGATCGTAGCTTACCTGCAAAGGGACGGAATAAACATTCTGCGCGCCCTTGAGCAACACGTTGATGGCGAAAGTGGACCCGGGCGCCTGGGTAACGTTCGCCGGATCAAACACGAAGCTGGCTGCACCCGCCGCCGTCGGGGGTGCGGGTTGCGCCGGCGGCACCGGCATCGGGGCCTGCGCCGGCGCCGGTGTTGTGTCGTTCGCCGGGGCCGCGGGAGGCGCCTGGCTGGCGCGCCGCAATTCGATGGCGGATGCCGTTCCCACTTCCAGCGCCTTCTCGTTCAGGTCGGTCACATCTCGCGCCCGGATAATGTGCGGAATCAGGGCAAAGACAATTTCGTTTTCCTTGTGCTCTACGTTGCTCTGCGAAAAAAGGTATTTCAGGATCGGAATCTGCGACAGCCCCGGAATTCCGTTCAGCGACCGGATGTCCTGGTCCTCCAGGATTCCGCCCATGATGTTTACTTCGCCTTCCTTCAGGCGGATTTCGTGTTCGATCTTGCGCTGGCCGATCACCGGCTGGCTGATGCCGCCGATGTTCGATTGCCCGGTCACCGAGGAAATGTCCATCGCAACCTTCAACGTGACTTCGCGGCCGGCATGCACCTTGGGTGTGATGTCGATGTTCACGCCGACATCCAGATATTGAAACTGGGTGTTGACCAGCGGATTGATGCCCACGCCGCCAATGCCAGGCTGGAAGGAACCGGTCGCGATCGGCACCCGGTCGCCGATCTTGAGGGAAGCCTTCTGCCCATCCACGGCGCGAATCTGCGGGTTCTGAATGAGTTTGGTGCTGCTGTCGCTGAACAGCGCGGTGGCCGTGGCCGGCGGAATGGTGACCGTAAAGTCGGTGGCGTTCAGGTTCCCCAGGCGGTTCAGGTTGATCTGGTTGGCGGTTCCCGACGTGCTGTTGGTGCTGGAGCTGGTCGTCGAGGTCGAACTGGAGTTGTTGTTGACGTTGTTCTGCAAGGCTACGGTGGCGCTGGTGGGAGGACTGATACCGAGGTTCCGCGTCTTGTCGCGGCTGACCTGCATGATGGCAACTTCCACGATGACTTCGGGACGCGCCTTGTCCAGGTCGCTCACTAATTTTTCCGCCAGCGCAATCTGATCCGGAGTCCCGCGCACCACCAGCGCGCCTTGCGAAGGCAGGGGCTGGATGCGGGAAATCTCCAGGATTTGCCGCAGCGCATTCACCACGTCCTGCAATTCCGTCGGCTGCGACAGGTTCGCCAGATAGAACGTCTTGATGACGCTCTGTTCAATTTCCTTGCGCTTGCCCGGGTTATCGGAAGCGACAAAAATGGTGTTCGGCGTCACCGGCCGCCAGAACGTCTTCGATTCCAGCGCAATGATTTCGAGCGCTTCCTGCAGGGTGACCCCGTTTAACTCGATCTTGATTCGGCGCGAAGTATAGTCGGGGTCGAACAGCACGTTGATTCCGGCCAGCTTGCCCACGGTTTCGTAGATGATTTTGGTATCTTCCGGGCCGATCCTCAGGGTGATGGGGATATTCGCAATGGCGGCCAGGTCGACCGGTCCCTGCGCTTCCTGCACCCGTTTCTCCAGCCCGGTCGGCGGCCGCTCCACGGAAGTCGGGCCCGGCGCGCTGCTGGCGTCGATGATCATCTTCTGGGTGCGGCGGATTTCCTGTTGCGCGATAAAGCTTGAGGAGTCGATCTCCCCCGCTTTCTGGAACTCGGCCAGGGCTTCCTGCAGTTTGCCCGCATCCCGCAACAATTGGCCGCGATGAACGTGCGAGGCGGCGGCCAGGAAGCGGGTCCGCTCATACGCGGTCCGATAGGCTAAGTCTCTGGGCTTTTGCTCATAAGCCCCGCGGTAAAAATCGAACGCGGCTTCGTAATTCTGGCGGGCTTCGGCGTCTTTGCCCTTGTTGTATAGCGACTTGGCGCTCTCGGCAGCGCCGATAGGCAGGGTCACGGCTACGACGAGCAACGCGATGGCTGCCGGGCGAATCAGGCGTGTCTTCACTGGGTCCCTCGCAGGCAGTCTTCCCTCGGGGATCGGCCAAAACCCCGGGCCAGGCCGCAGAAAATGCGCTGATTTTAGAAGTTAGCTGGCTGATTATAGCATCGGCCTTTCGCCATGGAAGTGACTGCTCTGGTAGCAGTTACTCATTAGGCTTAGTCCCTACGGCGTTACCGCCAAGACCGTTTCGGGAGAGTTAGGTTCGCACTGCGGACCACTCCCCCAAGTGTTGGGATGCAGAATGTGGTTCAGGAGCGAGGGTCGGACGTGAGCGACCATTCGCGGCCGCGTGGACAGTCGCCCTCTCGGATGGAAGCAGCGCATCCGCTTGTTTAGCTTCGCCGCGAAGACTGTCCGACCGGACAGTCGAAGGCGGCTGTCCCCCCGTAGCCGCGGATACGATAAGCTAGTTATCCCCATGGCGCGCGCGACCGCTCATCCGACCAAGCCGAATCCCGAGAAGAACCCACGCCGCGATCCCACGGCCGCCGGCCAGCGTGACGCTGCGGTCAACCGGGTGGCTTCCCACAACTATTTCCTGCTGGAGAAATTTGAGACCGGGGTGGCCCTGACCGGCACCGAAGTCAAGTCGGTCCGCGCCGGACAGGCCAACCTGAAGGACTCCTACGGCCTGCTGAAAGATGGCGAACTATGGCTGCTCAACTGCCACATCGGCCCCTACGACCACGGCAACATCTTCAACCACGCGCCCCTGCGCACCCGCAAGCTGCTGGTGCACAAGGAAGAAATCCGCAAGCTCATCGGCAAGACCCAGCAGAAGGGCCTGACCCTCATACCCACGCGGATGTACTTCAAGAACGGTAGAGTGAAAGTTGAACTCGCCCTGGCCAAAGGCAAGCAACTGTGGGACAAGCGCGAAACCGAACGCCGCCGCACCGCCGACAAAGAAGCCAGAGAAGCCGTCAACCGGTCGCGTAAAGGTCGCTAGGCGGGGAAACACACAGGCAATGTGGGCGCGAGCGTCTCGCTCGTGCGGGGGCTTTCGTGGCGCTGCCGCACGGGCGAGGACGCTCGCGCCCACATTCAAAGCCTACCGGAACTTATACCCGGGCTTGAGTTCGCAGCGATAGACCTTCGTCTGATCTTTGTTGACGCGCGCGTTGCAATCTGCCCAGCTCAAATAAAGATTCGGTCCGAAGGGGAACGTGATGGTGTCACCGTTGATTTCGGCCAGAATGCTGACCCCTTCCGCCGAGCCGGGCACGGTAAAATTCAGCGCCTGGCCGAAGATCACCGGGTGGGAAGTCCGGACCATGTCGCTGACCATGGGCCGAAAGACTTCAGCCTCCAGCAGGAAGGTGGCGGTGTCCGACCAGTTCCGGGCCGACACCTTTACCTCACGGCCGCCTTTCAGGAAATCTTCCTCTTCGATCTTGGTAAAGGGGCAGGGTCCGGCGATACATGAAGTTCGGGCATTGCGGAATTCATTTCCTTCTCCGGCATCGAGCGTGGCCGAGCCGATCGTGGCTTTCCACTTTCCATCGGGCGAGCAGGGAGGCTGTTTACGGCAAGGGACATTTCCGGTGTTCGCCACTTCGAAGGTCCTTACCGCGCTGCCCACATTGGCGGTGTTGGTGGTTTTGATCGAATAGCGGGCCAGAACGTTCGACACCACAATCGGGGGATGGTTGGCGGCGTTTCCATCGTGCGGCAGCGGAACCATGCGGGCAACGTACAGCTTGTCGCCGACGAAATCTTTCAGGTCCAGCGGGGTGTAGTCGGAATGCCGAAACTGGAGCACGATCGGGCGCCCGATCCAGATCCGGTTGCGCAACAGAACGGTGTAGGCGCCAGAGGCATCCGACTTGCCCTCGCCGATGACCGCGCCATTGTAGAGCGCCGCCACCTCAACATCGGCCAGGGGCAGTTCCTTGGTGGGGTCGGCATCCTGCTTGATCACAGCGCCGCGCAACATCATGGGCCGGGTGCGCGGACGGGTCAGCAGGATCGCCGCGGCAATCAAGCCCGCAATGACAATCGTGGCCGTCCACATGACCAGCCTCCGCTTTCCCGTCATCCTGCGACCTTCATCGGAATATTCTACGACGCCCCGCTCCCCGACCAGGATTTTTAGTCGCGCTCTATCTTTCGTCAAGACCTTTAGTCTCAGCCGGTGTAACCATCCCTGTTACCTTCGTGCCGGCTTCGCCCATCGTTCCTCAGGGCAGGATCGTTTAGGCTTGTGCTGTGGATGAGAGGAAGTTTGGTGCCATAGTCCGGTCCCGCCGCGAGTTTCTCCGACAGATGGCCAGCCTGGGGATTTGCCTGCCATTCGCCGAGCGGGGATTCGCTTCGTTCTTGCCGCCATCGCCCGAGCAGCACGCCCAGCCGGCGTCTCCTCCCGCCAAGACTTACCTTTCGCCGGACGATGATCAGTTTCTTGATGAACTCGAGCGAATCAACGTCTGCTACTTCTGGGAGCAGGCCAACCCCCAGACCGGCCTGGTCAAGGACCGCTGCAATGCCCGTAAAGCGACCACCGACAACGCCGTGGTCGCCAGCATCGCGGCCACCGGTTTCGGGCTCTCCGCGCTGTGCATAGGAGAGAAGCGCGGCTTCATTTCTCCCGTCGAAGCGCGCACCCGAGTGCTGAACTCGTTGCGCTTTCTTTGGAAGACTCTGCCCCAGCATCGGGGATTTTTCTACCACTTCGCCAACGTCAATACCGGCGAGAGGCTGTGGGACTCGGAAATCTCTTCGGTAGATACCGCGATTCTGCTCTGCGGCATCCTGTGCTGCCGGCAGCACTTCGACAATCCCGAAATTCGCCAGCTGGCGCTCGACATCTTCGATCGCGTGGACTGGACGTGGCTCTCCGAAGACACCACCCTGCTGCCCCACGGATGGCTGCCCGAAGCCGGGTTCCTGCCTTATCGTTGGGATTACTACAGCGAACTGATGATGATGTATCTCCTGGGCATGGGCTCGTCTTCCCATCCCCTGAAGGCGGCAGCCTGGGATGCGTGGAAGCGCAACATTTTTGAATATGATGGCCTGCGTTACATCGGCTCGTTCGCTCCCCTGTTTGTTCACCAGTATTCGCAAGCCTGGTTTGATTTCCGGGGAAAGCGCGACCGTTACGCGGATTACTTCCAGAACTCCGCCATTGCCACCGACGTGCATCGCCGCTTCTGCCTTGAGCTGGGAAAACAGTTCCCCGATTACAGCGATGATCTCTGGGGCATTACGGCGTCGGATTCGGAATCCGGTTATGTAGTTTGGGGAGGTCCCCCCGCCATGGGCCCGATCGACGGCACCGTGGTCCCAAGCGCGGCCGGCGGTTCGCTGCCTTTCCTGCCGCAACCGGTCATGCGGGTTCTGCGCCACATCAGGAATCGCTATCCCGATGCCTGGTGCACCTATGGATTCGTGAACGCCTTTAACCCTTTGAAGACCTGGTATGACAACGACGTAATCGCCATCGATACCGGCATCACGCTGCTCATGGCGGAAAACGCCCGCACCGGCTTTGTCTGGGAAACCTTCATGAAAAACCCGGAGGCGATCCGGGGCATGCAACGCGCCGGATTCAAAACCTACCAGCCGGGCAATCAAAAGCCCGGACTGCCGTCCACCGCCGGCAGTCCAGGCAACCCCGTCGAAGGTTCACCCACCGGCTAGAAGTTCGGTGCGGCCCCGGGTTGTGCCGTATTCGAAGAGTCCGCCGGGGTGGTAGTGGCGACCGCCGGAACTGGCGCCGGAGTTTCCGGCATCACGACGGGCCGAATTTTCACCGTAGCCAGCACCTTTTCCAGCCGGGCAAACACCGCTTGACGATCTACAGGCGCGATTTCCCCGCAGTCAGCCTCACCCGCATCGTTGGTCGCGATTCCCAGCCCGAATTCATAGCAGCCGCCGTTGCCGAACACGTGATAGTACTTTGTGCCGGCGGGTTTCGTCGTGGCATCGCTCGAACTCTCGACCTGCTGAAACTCGAGCGTGCCAATCTTTACCGGCACGATCTTCGCGGAGGATGAAGCATCCGCTCCGCCGTTCGTCTCCGCAGGCGCAAATTGGGCGCAGGCTTCGGCGGTCATGCCCGGATTCACGCTGACGTTGATGAACCCGGACTGGAAGTCGGTTCCAGGATACGAACTGGCGGGCATCTCCACGGCTGCCAGCGCCACTCCGCCGGGATGAACAAAATTCATTGGCAGAGGCTCGATCGTGGTAGAGGTCTGGGTAAGGGCGGCCTGGGTTTCATTGCCATTGATTGCGGCATTGACCTGGGTTGCGGGTTGA